>JAAGOD010017481.1_pt1 | contig 11092 bp, 17 predicted proteins | sample 8389681 | NCBI WGS metagenome assembly JAAGOD01 (sample SAMN13964374, study PRJNA552185) | sponge metagenome | biome: deep-sea hydrothermal vent fields; feature: spots directly above weak diffusing fluid; material: seawater and sediment | host: Tedaniidae sp. KZ-2020 ... | reverse complement strand
TGGGCGTGAAATTATTTGCATGCTGTTAAGCTCTCAAAGTAGCACTAGCAGGTCCGATTTTCGACTCAGAATCATAACACTTACTACGCATGCCCCTCTTGGAATCACACCAATTGGACTAACTAGTAGAGCCGAACACTTTCACTCTACCTTATAAACATGTTGTGACATCCATTGCTTTTTGCAGGGAGTGGAGCAGTTGGATCAGGTGCTGTTTGAAGGGCACATGATGAGTAGTAATGTACGTAAGGATGTAATGTTAGCAAGCTAGCTATGATACTGACTCTATTCTGTTTGACTACAGCATTCTAAGTACTTGAGTGTGTTGATGAAAAACAACTATCACCTACGGGATGTGAAATGTGCGTACCAGATGAGGACAGGATATGGTTAGTGTGTATGTATATATATTGCTAAGATGTACTGTAACTGGTGATTTCCCTGTGACACCCACGCCCACTAGTTCTGACTGAAAACAATAAAGGCTTGCAGGATCTCAGGAAAAGCTTAGAAGACGCAAACAAATCTGATTGGCTGTGGCAAAAACTCTGAGTACACTGTAAATTCTGTTCACACTGTAACTCTGTATTTCTAAGTTATTTAAGTTTCCATACTCTCATCACCAGATGCTTCCGTGCTTTCCTCACCTGAAGTGTTGTCTGACTGTTCTTCCTCTTCCTCACTGCTCCACTCCTAACAGCACAAACTACTAAACACCATAGCACTCCACTAAGCATGACACCTGTACCTCAACCTCTTCTGATTCCTCTGCAAATGAATTTATCTGCTCAGTTACCGACTACATATGCACCAAGCCTAATATACACCTCTGATGGTGACGGTGGCCAGAGGCGTGGTGAAGGCTTGCTCCTCTGCACTCACTCCGCCCTGTTCTGCATCTGCCTGAATCAGCATCAGCTCCAGCTTGCCCTGCAAGTGACACAGTCTGGAAAAGGTGCTGACTCTGGACTCCAGCAGCTGGTGCAGGCAACTCAGCGACCCAGACAGTTCAGGTACCTGCAGGCAGGCATACCCAGAGGACACCAATGCTCACTAACTAATACAAGTTTAACTTACATTCAAGAGATATGCTGGATGTGAAGCTAATACTGTTTTGATCCACAGACTTAACTGCAGTCCACGGTAGGGACTGGATTGCAATATCTCTACAAGCTGAAACAAACAAGTGAAACCTCTGTATAAATAACAACGAACCCTCGCTATAATGGACCATTCAGTTAACTGAACATCCAAACACTCCATGAATGTGATTCTAGAAGCCAAGGCAAAAAACTGTTCAGTATACCAAACACCATGATCTTAATGGACCCCACATGCAACTTGGTCCTAGAGATGAACCCGAACAGCCGAAACCAGTAGTCATGAGCACCAACCAGACTAGCTCACTCATCATATCACTTTAGTCCACTTGACTCACTCACGCATGTAACTAGATTCCACTCACTCGCCCACCAATAGTCCAAGTCAGCTGGACACAGCCAACTTACTTTCTTCAGGAACGGCAAGACGATGTGCACGGGCAGTCTTTTGACAGTGGCAGAGACTAATCTCTCCTTAGACACCCTCAACACTTCCTCCAACAGCTTGCCATCGCCACTAGAAACAGACTGCACCAACAGTTGAGTCAGTGAATCTGCAGTTGGCTGGGCTCCTTTGGGTTTGCGGCTCTCTGACTCCAGTCTCTCACTGAAAGGTCGAAGGTCCTCATCCTGCCTCTCAGTAGTCTTTGTGGGCAATGTCATGTTGCCAGGGCCCAGGACAGTGACTGGAGCACTGGCTGGTGCAGCAACTGCCCCCTTGGAGGCAGGCAGCAGCAGGCCACCAACTTTCACATCACGCACCAAACAAGTCTTCCCAGAGCTCTGGGTAAACTCCTGTCAGTAGCAATGCACATGTAGCTGCAATCCCAGCAACGCCCCAGCCCCAGTACTCACCACAGACTCCAGCACTGGCTTGATGAAGGAAGAATGAGCCACAGTGAGCATGTCAGGAGATGCTGCAGGCGAGATGGCTGCCAACACTGGGAGAGGAGCTGGAGTGGCAGGCTGCATGAAAAACACGTTATCTTATCAGACGGCAGGGCAGTGAAGGCTACTCCAACGTACATACCTTTGCAGGTGAGTTGACATACTGGACAGTGTAGGTGGCAGTGAGAGGTGTGGGGGGAAGGCTAGACACTGAGAACTGATAGAGAAACAGAGCTCCATCTTGCCCAACCACTGCCACTCTCGTCTCTCCGCCAGCCTCTACACAACACTCAAATGACTTGACCTCCTCTTCGCAGGTTAATGTGGCTACTGCCGTGGAGCTCTCGTGGGGAGCCCTGCACAGAGAGAGCTAGCTGAATTCCATCCCAACTCTCTGTACGTATAGACTGACCAATAGTTGATCACACGGTCATTAGCAGCACAAGAAAGGAAAGTGTCCTCACTAACAAAACACAACCCTCCAACTGCAGTGGCATGGCCAGTGACCTTCTGCAAAACAGATAAAACTGTGGGTTAACAAAGCAAACTATAAAACCCAGGTTGAAGATGAACTACTGCTCAAACTATGTAACGTTTAGTTTCACAGATATGAGGTAAGAGCGTCTATTTATCATAACATGGTCGCAACAATATAAGTGGAGGCACGACAAGCTCAGAACACACCAAGTCTTGTTCTCCACATATACTCGATTACAAGCTGGGGCTTCTATTTGAGACGAGGCTTATAAAATGAGACCAGGTTTTTATTTGAGTGCTATTAATACGGACTTAAAAAAAAAACAACTCAGGAGGTAGTACCCTGCCTCTATTCGAGTACATACGGCATATATACACTACGTAACTCACTTTAATAACAGTACAATCTTCTAGCGACCACATTTTAATGGTTCGGCCAGCAGTAAGGAGGACTGAGCCATCACCATAGCACCTGAGGCACTGCACTGCTGTTTTGTCCACTTTCCACTTCCTGGAAGATAAGGATCCCATCACAGCATAGACATACCAATCAACACTACTGCACCTTATGCTTTCTCCTGTGTCCACATTCCACGCCACAACATGTTTGTCTTTGGAACCAGAATAGAGCCTGCTGTTCCCCATATCCCAGTCTACACACGTCACATCTTCACCATGCTCCGATGACTACAGAAATACCAGCAAGCTGACATGTCTTGGGGTCCACAGGTACAGGGTGCAGCCCTGCAAGATACACAGTCACTCACCAACACGGTTTCTTCCTCCTTGCTAAGGCTCCATAGGATGACCTTTGCCCCCACGCCACCTCCTACAATGAAATCGTCGGAAGAATGACGCTTTCTTTTTCCCTGAAGATTCATAGAATTTACAGGCTAAAATCCTATAGAAAAGTATAATTCAAACCTGCTTTTTTCTACTCCATGCTAAACAAGCCACTTTCCCTCGTAAGTTAGCTGAGGTAAAGGTGTGATGTAGTGAACCAGTCTTTGTGTTCCATACTTTCAATTCTCCCTCCACAGGAGAGGTTGCAAAGTATTCTCCACCCCTACTGAAGCAGCAGGAAGATTCAGAAAGCTCCATCGCGGACTCCAACGATACTTGGCCTTTGCTAGATAGTGTAGCTCACCATTTCTGGCCACGTGGCATTTAACGACCCCTTACCTGTTGTTACTATGACAACAAACTAACAATCTGTAATAATAAAGAGATGTGTCTGAACCCTTTAGCTACTCCTAAAGGCGTCAAGCTCCTGTGTGAACTATGTCAAAAGCCTGCATACGTCCAGTGTACTCACTGTATGCACACTTACTATTGGTGAGCTGGTTATCTAGTTAGCTAGAAGTAAATTAGGTATATAATTATTTTTTGCAGTGGCCAAGAGCACCAGCAAGAGGATTGGTTGGCCATCCATGAGAAGATATGTGAGATAATAACTCTAGTACGCTCTCCTCAGGGTCATGCCAACACTGAAGAGGAGAGGCAGCAGAGGCAGAGACAGCAGCTCCACAGGAAGGTGAGGCAGCCCTCCCTCCAATGCACACTATATAGATAGCCAGTATACTTGCAGCAACACATTGTCACACTGGCACTGCAAGAAGGGCGGCGGTTTTTGTGTGAAGGCCAGCCTCGATTAGCCATCCCAGCTGCCCTAGAAGCTCTGAAAATCTTGACGGAAATTCATGGAGGAAGTCACACGCTGCTCACACCTGCCTACCTTATCATGGCAGAAGCTGCCATAGGTATGTATTCACAGCTTACAATGCAATTGCAAGTCCACACTTGATGGGCAGGTCTTGGGCGCATTGAAGAGGCCAACCAATACCTTTCACAGGCACAGTGGTCTGTGCTCAAAGCTTCAGGTCAAGTAGACCCTCTCATCAAATCTAATCTGCACCGGAACCTTGGACAACTTGCTGTTGCTAAAAATAACTTGGAGGAAGCTAAGAGACAGTTTGCAGAAGATGTATGTTCTGTATCAGCTAGCAGTATGGAAATGTCCAACTGTACGTACGTATCACAATGTACAGGTGTACCAGGCCAGTGTGGCATGCCATCCTGACGCAGTGGAGGCCACAGGGGGCTATTTCCACTTAGCGGGGGTATTCCTACGCCAGAATCAGCCTCAGGTGGCCACATCACTCCACGATAAGGTTAGTCCTCAAGAGATAGCCAAGACATAATGGCAGTGAAGGTGACAATGGTTTTAGGTGGTGTCTATCTGGAGCAGTCATCTAAAACAGCATCTGGTGAGCATGGAGCAGGTCTTGGCTAAGCTCACCTCTCCTTCCAACAGTGGGCGCTGCTCCTTGCCTGGACTAGAGCCTGAACGCATGCTCAGCCCTACTCTACAACTGGGAGTGAGCAAGCAAGCAGAGGCTGTCAGCACACTGCATGCCATCAGGGAGCTCAGGGAAATGGAAACACTGCCTCCACACGTCATGGTGCCGGTCTATTATGCACTGGCTCTTCTGCACACAGTCACCAAGGAACTGAACAAGGTCAGCTAGCAATATCTAAAGCGGGCATGTTTAGGACCGGTGTCATCACCTATTGCACACTAGGCAGCAGAGTATGGTGAGAGAGCCCTGCAGGCATGTACTGCTGCTGGCAAAGACAAAGAAGGAACCAGTGACAGCCAACTGGTGATTGACATCAAACACCTGCTACACGTTATTGCTGACCTTAAGAGGCTTTTGATGTCTTGATCATCTATTAATATACAGTCTGGGTAGGAGCGGAATAAAAGCGTTCTGTGCTAAGCCTGTTTGTGGTGTCTTGGTGAGTGGGTGGGTCTACACAACTCTAGCTAGCTACGTATGCTTTACACTTCAGTGCCTGATTCTGTTCCTGCTGGGCTGAGTGTGTTCATCTGTTCCAAGATGAACCCGATGGTGTGCTGTCTGATAACAGTGATGTGAGATTGAAGCTGGTGAATTTTTGCATTGGCTTCTGCAAGCTTGGCCAAGAGTTCAGAGTTTTCTGCCGACAAAGCATCTCGAGCCTGGAAAGATACAGCGTGAACCAAAGTGGTCTACAGTGACTACAGTTGTCCTCACAGCTTCGGCTCTGGCCAGCCTTTCCTTCAGGGAAGTATCATCGTCACAGTACAGGTCATGACTTACATTAGCAGCAGAGCGTTGCTCACGGACTTTGGCCTCTACATAACAACATACGTCATGTTTAGACTGACTTGATCAGGTTGGTGTGAAGGCTTACTCTTCCTTTCTTTCCTCTTGCTGCAGTCCACCACCACATGGTCCTTGCAGTGCTTATGGCAACTGATGCCACAGTCCTTACAACGCACACCTTGCTTTACAATGCCCTTCATCTGCTCATAGTACAGTACATAGTATCAGCCCAGTGCTATAGCCTAGCCTAGCCTTGTGGCATACCATTCCCTTGCAGTGCTCACACACTGGCGTGCCGATGAACGTGTGCTCAGCAAACAGGTGAGTGAACTTCCCCCTCAAATCAGAGTTTGCACTCTGGAAGTAGGAGAGCAATTCGTCGTAGCTGATCAGCCCATCACTTTAAAGAGAACAGAGGAAGATTACAACACACCACACTAGCCACTACATACTCGTCTTGATCCAGTACAGAGAAACACTCAACAAACGGAAAGTTGCTGGAAATAGCTTCAAACTCTTCAAGGCTAATACTTCCAGAGTTGTCAGTGTCATAGGCACGGAAGACGGCCTGTTGTGTTGACAGAGCTGACTGCCTCATGTTGTTACACACCCACTCCCACAATGCTCCTTACCTCCACCATCTGTTTGACGTGCTTGTTTAGGGTGTCAGTGTCGAGAGTGGACTGTCTCCCCGCTGCCCACTCTGAGAACTTTGGAAGTGTGTTGACCAGTGCCACAGAGTCCTTGCTATTGCCTCGCTGCCTGGGCTCTCGAGCTAGGGACAGCTCTTCCAGTGCATTATCATTCATGTTGATCTGACTAGTAGCCACCTGCAGTCCCAAAGCATCTCACAACCAGCCAGCAAGCAAGGGCTGACCACTCACCCTGAGTATTCTCATATGGTCCGTGTCCATTGTCAGCGTGGTGTTGCACATTTGGGCTGCTCTGATGCCAGACAAGGTAGTCCACAACAGTCGATACTTGGGCAGGTTGATGCGCTGGTCAGAGCCATAGTCCTTGCCTTGGGCATCAATGGCCACCAAATCCTTGAGCAAGATTCCCCTGTAAGACCATAGGAATTCATCAATGTAGTAATCGTGCTATTATTATACCAGAACTCTAATTCCTGGTGCCTATAGTATTATTACAGCACTCACAAAACTGGAATATGGAATTCCCTATCGAGAGCACCTACAGCCTGCCTGTACGTTGCGTAGTTTGAATTGGAACTGAAAAACTCAGTCATGCCTTCCAACTCTACACGGTTGGTCTTGCAGACTTTAGACCATGTTTGGCTCAAGCGTCTGATAGAGAAGTGGTTCAATCCTCCCACCACAGCCAGCAGAGTATTGTAACAATGAAGTTTCCGCAAGTGCTGTAGAAAGACAAACCCTATCAGACCATTACACACCACACAATCCATCACCACCCAACGGAGATCTTGTGTACACACTGGCCATAACATTGCGATGGCGGATAACATTTCAACCTATTGATGTTAGATGCCAGTCCACACTCAGTGCTCATATTGCATTACCAGCTCAATGCATCCCTTACACAAAGTCATAATACCTTCCCTCACCTTGGTACAGTCCACAAACTTCTCCACGATGACTGCACGCTTGACTATTGTCAACTCCCTGAGAATATTGCAGACAACCCACATGGTGAGACCATTGAAGAGCTGGATGCATTCCTCAATGTGAGGCGTCTCCTCTGTAGGCTTAGCAGCCCGAGCATACACACAAAACTCTTCTATCTGCACAGATTACAAAATTCCTGCTGACGTTACCACTAACAATGAAGGTGGACGCCCTCACAGGAATCTTATGGAAGAGCTGGAAGTCAATGCAGCACATGATTTCAGCTAGGTCACTGGCTGAGGTGGAGTCAAAGCCGAGACTTGGTCTACGCAGGTTTTGGCTGGAAGAAATGTTGAGGGACTTCTGGAACCAGCGTGGCTCGGCAGGGCTGGGGGAAAAGGAAGCAGCTATAAATCACAGTGAAAGACTGCTATCTGTAATCCACTGACAGGCTATCACTGGAGATGAGGTCCAGGAGCTCCACGTCCTGCGCTGAAGCCATGGCCTGCTGAAGTAAGGAGAGTTTCTGGAGCAGCGGACTCCCATGGCGAAACTCTTCTGGGTACCAGTCCATCCAGAACCTACACAGAGGATCAGCAGTGCCAGAATTGGAATACCATGCTACACCAGTACAATCAATTAATCCTCTAGTTATTTGCGTTGTTGATGTAGTGAGGGGGAGATTGCATGGCATCATTAATCATATTATTGACTAAACAACTCGTCCTGCCTGCTATTCACCTGAAAGCTCGAGCTATTGCAGTTTTTCTGAGCGAGGTCACCTCAGAGAGGTTTGCTGATTGAGCATCTCCAGACAACTCTGCACTGGCAGTGTACCTTCAGGATGGGGAACAGTTCAGAATGCTAACACGAAGGTCATGTGAGAGCACATGCAGTGATAGCAACTAGCTAGAGAGGATACAGAGAGACCATGATGCTAGCCACCTCACTCTCCTTCCCATACCACCTGCACACCAGTAGGAGGACATGAGGATAGGCAGGGTCAAATCCCTCCATGGAATCCAAATCCATGCTCTCCTTCATTTCTACAGAATGTAAACTTTAGCCAGCTAGCTACTTTGTCAACAACACTATTTAAAATGAATCCATACAGCCAGCTGACACTACTAGCACTCACCTAACTTCTCCAGCATGGAGGTAACCAAGTCACTAAGGCTGCTACTCTCTTCAGCCATTTCTCCAGACACACTTTAGAGTGGCACTCCCCTCCCTACTCTGATGTATACATACCAAGGTAACCACTTCCTTTTTCTTAGTGAAAGGGGAAGTGATCCACACCCCCTCTAGCTAGAGCTCCACATTCTTAGGAAAAAAATATCATTAATAAAAACAAACCAAATCTACAGCTAGTCTATAATGTATCCAAATGGAGTTCAAAATGAAGCAAAGCACACGTATGTACGTACATAGAGTTTAATCACGCAGACACACACCCTTGAGAAAGCAGCAGAGCTACACATAAGTTGAAATGAGACGGGAGGAGAAAACGAATCAAGTAAAAAAATAAAACAAGCAAACAGTAAGAGAAAGAGAGTGCGGATTAATCATCCTACTAAGAAGAACCGAGGATCAAAGACTAGTTGAAATTTGCTCCACCATCAGGAGCAAAGGTGAAGTCATGAAAGTGGACTCCATCACCTACATGAGCCTTAGGATCAGCTACATAGTCACATGCAAACACATTGATAAGCTGGCAGCTAACCGGCAAGTAACGTACCATCATCTGGAGGAGTCAATTCAGGAGCTTCACTGGTGAAATCAGTATCAAAGTAGCTTACGTCAGTGTCATTCTTTATTTCAGGCTTGAATGGTGCCGCAATCTAATACAGTGACAGAGACACGTCTTGTTATGCAGGGTCTCTAATTCGTGCAAATTTTTGCTTTTGTAACAGAGCTTGATCACTCCTTTTATGAATTAGTACAACAGTCTTGATTGCTAACAGAAACTTATCATAACAAGGCTAGAAGCAGCTCTCGTAATCTTGAAAGTGAAATAATAGTGTACGATTACACATAAGCAGTGATGATGAGTACTTCTGCAGACTTGGCATCTTGAAGTTGTTTTGTGTGTGCAGGTAGTTACTCAGTGACTACACGAGAAAGGTACTGATCAATATGAGCACTTTTCAACATGGCTACAGTTGATCTTGCTAAGTGTGTGCTCTCCATGTCAAAGTCCATGCGGAGTACACATGTTCAAAAACTACCTACAGAACTGACAGCAAGGAGACCTGCACAGTTACATGTGCAAGCAGTGGACGCCTTTTTCTTGGGGTCCAGTAAAAGAGCCCACAAAAGTGGAACGGCACCATGTCAATGAAGAGTGCGAAGATCTTCAGGTGATGTCAAAATACAAGGGTTTAGCCCACCTACCTTTTTGTCAAAGAGATCTTGCCAGTTGACCGTTTCAAAGAACACGTGCTTCTTAACCTCTTCTGCATCCAACTCTCCTCCACCCAACCTACACTCACAATTCCAGCAGCTCACAAGTATCTAATACACTCAGTTTCTTACCTTTTGTTTGGATCTTTTTGCAGCAAGCCATTGAGTAGAGCTTTTGCCACCTCAGACAGACGAGCTGGGAACTTGATTTCTTCCACAAGAATCAGTTCAAACAAGACTTCATGGTCCCTGGAGTAGAAAGGGAGCCGCCCACACATCATCTCATACATGACCACACCCACTCCCCACCAGTCCACAGCACGACCATAATCATTGTCTTCAAGCACCTGGGGGAAGCAAAGCAAACCTCAAGCTGCACGCATTCAGCCAGCACAACAACACCACACCTCAGGAGCCAAGTACTCTGGTGTTCCACAGAAGGTTTTCGTTGTGGATCCATATGCAATCTCCTCCTTACAAAGCCCAAAATCTGTCAGCTTGATGTGCCCCTCCACATCCAGCAGGAGGTTTTCCAGCTACACCCCCAAAACAGCAAGAAATGAGCTACAGGGTCAGGGTCCTATCTAACAGGCAGGCTGACCTTGAGGTCACGATAGATAACCCCCAGCTGGTGAAGGTACTGTATGGCCATGGTGATTTCTGCTCCATAGAAACGGGTGCGATCTTCAGAAAAAACCCTCTCCCTCGAGAGATGGAAAAAGAGTTCCCCTCCATTAACATACTCCATGACAAAGCAGAGTCTGTCGTGAGTCTGGAATGAGTACTTCAGGGACTGAGAGAAAAAAGGGCTACACTTTAATGCCATCGCTCACTACACACAGCAGCACTCACAGTGAGAAAAGGGTGGTTGGTCATCTGCAGCACTCTATTCTCTGTCAAAGTGTGTGCAATTTCATCCTTTGCTACAATGACATCTTTCTTGAGAATCTTCATGGCCATGATGTCCCCTGTCTCTTTGTCTTTACACATGACTACCTAGAGACAAGGACGGCAGGGTCAGGGGTCAGCCTCCCTCCTTCCCTGCTCCCCCAGGCCATTTAAAAACATGCATGCTTGAACACTAGCCCACCTACGCATGTAGCATGAGCCTACTATCCTGGGACTACAACAATTGCTTATGAAAACACACACACATCCCAAACATCCCTTCAACATACCTTGCCAAAGGTGCCTTTCCCTAGTACCTTCAACATCTCAAAATCATCCATGGTCTACAGGGGAATGATATCATGATCCTTATGAACACAGATTGCCAGCTACACTATGGGCACTATGGGAAAGGCCTAAATGGGCACGTCCTAATGTGTAAAACGCTACTCCAAGCCATTTCCTAGGTTCACCTTGATGCCTTGCTTGGCCACCGTAGCTCCCTCCATTTTAGGAGCAGACTTGACACTAGCTGGTTCTGGATCATTTTTACGCAGTTCCTTGGAGACTTTGCTGATGGCATCAATCCATTCTGTCCTGTAGA
>JAAGOD010063530.1_pt1 | contig 11100 bp, 18 predicted proteins | sample 8389681 | NCBI WGS metagenome assembly JAAGOD01 (sample SAMN13964374, study PRJNA552185) | sponge metagenome | biome: deep-sea hydrothermal vent fields; feature: spots directly above weak diffusing fluid; material: seawater and sediment | host: Tedaniidae sp. KZ-2020 ... | reverse complement strand
GTGTATATGTATGTATGTTTGTTTGTGCGTGTATGTATGTATGTATGTGTGTGCGTTTGTGCGTGTATTAGTTGCATACAATGTAGTGTGCAGCTAAAGTACAGTGTACAGTGCAGACCTTGAATATCATCCTGATATCTTCATCCATCTCGCTCTCATCGAGGATGTAGACAAGGGAGGAGAGAGGAGCCGCTCGGCGTCTCTTTTCGACAGTCGGGAGAGGGTCGTAGTGTCGGCGACGAAGCTTTCGAGTCACCATGTTCTTAGGCTCAAATGAATCTATGGCTGGAAACAAAAGCAAAAAAGTAAAAGATAGGATAGTGTTTGTCATCCACGAACCTCCTGAAGCAAGGTCCATGCTGTGTCTGTAGCTATCGTACGCCCTCTTCTTGTCCTGGAGGTCGTTTAGCAGGCATTCCTTAAGCTCCAGACCCTTTACTTCAAACTTCTGCACGGCTAGAGTCTTCTCTCTTTCATACTCCTCGTTAGCCTCATCCAGTTCATATTGCTTGAAGACTTCCGCGACAAAGACTCGCCTCTCGTACATGTCTCTAAGTTCCTTCACCCGACGAAGGTACTCCGGGTCACTCCCTCCCTCCAGGTGCTTGATTCGTAAGCGAAGCTGCATGACTTTCTCCACCAGGGAGCTGCAGGGGGAGGGGGTGAGCATTAATTAGAATTCCACCTGTAAATACACACACCTGTTCTTTCCTGATTCATCAAGCTCTGTACGCATTGCTTCAGGCTCACTGGCATCTTCGGTATCTGCATAAATTCAAGCTTTCTCAATTTAAGGCTGGCCATGGCATGCACAGTACAGCCAATGTTTTGAAAGCTAGCTAGCTAGCCAGAAATGTAGTGCAAATGCATGTAGAGCTACAAGCTTTTAAAAAAAATACCTTCATCTGAACTATTTTCCCTTGAGGGTCCTTCAGAGTCATTATCTGTGGTGGCCATTCAAAAGGGCCTTCACAAACACCTCCAAAATGTTTCCAAATGATGCTCACCAGGCCAAGATGGCACAATCTTTTCGCACAGAGTTTATGCAGATTCCCGTCGTCACTCGGGTCTATGTGACAGCCTGTGTACTGACAACACTTGCAGTGGTAAGCATGTCAACTGATCTTTCACTACAACTCCATCTGTTTGGTGTATGTAGCAACTCAGTGTGGTGAGCCCTCTCCAGTTGCTCTACCATCCACAGCTTGTCAAAGAAGGAGAGGTGAGCTTAATAAAGGAGAGGTCCTTCTATATTATAGAGACCTTTCTAATTAAGGGTATGTACTCACATGACCCTTCATTTTGTGACAGGTATGGCGTTTGGCTACATGTTTTTTTTTCTATGGGCACATTGGGTTTTCCTTCCTCTTCAACATGATCTTCCTGTATCGGTTCTGCCGCAAACTGGAAGAGACTAACTACATAGGAAAAACAGCCGACTTCATTATCTTGTTCCTGTTTGGGACCACCATCTCATTAGTATCCTTCTTGTTGCTGTGGTGAACCCCCTCTAATCTAGAGGGACTGCCTCATTCGAGGGTCCCAGATCAGAATAACTCCGTTTCAATTGCTAGAAATACTTGTTCCTTCACACCAGCTGCTACCAGGTCGTAGCGACAGTAGCGGTTCGTATGATGTTTCTTGGGGAAGCGCTCACCACTATGATAGTGTACATCTGGTGCAGACGAAATCCATATGTGCGCTACAACTTCTTTGGCCTCTTTGCGTTCCAAGCCCCGTACCTGCCGTGGATCCTGGTGCTCATGTCTGTGCTCTTCGGAGGCTCGGTGATGGTGGATCTCATTGGTACGAGTGTGAATCCGATACAATGAACTCCCTCTAATCTGGACCCCTGAAATAAGATCACACCTCTATAATAGCCATGGACACTTTGACTGGAAGAGTGGCCCAGAGTCCACTGTATAGTCATTCTGAGGTGTAAGGGTGTGTTTCATGTCTGCGGTATCATTACACCAGGAATTGCAATCGGACATGCCTACTATTTCATCGAGGACGTATTCCCCAATAAACCAGGTGGATTCCATGTCCTGAAGACTCCTTCCTTCATGTAAGTCCTGTGTTGGGTATCTCCACATTCCACACTTCCTTCCAATTTTGTCTGACTTCCTCCTCAGGAAGCGTATCTTTGACGGGCCTCAGGCAGAGCCCGACTACCAGCCCCCACCAGAGGACAGGCCTGGTGGATTTGACTGGGGGCAGGGCAGACAGGTTCAGGAGGAGGTGAACAATTGACACCCTTTCTCTTTACTTGAAGTCACAACGATGAAATCATTAATATTCAGTAGTCGCTACAACCAAATCTGAGGTTTTTACATTGTACACACTATTTTTAGTCAAACAAAATGACTCTACTAGAGATCTTGGTCACTTTTTGAGGTGGAGTGTAAAGGTTTTGGGTGTCCTCCGTATTGGTAGACCCCCGCATTAGTACCCCCTGTCTCAACGTCCCTGTGGTGGGGGGTGTAGTGTTGTTGTTGTGGGGCCCCCAATTTTCTCTCCTCCCCCCCATCTCTTGTGCCGTGAGGTTGGGCCGTGGGCCTGGTAGTACTGTACGTTATCTTGCCGCCCTCCACACGCACAGATGATGGTTTCCATGATGCTGAGGACTTAGAACTGCCTTGCCTTGGAGATACACTTGCTATTACTGATAATCCTCTCCCTTGCAACTCCAATCGCTTGCTCCCTTGAGCTCCACTTTGCTCATCCCGTGGTAGTCTGTATGCTGGTACAGCCGAGGACTGGGTTTTTCTTGAAGACGTGCTCCCAGAGCTTTGCTTTACCCTAGCTTTCGTGCTGTGGCTAACACCGACAGAAACGTCGGGGGAATGAATCTTGGCTCCGGAAGTTAAACGCACACCTGTCTCTGTCCTTGCTGTCGGGAATCGGATGGCTATGTTGGGTTTGCTACTCTGCTGAACAACAGTCTTTCTACCCCCTGGTGCTGCTGACACAATCTTCCCTGAAGAAGCTGGCTTGGAAACTTGACTAGCCATGGTCTTTACACTCCTCTTAGTGCGAGCTCTGATGTGACAGATGGCCTGCAGTGACAAGCCACACAACGTGAGAAAAGCTCTTGTAAACTAGGCCCCCTCTCCCGCTCACCTCATGCCTGAGCAAGTCTTTGATGGGAAACAGCTCCCCGCAATCCACACAAGGTCCCTTTTCCTCTTCTTCGTGTCGGTTTGAGAGTGTGGCTCCATTCTTCACACTATTCCCAGCTCCAGTTGGGACAACAGGGGGCGTGTGCGAGAAACCATGGGAACTACCCAAGCCTTTGCTCCCTAAGCAGAGAAAAACAAGAGTCATTCTTCTAGAAAGTATTATCGTGAAGTTTCCACCACACACCTTCTCTTGAATGGGTGTTGGATTGACCGGAGAGCTTCTTCAGGAAATCGTCATCGAGGTAAACACCTTCCTCGGAATCACTGTCTGACAAATGCCGGGGCGTTTTCTCGGTCTTTAGCATCTCCAGTGGGGCTCTCAGTGGCTCTAACTGCATCAGTCCCCTTCTTTCCTCCACACCCTCACCTCTCGCTGGTACTGTAGGTGGGAACACCTTTTCCTCGTGGCCAGGACTAGCAAGCACTGCAGATGAAGGGTGACCATGCTCATAGCCATAGCTGGGAGGAAGTGAGTCTCCAGCAAGATAACACTGCCTCTGCAGGACATACACACAAAAAAGTGCAATTTCATCACAACACCCTCTCAGACACACTAAGCCTGGCCACCCCCACTACACACTGTACATTTAATATGGTATCAGCTAACTGCTGACAGTACAATACCTCATGTTCGTGTATGCCTTCAAATAAGAAAAACTGTTTGCAGAACTGACACGGAACTTTCCCCTTGTTCTCAGCTTTAGCTTGGGGCGGAGTCTTGGGACGAGGCTGATCATCGTCAGTCACATCCACCGGCTGGCGCATCCCCCAGGGTCCTGGCACCTCCTCCTGCCACCGCTTCTGATGCTCTGCTGTGGAGAACACGGAATCTTCTTTGACGTAACCATGTTTGGGTCTCTCGCCATCCCAGCCTTTCCAGCTCGGCTCTCCGTGATCAGCTGCCCCCCCAGGGAAGTAGGAAGGAGGCGTGTATCCATAACTGACTCCGCCCTTAGGGATAACCTGCTCCTCTGCTTGCAGCTTCAATGCTAGTTCCTTATCCAAGTTGATCATCTCGACTCGAGCAATGTCTGCTTCATGGATCTCCTTGGCTATCAGAGCATCACTGCCGCTGCGGATGGGACCTGGTTGTGATTCCTGGAATCTCGCGCCATTCTGTCTTGCTTCGTGGAGTCTTTCTGGGGGATCACTGTAGGCTTCAGCTCCTTCGTGGTGGTAGTCACTAGTGCCTTGGTGTCTCTCCGAGTAGGCCAGATCGCGTTCATGGATCATTCTGGCTAACTCAGCGTCACTCTGTTCAGTGCTTGTGGCTGCAACACCAAAGCCTTCAGGATCAACATCACTTTCTCTCTTTCTCTGGGAGTAAGCCATGTCTCCTCGTTCATGAATCATTCTGGCAAATTCAGCATCACTCTGCTCTCTGCTTGCACCAAAGCTGTCAGGATCAACATCAATGCCAAGATTTCTCTGGGCATACGCTAAATCACTTTCATGCATTCTTCTAGCCAATTCGGTATCATCTTGCTCTGTGGTTGCTGCTGCTACACTGATGCCTTGATGCTCAACATCAATGCCTTGATTTCTCTGAGCGTAGGCCAGATCTCTCTCGTGTATTCTCCTGGCCATTTCGGCATCCCTTTGCTCCATATCCTCACCAAAGGCCTCTCCATTCCTGTCACTGGCCATTTCAACATCCAAGTTCCCGCTGTAGTCATATGCACTCAGTGTCTTGATAAACTCTGGTGTCTTTCGCACATGGGAATTACTTGCACTATATTGCTGTCTGTTCAATTCCTCCTGAAGCTTCCGAGCTAAATCAGCATCACCTTCCAAAGAATTTCCACAGTTAACACATGCTATTACTCTCAAACTCTAACTTACTTGTGTGTGTGTCAGGATCACCACTCGCACTCCCATGGCCATGAACCTGAGGTCGTGAGGCAGCTGCAGAGTACGAACCTTGAACCATCATGTTCTGAGCTAGCACCTGGTCCAAGTTCTCTTCTCCACACACGTCCGCCACGGATGCCAGCCACTGCAGGTCCACACGCAAACTCTCCTTCTTGTGGTGCTCGTACGCTGGGGGAGGGTCTGTATACACTGGTGGGTGGGGCATCTGGGTGTGGCCAAAAAGAAACGACTGGAAGGGGGGTTGGTGCGGAAAGGAGGGAGATGACTGGAAGAAAGGGTAGTTGTCTGGAGGGAGGACTGCCTGCTGAGCAAAGAATAACCCAGGCCTCTGGTTCTGACCATACGTCGTGATGTCTATCGTGTCGTCCACCTTAACCATGGCACATTTATTCTCCTTGTGCTCCTCCATGTTCTTTAGCATCACTCGACAATTGCAAAGCTCACAGAAGTCGGTACGGCTGCCACACCCCTCTGCGTGCTCCGAAAGTTGGACCCTACGGAACTCCAGGTTACAATACTTGCACTCCAGCTCGAATTCAGGACAGCTGTCCTCCTAGCAAGGAGAAAACATGGTCATACAAACAGCTTTGGCTAGCTAGCTCTATACCTTGTGACTCTCCAGTTGCTCTCGAGGAATTGCCATCCCACAAAGCTCGCATGGTTTTGGTGCATGTTCCTCTTCATGATGTTTATCCAACTCCGTCTTTCGTACAGGCTCACAACACACAGGGCACAGCACTATGTTCCTTCTACAGTGCACCTCATGGATTTCAAAGTTGCTCTTTGCAATTTCTTGTTGACTGTACAAAATAAAAGGAAAGAGACATCCTGAAACGTAGCTGGCTATAAATCACAGACTGCCCATTTCATACCAGTTAGTACACAGCTTCATTTCAGCTTCTGACTCCATTGTAACTTGGTCTTAACTGTAGCAGCGAGCTTATCCTGTTTATAGAAAAATCCCAGGGTTTCTCCCCCTCCTATTTTTTGCTGACTCTGCGTTCTTGGGGAAGCCACTCCCCCTTTTTAAAGGTGGTGGGGCCGGGGGCCTCTGGGTGTGTGTGGTGCTTGAGGGAGCATGCGCGCTGCCGTGAATAATCAGTGCTTGTAAACTTTCTGCCCGACCCCAACTGAAAAGCCGAACTTCCCACTTTTCAAGGAGGATCTAGGCAGGGCTGAGCATGTCTCTCCTGCTAGGCACAGCGAGATTCGAAGCAATCGGAGACAGAGACAAGTTTGAAAAGGAGCTGGTGAGCTAGATAACAGCCATGGATATCAGATATCCTTCTTGCTAACTGTTTGCTTTGCTAAAACATACAGCATGAAGTGCTTCAGAAAGCTCTCAGCCAGAAGGAGGAGAGACCAAAGGAGAAACATGTTAGAAGTAAGCTCAATTCTTGGCATCTTTAAGTTGAAGTTTTAAGCTGATCTTGTTGTGGATGATCTGCAGGTACTCTGATAGCAACATGGAGGGAGAAGAGCCCGACGACTGTGTGGAGGACCATCCGCCAGATGGCGATGCTGAGGTCCCACATTGTCTGCTGGAAGGCCTGCTTTGTGATCCACCGGATGTTCAGGGATGGTCATCCGGACGTAAGCTTTTGCCAGTGTTTGAGAGCCAGGGCTCGCCCTTGGGCTATGGTGGGCGGGGCATCTTCCAGGATTAGAGATCTGTTGGCCTTAGGCTACTTTTGTTGTTGTGGGGGGCTATGTTATGGGCATGGTGTGGTAAAATGGATTTGCCAAAGTAGTGGGCATGTCTGTGGGGGCGTGTCCCGTCTTTGTGTATTGTGTAATGGGTATTTTTTTTGGACAGGTTGTGAAGAAATCTGCCGGCCATATTAAGTACTTTGGTGACGTCGGAAAGCACTGGGTGAGTCTGTATTCTAACCTTGTGGTGTTTGTCAGGATACTCTCAGGATATGCATAGTAATCTTCACTTTATTTATTACTATTTTGTTTCTTCAGAACAGCTCACTTGCTGGCTATGCTCCTATGATTTCAGCCTACATTCGAATGCTCATGACTCGAGTCACCTTCATCATCAAGGTAAAGTAGTGACGCCAGCCAGTAGTAGTAGTAGTAGCAGCAGCAGCAGCAGCAGCAGCAGCAGCAGCAGTAGTTGAGTATTTCTCTCTGTTCAGAATCCCGAGATCCCTGGGAAACTGGACTTCGAGGAGAAACCATTTGAAGTGCCAGCTGACATTGATCACGTGTAAGTACAAGGTGCTGGAAGCACGCATTGCTACTCAGACAAGCAGACAGTGTCTAAAAAATGTCCCTCCATTAGCTGTGCAGCCTACAATGGTGACAATTAGGCTACAGATTCTGTTGTATCTGTAGTGAAGTGGCAAATTCCGTTTCCTTCCTGTTGTAATCTTTTTGTTGCTCTTTGATGTGATCAAAAGCTTATTCTCTCACAGGTTCAGCCTTTCGACGGAAATCTTTGATGTGCAGTCTGCGCTGTTGCATTTCTACGCTGCCGTGTTTGCAGGCCTGGACCCCTCCCAGGGCGTGAATGCGGGACAGATCCAGTGCAAGCTGGTCCCTCTCATCCCCTCCATCCAGGACTCGGCCACTATCTATGACGTCATCTTCAAGCTCATGAAGGCCTTGCATGCATGTACGTATGTGTTCATGATAGCCATGTTGGTCCCTGGGAATGTCCAAGTGGAAAGGATTCAGTGTTAAAACCTGCATTCCAGTCTCCGAGGCAACTGGATGCAAACTTAGTCATTCATTCATTGAAGTTTGTTTACCGCCAGTTCTCTTTCCCAAATATTATACTAGCAAAACCCTTGTTGCTAGTGGTTACAGGGCATGAATGTATGCTCAGTGGTTTCGGTTGTGGTTTTCATGAAATGTATGTTTGTGCGTCTTTAGCTCTCCCAGCTGCTACTCTGGAGGGCCACAGGGAGAGGTTCAACAGACAATACCATGCGTAAGTGGCTCTCAGTCTATAAAACACGACACTCACCTCGCCTATACATACAATACATAGGATTCTAGAAGTGTAGGATACTAGGAGTGCATGCTTAAGTGTCTCTATAAGCAGGACATAAGGATGCTAGATTGCGGCTAGAAGTGTAGGATACCAAGATTGCATGCTTAAGTGTCTCTGTAAGCAGACTCACTTCACTATACTCAAGATGAGGGTTGCTATAAAGATTCCCCAGTTTCCAGATGTTCTCCTTGTGAGGAGGTGAACTTTGCCAAGAGTTGTGTCTGCTGAAAGTATTATAGCTTCACACACTTCCTTCTTTGTAGATTGAGGAAGTATTTCAACCAGGCCAGCAAGATGAAGTATTTGCAGCCTCTGGTGAAGATTCCGGTACTGGGTCCGGATCCTCCCAGCTTCCTCCTTCCCGGGCAGCTGATTGAGATGGAGCTGGCGCGGCAGGTCAGAGTGGCCAGCCAGGTGGATGAGGAGGCCTCCATCGGGTCCCTAGTGGAGCCAGGGGAACCCACGCCCCCTCCGACCCACCCAAACCTGTTTGACAGCCAGTTCGGATCCACCAGGCCAGACGAGAGCTTCGACTTTACGGCAATGCGAAGTCCAGTTAAAGACGAGAGGTAGCGTAGTTCTATATACTCAAAAATGAGGATCCACTGAATAGCGTCCACGTGCTCCCCTATTTGAGGGGACGAAAAAAAGTTTTCCTCAGGGAGTCCACAATTTAACAGAAGAGCTTAAAGCCGCACATTTTTGTGACTATTTTAGAGACACACTGATTGAGCAGCTGATGCGAGAGATTGTGGACCTGAAAGAGCGCATAACGGAGCTCGAAGGCCAGTGCGAGGCTGACCACACCCTCATGGCGGGGCTGCGTAGCCGTATCCAGCAGCTGGAGGCGGAGCTCGGTGACTACAAGGAGATAGCTGAGCAGACATGCAACGTACGTGTGTTTTGAGGTTTTAAGAGTCTCTCTTTTCAATACTGTCGTGCTCGTTAGAGCCTAACCCGTCTAACCAGCTTAACTGGCCTAATGGCCCATGCCTAATGAGCCTACCAACACTAACACTAGCAACCTTAACTAGGCTTACGACACTAATGAGGGTAATAAAAACACCCATTAGTGAGTCTACCAACACTAACGACCGTAATGATTCTAACAACAACTTTGTTTAGGAGAATGTTTTGCTGAAGAGGCAGATTGAGGCCTCCAACACTGAAAAGGGAGCACAGAGCGAGATGGAAGGTTGGCGAGCCATTTTCTGATATTAATCTACAGCAGCTTGACTTGCTAAATATACCTCTGTGTGTCTATCTTCATCTTCTTCTTGTTTTTCAGCCCGAGCCAAGGCAAACGAGGAGAAGTTTGTCAAGTTGCGCGACGTGTACCAGAAACTGCGATCCGAGCACATTGTGCTGCTTCGCACCAACGGGGAGGCCCAGAAACGCCTCCAGACCACGGAGAAGGAGAGCACTACCAAGGACGACCAAGCGAAGGTAAGGGCCCGAATCAGCTCAGGGGTGAAGAGCTGCTTATTCCTTGCCTTTTTTTTTAGACTCTAGAGGACAAGATATCTTCGCTGACAATGGAGATTGAAGAGATCAAAATTCACGCTGTGAGTCCTAGATTACTAGATTAGGTAGATTACTAGATTAGGATACTCTGCGGCTCTCATTCTCCCTCCTTCCCGCCCCTCTCCCCCCCCTCCCCCTTTTTTCCCCATCCGTCTGTCCAGAGTGACGAGGGTGCCCAGGTTGCGTTGCTGAGGGAAGAACTGAGGAAGAAAGAAGCTGTGAGTTTTACTCTTCCAATCTTCATTTTCAAAACATTATGGTCTAAAACCCTCTGTAGCAATCCTTGCAGCTGGAGAAAATGCAGAAATCGCTCTCCGAGCAGCTGGAAGCGAAAAGTGAAACTGCTCCACATAAACTGATAGGTGAGTTTTCTGTGTTGCTGTACGCCCGGAAATACTTCAGTTTCTCCTTCCTTCCTGCTTGGCCCGGTAGAGGATGCAGTGTCTGAAGCGGAGAATCTGATTCGCAGGGTTATTGAGGAGCTGTCCGACCCTGCTATGGGAGGAGCCACCTGCACGCCAGCGCTCCTCCTCGAGAGGACCAAGATGAGTCTGGATGTCATCGACAGCACCACCTCCAACTTCTCCCTCTACAACAATGACCCTTCCTGTACGACTGCTCTAATTAATGCACACACCCCAGCCAGACCCTAATTAATGCACACCTCCAGTAAGACCTTGTTACAAGATAGCTGTGTCTTGCATTTGTAGCCATCAGCAAAGCTCTCTCCAGTCTTCCCTCGCTGTCGCACTCCATCGGAGAGGTGATGCTTCAGGGCGTGGCCACCTCCCACATGGCGCCGGCTGAAGACGGCACAAGTAAGCTCAAACATGACAACAAACAATGCAGACCTTCCAAGCTGTTTTCTTTTCCTTCTCGAGCAGAGCTGATCGAGGCGTGCAAGGCTATCGGAGAAGAGACCTTGAAGTTTCTGTCGGTTTTGAAGATTGAGAAACCGGGTTCTGGCAAGATTGCATCGGGAGCCAACGACCTCCAGAAGAGCATCAGAGTCTTGCAGAGAAACGCAAATGTGAGCGACAAAGGTTGCTATGATAGTTGAAGTAAAAAAATTTCTCTTCCCTTGTGACCAGGAGCTCGTTCCTGACCAGAAGGCTGATGCAGAGGCTGGCGAGACCATGGGGGATCTTGTGGACGAGGAGCTGGCGTCCACAGCTCAGGCTGTCGAGGCCGCATCCCAGCGCATCCAGGAGATGTTGCGCAAGAGCCGGGAGGACGACACGGGGGTGAAGCTGGAGGTGAACGAGAGGCTCCTGGACTCTTGCACGGCCCTCATGAAGGCCATCAAGATCCTGATATCCCGCAGCAAAGACCTCCAGGGTGAAATACTAGGAGAGAGCATGGTGAGAGGGGAAAGCTCTTGCGAAGGAGGGGAGGAGGAGGTAGCTCTTTTTTTTTTTTTTTTGTGGTTTCGTTGTAGGGTGCACACAACGATGCTAACGAGTTTTACAAGAAAAATTCTCGATGGTCGGAAGGTCTCATTTCAGCTGCCAAGCAAGT
>JAAGOD010066971.1_pt1 | contig 11108 bp, 15 predicted proteins | sample 8389681 | NCBI WGS metagenome assembly JAAGOD01 (sample SAMN13964374, study PRJNA552185) | sponge metagenome | biome: deep-sea hydrothermal vent fields; feature: spots directly above weak diffusing fluid; material: seawater and sediment | host: Tedaniidae sp. KZ-2020 ... | reverse complement strand
GAGATGGGACATATCTGATAAGAGGGGGTTCACATGCGGGTTCAGAGAAGGTGCTCTCAGTGTGGCATATCGATAGATGTCGTCACTACAGGCTCTTCAAAGATGATAATGTATGTACAGGGAGTCCCTGTATATGGCCCACCCTTAGGACCTGTCACAGTGTCCTGATTAGAGGGGTGGCCTCATTTCAGAGGTCCAACTTACTAGATTAGAGGGAGTTCACATTGTATCATGTATGTGATGTTGATGTTTCTCACTTTTTCTCCTCTTCCCCTCCCTCCCTCCCTTCCTCCCTCCTTCCTCCCCTTCCCCTATCCTTCCTCCCTCTCCCTTCCCTCCGGCCTTTCCTTGCCTGTGCTGCAGAATTCATACTCGCTGACTCAGGGTCAATCGTTCCGGACAGTTCCTGAGCTCTTACAGTACTACACACTGCAGTCACAATTACCAAGGTCAGACTTCTATCTCAGTGATCCCTTCAACCCCGAGGATCACTGACTCATCATTCCCTTGCCCCTCCCTCCCTCCCTCACACTTCAGGCTTGACTCAAGTAGTATGTGTGTGCTAGTAATGTTGTAACTGTTTTACTTTGCGTAGAGCTGTAGAAGTTAAAAGTTTTAAGTATGGCTGTTGCTTTTGTTTGTCAAAGTTTCAGAGGGTAATTTTTAACACGAAAATTTTAAAGCGTTTTCCGTATTTTCTGTGCACGCTAATTTCCTTCCACCAGTTGACATTTTTCGTCTCTTTCTCAAAGAAGTGTACTGTAGGGTGATTTTGTGATACTTTTTTTGTTAATAGCGATAGCATGTCTATTATAATATTCCAAGAATATGACTTTTCCACTGATTAATGCCATTTTTCTTTAATTGGAGAGGGAGTTGCCTCTGTGAAAGCTGTCTGTCCTGCTATGGCCTACATGGTATAGTGGGATGAGATAAAAAGCGTGTCACTTTTTATGATGTAAGATTACTCCATAAAAATAGATTGTATTATATTCACGGCAAAACATTAGCTCCTATTATCCTCCTTGATCATGTCCGCTGCCTTCTCAGCAATCATGATGACAGGGGCGTTGGTGTTTCCGGACACGATCTTGGGCATGACAGACGCGTCCACTACCCGTAAGTTCTTGAACCCTTTCACCTTCAGCCTTGGGTCCACCACAGTGCTGGGGTCGTCTGCATGCCCCATTTTGCACGTCCCGACAGGGTGGTAGATGGTCAGGGTGGCACGCTGAATGTACCATCGCCAAAAGTCGTCAGAATCGAAAGGATACGGCGTCGTGGCCTTCCTGCTTGGAGTTTCTCCTTTGTACGGGTGCATTGCTTTCGTGTCCAGCAGCTTCTGAGCGATTCGAATCCCCTTCAGCAGCACCTCCACGTCTTGAGGGCTGTTCAGGTAATCCGGGTTCATCCATGGCTCCTCGAGGGGTGAGCGGGCTGAGTCCAGCTTCACGTTGCCATAGCTCTTCGGCCGTAGCAGGCACGGGAGGAGGATGTAGCCTGAGGTGTCCTCCTCGTTAAGCAGGTCGTAGGACCAGAGCTGGTTGATGCCCTGGACGGTGAAGGAGAACATGTTGAGGAGGTCGGGAGAGAGGGTCGAACTGAAGAGGATGAATTGGATGTCCGGGCCATTTGCCTCATCGTCCAGACCTGAGTGAACGAACCCTTGCACCTCGGCTGCGCTGGACGAGAGCGGGCCGTCGCCAAACAGGAAATACGAGAGCAAGGAGGAGTAGGATCCAGCCAGTGATTTGGTGTATGTGACGCCACTGTCTGCCGGAATGTCCTTCAGCAGTACCGGATATGGAATCATCACATGGTCATGGAGGTTCTGACCGACAGGTAAATCCCCATACAGTGTTAGTCCAAGTGTCTCTATATCATCCTTTGGCCCTATACCGGATATGATGAGGATCTTCGGAGTATTGATGGTACCAGCGGAAAGAATCACTTCTCTACGGGCCTTGATTAGCTGCTCGTGCCCTGTCCTGTATTCCTCGGTCTTGACGACATACGTGCCGACAACTCTGTCTCCACTCAGCTTCAGGCTCCGCACTGTGTGCTCCAAAAGGACGTAGAGGTTGGGTCTGTATCGCACTGGATGAAGGAATGTCGTGGAGGTCGACTGCCGATACCCGTAATCAATCGTATTCTGTGTCAAACTGAACCCAGCCTGGTCCTCGCCATTGTAGTCCATGTCTCCACGGTAACCAAGCTCCACCCCTGCGTCAACGAGTGCCCGGGCGAGTGGGGTCACGAAGGTCGCTTTCCTCACGCTCATAGGTCCATCAAACCCATGGTACCCGTCGTCAACATCAGACCCTAAGTAATTCTCGGATTTCTTGAAATACGGGAGCACGTCGTCATAGCTCCACCCCTCTGCACCCATGGCCCTCCAGCCATCATAGTCAGCTCGATTCCCCCGGGCATAGATCATGGCATTGATGGAGCTGCTCCCACCAAGGACTTTGCCCCGAGGCCAAGCGGATTTCTCGTACTTCAAGCTGCTACATGCTTTCTTCTGTGGGACTGTCTGGTACATCCAGTCGATGTCGGCGTTGAGTTGGAGGGTGGGGAATGCGAGGGGGATGTGGATGTCCCGAAGCACGTCCACACCCCCGGCCTCGATGAGGAGAACCGTCACGTTGGGGTCTTCCGAGAGACGGTTGGCGAGGACACACCCGGCTGACCCTGCCCCCACGATGATGTAGTCAAACGTACTGAACTGGTCAACTTTTCTATAAAGAGACAAGCAGTCAGTTCCCATAGCAAGCAAGCTAGCTAGCTCAAGTAGCTAGAATTCTCACCTGTATGGGATGGTTTCAGGCCCCCAGAGAGCCACTCGAATGGCCATGTACACCATCAGCATGTAGCTGAGCACTCTCCACAGACCCATAGCCCGATGCACTCCTCCAATCCACCCTTCTTCCAGTCTCCACCACCACAGCCCTTGTGCTCGGCCCTTGTGCGTGCATACACCTCACACCCACCCCCAAATATCTTAAACAGGAAATGAAGCTTTAATATCAGGAAATCTGAAGACAATGGACACATGATACAATACAGCAACAGTGAAGGATGGAAATCTGAAGACAATGGACGCATGATACAATACAGCAACAGTGAAGGATGGATGAGGGAATCTGAAGACAATGGACGCATGGTAAATAGAGCAAACAATGAAGGATGATGAGGAAGTTCGGGATGACAAATCAGATAATATTATGTATAGCTATATTCTGACACTGGCTGACAGCGAACCCAAATTATTGAGTGAGGTGATGGGACATTTGCACTCACGTACACACAAGTTGAAATGATATGACAGCACTCACACGAATCAAGTGCAAACTATGTTGTGGCTGAGACCAGCAGGGGAGATTCTTCAAGGTCCGTCTGGAAGACTTTGACCTTGCAGAGTGGGCAGTAAGGAGAGCTTCGCTTGCACCGCAAGAGACAGCTAGAAAAACAAAAAGATCAACACATCATGTCGAGACTCAACAGATGAGTCAGCACATTATTTTGGAGCTATTATTTACAGCTGATGTGTTTCTGTAAAGACTCCCAAACATGCAAGGCGGAGGGTAGTTTGACGGACTAAAAGGTGTGAGAGTTCACACCAACATGTGTACTGGTCTAGCAAGTGATTCCACAGATTCTGTTCCACTAGTCCAACTGTAGGTAACACAGTGAAACTCACTCTTTGTGAAATCCATGACAGCACGGGGTGACTACAATCTTGGCGCCGTCGGGAAAGTCATCAAGACACACAGGGCAGATCTAGAGAAGCATAAACCATAGAGACAGTATCGTGGTCATCGCCGCTGTTGTGTGGTCAAACTATGGATCGTTTGCGTAGCATCTAAGACACTAGAATCACCCATTCACCCTCATCCACCCAAATGTTGAAGCTCTAGATCTGTATGTACCCGGACAAAAGGTAAGTCGACACAGCTTTGAGCTATTATGCATTTGGCCACACAAGGCAACTGCAAAAACCAACCACACACACTTATGAAGTAAAACCACAGTGAAAACTAGAAACAACAAAGGCTAGCCGATTCCGAGTCTTACGGGGCGCACCACTCAGCAAGTTAGCTGGTGAATTCAGAGTGAATGTGGCACACTTTCAGCATTAACTAGTCATGTTAGCTGGCCGGAATACATATTGTGATGTAGCTAATATCATTTCGTGATCGTTCATACCTCATTTGAACAAATCGGTCTGGAGCTGACGAAGTGGCACTGTAAAGAGCACAGAGAATATCACAACGCTATTTCAACTGACTGAGGGTTCACAGAATCTTGGTTCACCTTTTTACACGCTTTGAGGGAAGCCTCATCTCTCAATCTCCTCATACAGCAAGCACACTGACAGCCTCTGCAGGAATGTAATCAAGGCCACACAGCCACTTAGTGGCTAGATTGATGCTAGATAGATAGATACTAGAACTCACAACTTTCCAAAGCAGAGGATGATGAACAGGATTGCCGCTATGATACAGGTGACACCAAAGGCGACCAGAGCAGGCAGCAAATAATCCATCTTCCTCCTAGGCAGGGTTTTCACCTGGTTTCATCATCATCAAACTGAGCCCCACCTCCTAACCACACCCCCTTTTGTGGCTGCATTTTTACAACGTTAACGGTGATGACCTTTTACCTTAGTCGGCCGACTTCGATGATGGCAAGAACAGAACAGCAGAGTCCTATTCGTCCAGCCAAGAAGATCACTTACCCACCAGAGTGGGCAGATAGGGAGAGAATGAGCTACCTCCTAGCCCCCTTCCCCCCATCTGCCAAGCCACTCAAACTAGATGACCCTAAATTTTCCTTCTGGTCTTCCCTCATCCACTCCAGCTCCAGAGAGTTACGTGAGCCTGTTACGTCAGTGAGAGTCCTTAAGGAGAGGTTTACTTGGAATGGACGTACCATTCCGGGCTGTCTCGTGGAGGTGCTAGAGGGCATGGAGCGAAACGGAGATGCGATGAAAGTGTCCGACTTTTACAACGCTGATCGAGGTTGGTTGTCGTGGGGCGCAGATGTGTTGGTGAAGCGACCCATTTCGTGGGCCCTGAAGTCATACCTTCCAGCAAGCACCTATGAAGGAGAGTATGTGATCAACTCCGTGGCAAAAGTAATTAAGAGTCATGTCCTTACAGAGAGGTGTGACAATGTACATACAATACAGGATTCTGCAGTTGCCGTGATGGATAAAGTCCAGAAAACAGTGCTCTACAAATCAACAGACACTGTCATGAAATTGAGCGACTTTGAGAAGCTCTGTTTGGAGGCGTTGTCCACCAAAGAAAGTGTTGCCATTGTGAAGTACCTACTGCTACGGGATGGGCAGCTGGCCAGGAAAGGGGCGGAGTTTGGCTATGAGGTCATCAAGCTGTGCTTGGCAAAGGAGAGGGGAATGGAGGTCACAGATGTGGACATAGGCATCGTCAGGTATGTAACTTCTATCCCTCCTAGATAAAAGTATCTTCATCGTGGTTGTCCGCAGAATCAAAGAAACTATAAGAGATCTGTCTGAGCAAGCTAAAGCAATGGAGGCTACCATTGACAGGTCTGTTTGATTGTTTGCTGAAATGAATTGTGAGCAGTTATAATTATATGCTATGACTCATCACAGCTTGCGACAATCTGCCAAAGCAAAGGTCCACGTTAAGGACAAGAAAGGGGTGAGCAATATTCTATTACCTGAAGGAGTAATTTCTAAGAACCCTTGTCTACTAGGCACTGAGGTTTTTGCGCCAGTGTGCCTCCAAAAGGTCTCTTCTGAACAGCAAGGAGTCCATGCTAGACAATCTTCAAGATATACTGCACAGAATACAGAGTGCTGAAACTGATGGAATGGTTAGTCTAATGCAATCCCTTTCAGCAACACATGGAAAATGGATGAGGCTATGATTTAACTCGTGCACTGTAGATACATAATATGTACATGAGAGGCCCTACACTTAGACATAGCTATGGATAAGGATGTAGTTGTACTATGCAGGTGTATGCGTTGTACAAGACTGGTATGGAAGCTCTTCGTTCTGTGCGCAGAGCACAGGGGCTGACCCTAGAGGGGGCAAAGGCTGTCAGTGCAGAGATGAGAGACCTGATGCAGGAAGGGGATGAGATAGCGGCTGTTCTGAGTGAAGGTTTGTATATAGCACCCGTGATGTTCTGTACTTCATCTTTGAGACACTGCTGGTATGTCTCTAGCTCACACAGCAGGCAAGCATGGAGAGGAGCTGGAGGAGAGGGAACTACTCCGAGAGCTTGAAGAACTGATGAACCAAGAGACAGGTACAAATGTGTGCAGAACCTCTGAATAATGGACACACTTAGGACACCAGCCTTTCGTGTTGCCCTTTTTTTAGAGGTTGACTGTATTAAGCGTGTCCTTTGTTGGGATCCTATGACATATTACCCACACACAGGGGAATTCGAGGGACTAGACCCCGACCTCGAGCTTGCCATGGGAAAGCTATCTGTTCAGGATAAAGAGGATGGCAGTAACACCTGCGACCTTCTGGAACAGCTGCCACCAGTACCCAATAGAATTCCAACTCCATCAAGGACTGAACCTCATGAAAAACACAAGAAGCCACAGCTATCATGAATTATTTTTGTACCGTTGCTTTATCAAAAATTTATCACAAAGATTGATCTGAATTATGTGGATCCCTGTGGTACTGTATATTCAGCACCTCCACACCTGATTCCTGAAGACCTGCACCATCACAAAGCAGCCAAGAAGGGTGGGGCACGCAAGACACACCTTCCACATGATTGGGTCGGCATTGGCCACAAACCAAGAGGAGAAGAGGCCAAGTGTGAGTGTTGTGAGTGCGCAAAAGTACGTCAGCACGCCAAACAGAGCGTGCAGCCTCTTCAGCACAACAAGACGGACCTTGAATGGAAGAATCTCCGGGTACATCTCCACGATTCCTCCAGAGGTCTGGACAAAGACGAAACCTGAGAGGAAGATCCCAATGGTGCCATGATAGCTGCTATAGTGAGAGTAGCTGTTGATCATCTTGTTAGCAGTGATGATGACCAGTCCGGTGAAGGAGGACACGAGACTACATGCTTGCAGAATCCAGTGCCAGCGAACCTTTGAGGAGCGCGCACTCAGCTGAGTGATGGGAGAGGACCAGGGGGAGTAGAAGAGTATAGCTTCAGACATCAGCACAGCATACTGGAAAAAAAGATAAATGTAATACAGAATGCCAACACAAAGCAGAGATATGCAACTTGACTTACTGCTAGTGACATTAGAGTAGGATGCCACGAAAACAAGCCTGGTGGTGAGATATACAGAGGACGAAACTAAAGGACACACTAGGACTATTAGACAACAATTGACTTACTGCTAGAAGGCTTTGCTAGCCATACTATGTAAGCGGCAAAGACAAAGATCACCAAGTGTGGAATCAAGCCTAGAAGAACGGACAACTTGCTCCTTCGAGGCTGATTAGCAGGGTCTGTAGTATAAAGAAAAATGCATGTTAGATCCAGATGAAGAATCTTACCCAAATACTGGTCCATCATTTTGTCAATCATATTCCCATATTTTGTGACGCCTTCCTGTATCTCCTTCTTTGTTCTTTTTGTAGCCATCCCTGTTTACAGGGGCTGTTCCCCTACACCCACTACCTGCACAAAGCACAAAGTACACAATAGGTGAAAAATCTAATAAGAGCACACCAAGGTGCGCACCATTTGGAGATTTTGTCTGTTTGGATTTTGGTCTCTGGACTCAAACTTAGGTCATCATGGCAGTCTCTCCTTTCATAAAGGTAGTGGAAATAAAGGAAATAGTCTTTACTCTTTACTGTATCATTTTCCTATTGCCAGTTTTCAAGGTATAGTATGTTGGCACTGGGCATCTTTTACGGTTACTCCAAATACAGTGAGTGAAGAATTACACTGCATTGTGTATGAGAGCATCTCCCCCTTCCCCCTTCTCGAACAGATAGCCTGAAAGCCGAGGAGAAGGCAAGACAGTTGAGAGATTCTGCTACCAGTGGCTCCCCTAGCCCTAGCCCTAGCCCTAGCCCCTCCTCATGAGAGAACACACAGAAGGCACATGTAGTGGGCGAACACACAGTGCACTCTTTGGTGGTGTAAGACAGTATTTTGTTACTTTAGCTGGACAATCTAGTCAAGTTTTGATCACAATAGCTAATATCTGAAATAGTATGCTGTGTGTGGATGGTGGTGGGGTGTAGTTAAGGCAATCATCTGAAATAGTATGCAGTGTGTGGATGGTGGTGGGGTGTAGTTAAGGCAATCATCTGAAAAATGCAGTCAGTTGTCTTGAAATGTTACTTCAGAATAATTTATCCTCTGCGATGGAGGTATCTACAGGAAAGTAAAAGTTAGCTTGAATATCTCCAGAATCTATTATTATAGCTAGGTACCTCAGAATTAGTCGTAGAATCTTGCCCTTCCTCTACCTCTCCCCATTCATTTTCTTCGTCATCTTCGTATCCTTCCCTTTCCTCATCTGAGCTGAGCTCCTTTATCCAAGCTTTGGGCTTAACAATATCAGCATACACCACATTTTCACTGATGGCTGAGTTTCTGGATGCTGTTTCGAAGGTGGCGTCAGAGAATACAGTCTCTGTATCGTAGGCTGGTGCCACACCATCATCCCCAAATACCAGAGTTGAGGATTGAACCTCAGGCTCAGCTTCGTGATACCAATGCATATTCTGTAGTGTTCACAATAACTATAAAGCTACAATAGAACAGGGATCCTATCACAAACACAAGAGTCTGTACTGTGAGAATGCTTAATTAAGGCTAGGCACTTACATGGACTGACTTCATTTCAACTTGTAGTGTTGAGGTTCTCCCATTATGATATTTAGGTGATGTACCTGTCACAGCCAGCAGCCATTGACAGTGTTAGGAATTAATGCATAGAGTAAACGTTGGCTCACCATTATGGTGGGGTAACAGTTGGTTTCCAGAAGCATATTTGTTTGCAAGCACAGCTGCTTCGGTCGTAGAGGTGGTACTTTCGGTCAAGTACCAACGCCGTGCTGAAAGAAAACATGTTTGTAGGTCAGTTACAGGGAGTGGAATGAATTTAGGCAGCTTCTTCTCACCTTTCCTTTTGTGTCGACGCTTCAAAATGATGAAAAATATGACAACCACCACAGCAATGATCACAAGTGCGAGGAATATGATAGCAAAAATAATTCCGAAGGTTAGACCAGTGGTTTCACCAGGAGAGACCTCCTTGTCCCCCACCTCCCGACCCCAATGTGCTGCTGGATAGGGACATTCTTGAGGATGAGCTGAGTGCAATCCGGTTCATTGTGGAGGTTGGTGTCCGGTTCATAGTGGAGTTTAGTGCCAGTGCACTACGAGGTTCTGATGTGGAGGAAGGAGTAGCAGCCATGGAGGTGAGCGAAGTTGCAAACATGCCAAAACTTGCAGTGGATTGTGGAAGGGAAGAACTCTGAATGCCAACCACATCTGACGAGGTTTGCATTGAAGGTGAAGGTGTGGTCATCATTATTACGCTCGGAGGTTCACTGGTTGCTGTGGACTGTGGAGAAGGTAAAGGCGAAGATGTAGCAAGGAGATCGATCTCTGAAGATACTAGCGAAGTGGTGAGGATGTCAATATCCGAGGTCACTGGAGGAGGTAATGAGAAAGTGCTCGACAGTAAGCTGAAGGTAGCGCTTGAGGTAGGAACTAGAATATCCAGAGAGATGGTGAGCTGGCCAGCTAAGTGGTAAGAATTACCTATTGAACAATCATCCCCTGAATATCCTTCACGACACTGACATTCTCCAGGGCCTTCACAGAAGCCACCCTCCTCAGCTATAGATAAAACGACAGTGATAAATTTACTCCCTTACAGCTGATAATCACACTTACAGCAACCCTCGACAGTGGCACAGTTTAAAGTCTCATTTCTGTATCCTGCCAAGCACACGATAGACCCATCTTCGGGATTACATGAAAAATGGCCGCTGGATTCATTACGTCCAATGCACACCGTATTACATTCCGGCCCAAAAAATGTCATATCACATGTGACTCGGAAGGCATAGGTCAGCAACACTAATGCACGGGTTCCTACGGCAACCATGAATGAGGACAGAGGATCGCCAGGTGTCCCTGTGATAGTTTCTGAAATTGTGTCAACTAGCTCACTGGTCGCTGCATCTGTGACTGTTATCATCAGCTGCACTCCAGCCTGCATAGAAATAGTGGTAGCCATGTCAAATTTAGCAGCATGATGCCTTTTTAAATGAGTGAACAAGGGCATCATTTTAAGTCATCATGTAATACATGGACAATAGGCTTCAGATCTTAGCAATTGGCAGAGGTTCCAGTATAATCTAGCTAGCTATATTACTGCCTTTACCAGTGGCCAGGAGCCTTCAATTGCTGGCAGAAATAACAACATTGGGCCTGCATTGAGTCTACTAGTACAGAATAATGGATTAAGTCCTGAAGGATCATCGATACTTATGACGCAGAGCCGCAGCCGATCTGAACAAGGTGAAGGGCAGTTACTAGTCAGGTTAGAATCTGAACAGCAGCGTCCATTGGCTAACAGGAATCTGGGATTTGAATACACTTCAAGATCAAATGTGATAACGTAGTCTGCCTGCACTGAAATCTGCATGTATGGGGGAAGAGGGAGGACGATGAGAAAGAGTGAATAGCCAGAACTATGATGTGTTTGTTTACTTCTAGCTTGTATGAATCTAGTTTCCAGTATCCTGTTACCATCTTGCGTTACAGTAGGTAAGCACACTTTGGTGTTCATGGTGATAAAATTGCTTCTCCTCACACCTACCACACACACACACACTGACATTCTAGAATAGGAGCTGGTCTATCATGTTGCTGTTTACGGTTATTATATCTGCCTGTGGCAAGGCTTATTGACTTACAGCAGTGCCAGTCAGAACGATGAAAAGAGAGTTGATTAGCAAGCTCCAACACATTTTTGTATCTCTGCACTCCTTGTAGCTGTATATTATAAGCATCCGAGTAAGTATAATAGCTACATACCTACTTTGTCATAAGAATACTTGCAGAAAAATTTATGTATGGCAGCACTACCTAGCTTAACG
>JAAGOD010036797.1_pt1 | contig 11111 bp, 14 predicted proteins | sample 8389681 | NCBI WGS metagenome assembly JAAGOD01 (sample SAMN13964374, study PRJNA552185) | sponge metagenome | biome: deep-sea hydrothermal vent fields; feature: spots directly above weak diffusing fluid; material: seawater and sediment | host: Tedaniidae sp. KZ-2020 ... | reverse complement strand
CTAGCTGATACCCCCCACCCTGTCCCCCTCCCTTCCTCCATTTGAACCTTTTTTGAACCTTGCCCTCACTGCGCATGCCCTAGCCATGCACCAACTTAAAACACTGAACACAACTGCAATATTTTTTACTTGTAGCATAGAATATTGTGAAAGTTGTTGTAACGAGAGGCTATGGTCCTGGTGGTGGTGTTTGAGTTGACTGAGAGGATTGGAAAGGATATGTGGAGGATTGCAATGGAGAGAAAACAGGTGGTACATGTGTTGTTTTGGGAAGAGCTGCAGAAAGTACACTAAGTGTTGGTGTGTTTGCACAAGCTATTAGGTGGATATAGACAGTGACACTAAACAGAAAAGGGAAAACAACTACTGAAAGGTTTAGTTCATGAAAATCTACATAAACTATCAGTGGAGCAACTTTGACTCCATAAGTACACATACAAACACACACACACATAGTGCCCCTACACCAGGCTCTGGAGGCACTGCACAGGGGCGGTCTCGCACCGCTGATGGCTGACTTCATTGCTGATGGATCTGAAAGTGCGGGGTGGGGACGGCTTGGTGCAGGGGGAAGGGGGTGGGGCCTCTGAGGTGTTAATGAGGTGCTTGTGGTGGGGAGTAGTGCTGGCGACCCTCCGCTGCTGCTGTTTCTGCTGATTTGGTGCTTTGCTCCTGTTTCTGGTGAGGGAGAGAGACTTAAAGTCCTCGTGCTGAAAAGCAGTCTGGACGGAGTTGTCGGGATGTTGCTCCAACACGTGATACTGAGGGGAAACAGAGTTGTCAGGTTGCTGCAACACATGATACACGGGCTGTTTCTGCTGCTGCTGCTTTTGGCAACGCTTTGGGCTCCCCTCTGGCGCCTGCAGGGCCTCGTAAAGGAGTGGCAGAGGACTGGTCATCTGCTGGGGGCTGCCGGGCTGCTGCAGGACGTGGTAGACGGGATCCTGCGTGACACCCTGAGGCTGTCCAGAGTCCTGCTGCTCCTGGGGGCTCCCCGGCTGCTGCAGGATGTGGTAGACGGGCTGGTGGGAGTCGGTCACCAGTGGTGAGGGCTGTCGGGCGGGGGAGGGCTGACGACCAGGGGCAGGGGGGGACCTGCTCTTCAGGAAGTCCCTCCGATGAGCCGGCTTAGAGGTGGAGCTGGCACTCTTTGTGCGTCTCATCATCTTTTCACTGCCGCTGTCCTGGGAGAGGTGGTGGGATGAGAGGGGGTGCTCATACGGGACGTCCCCTCCTGCGGTAGGGGGGACGGGGGAACGATGGTGCCGGCGGGAATCCAAGGACCCACAACTGTCCACGCGTCTGAAGTGGGTCTCCGCCCCTCCCCCTCGGGGGGTCTCAAGCACAGTGTAGGTCCGGTCCTCCTCCGGAATCGGATTGCAGGTGCTGCTACTGTTGCTACTGGTGATGCTGACATTGTCGGGGAAATTGTCGATGGGTGGTGGAGGAGGGTAGGGAGGGGGGCCTCCCAGCCGCTGGTGAGGACTAGCAACAACCTAAAAACCATACAACAAAAACACATTTCTCTTAGTGGGCAGCCATTGAGGTGAGCGATTGCTTAGGTGATAATCCTCTAGAGTGTTTCGGGCAAGTATGTACTCTTGAAAACTGGAGCTCTGAAGCTACATGACTGGTTCCAGAATGTCCAGCTCTTAACTGGCTCTAATTCCTTCTAATTCCAGCTGGCATGCTGGATCGCAGGCCATTTTTGATCTCCACATACCTTGAGAGGCCTGGCAACAGTGAGGGTGATGTCCTGGTCTTGCTCAAGGAATAACAAAACAGCTTCTTCTGGATCATGAACCTCAAAGCCATTCACCTACAATGCAGGAAAGAAAGAACAAAGCAAAGGAATCAGTCATAGCAGCATATACTCTCAGCTTTTTGAGCTTTGAGCTATTTAAGAAAGTAGACAGTACATTTTACTATGTAGTATAGGCACACACAAAATGACAATGGAGGTGAAGATTAGGATCAAATCAGACACACACCTTAGCAACCTCCCCACCACTGCACACCTCCAGGGCCCCAGCTGGGAAAACTAGTGGTCAGACAATGGAAATGCTAGTGGGCTCCCTTACTCCAGCACCTCCCACCAGATACTAATAGCTACAGGCAGACAACCACAGCCTCCACCAGCACGCTTTTGTGGGGGAGAAAGGATATCCCAATTCCCTTAGCGCCAAAACCACCAGGTTCCTCAATTACCACAGCTAGCTCTAAGGGTGCACTTAAAAGATATGGGTCAGTGGACAATGGACACAGCTAATAAGGGGGGGGTTACTGGTGTGGTCAATTAGAGGATTAGTGTTCACACATTAGCTGAACATGAGTGTTAACTAAATTGAATTAGAGAACAAGCAAACAAAACAAAAAAAAAGCTATTAAAACAGGTTTCCAAATATAGAACAGCCATTGTAGGTCCTGAAAGAAACTCCAAGCATTCAAACCAGTCCTTTTGCTGGCTTGGTTATTTTTCTAGTTGAGTCAAACAGGGACTAGTGTTTACTATTGCTGACACAGAACACTTCATAACAACAGGCAAGCTTCCCAAAGGGTGCCCAGTTCACCCACAACAAGACACGGGGAGGCACTCTATATGGCAGCCACCACACACAACCAGCTAGCGGTCCTCCCCTAGTGCTGTGCCTCATTGCCTCAGGTCTTCACAAGCCCTAACATGTAGCCTCCCAAACACTCCCCCCCCCACGCCATAATCCACTTCCAGCCCTGTTTGTCATGACTGGGTTCCAGTTACTAGAGATATCAAAGCTACAGCCTCAAAACAGAGCATTCCAGCCCCCTCTCAGCCTCTCAAGAGGCCCCCAGCAAGTACAGCTACTCTCATGAGATGGTACTGCCATTTTCTCATGCTCTGAGCATGTAGATCACATGTTTAATTGGTGGCCATCTCCATGGCAGAGCTGGCTGAGGCTAGGGTAAACTCTGCTCAATCTGAATGCTGTGCTGCCATATTTACCCATGCTGTTGTGCTCCATGATAGAAAGCTGATGTTTGCTGGAGCCAGGTCCTTGGCGCCCCCTGGCTAGGGAGATACCATATTCACCTCGCCTTGCCCCCATGAACACAGGGTGACAAAGGGCAGCCAGTTTCAGCTGACCAGACAGTCTACACAGCTCACAATACCATTGATCCTCTCCAAACCACCCCTGGGCCTGCCTCTCAGTCCTTCCAGTGTACACAGCTCTGCTCCAAACCACCCCTGCCTGCCACCTCCCAGTCCTTCCAGTCCTTCCTGTGTACACAGCTCTACTCCAAACCACCCAACCTGTACCTGCATCCTCTCCAGACAACTGTACCTCCATCCTCTCCAAACCACTGCCTCAACCACCTCAAAACAAAGTCTCAGTTGTCCTTAAAAAACCACTTTCAACCACAAGCTAAACAAATTAATTGGGAAAGTGTTTCTTCCTCCCTCAAAACTAACCAGAGCAACTGCTGCCCTCCTCACAGCTTCTCAGCTGAGTAGAAGGTACACACACACACACACACAGATGATGGAGGGGGAGGGGGGAGGGGGGGAGTGGGGTGTCAGCACAGGGGCGCCATTATGACGGAATGTCAGGCAGCATGGGATATCAGGCTACACTGCCGGGAAACTGCCGGGAACACGGGCCTCTCCATGCAGGCTTTCAGCACAGTAGAATAGCCAAACCAACCACTGTAAGCAGCCACAGGTAACCAGCCACCTGAGCAGACAATGGGGAGAGACAGGAGGCAGTGGTGTTGTGACAGGGCAACCAGCACAGCAGCTGTGTTTAAACACTGTCCAGCACCAAGTACCAACATGACTTCTCCATTAAAACCAACAGCATATGCACACTCTTTCAACAATGAAAACCTTTTGACAGAAACTAAAGCAATAGCTAGCTCTGACATGACAGTGGCTTTCAACTTACCCTCCTGATGCTGTCCCCAGTCTTCAGGTGCCCATTCTGAGCTGCCAGGCCATTGGGAAGAATCTGAACAAACACAGTATGCTCATTGAAACCACATCAGGGAGGGTGCCTTTCTAAAAGAGGATGTGGTAATTCTTGCTAGCCCAAAACACAGAGTGGACTCTGGAGTAAGTTCAATGGGAAAACACAAAAAGTTCAAAGCACATTGACTATCAGAGCTATTGAATGGTCTATTTACTAGCCCCTATAGACCATGTCGTGTTGTCCTGCTACAGAACATGCTTGTGACTTCCCTCTCAAGTACTGGGTGATGCTAATGCATCCCCCCTGCCTTGGCCTCAGGGATCTCCTCTAATGTCTGGGGCAGTACATGATGTCCTTAGGGCAATCCTAATGCACCCCTGTACACCAAATGCACTATTGCCCAATCCACTGTTGCCCAATCACTGCACTAATTGCCTCAGGGTAACCCTAAATGCACCCCTCTACGGTGATTCTAATGCACTCGGACCAGGTCTGTACCACTCGAAGTATGCACTATAGCCTCAGGCTCACCTCGCAGACCACAAGCTGTCCGTTGTGAGATTTTGTGTCGTAGCCGAGAGTTATTCCCAACTGACTGGTGCCGTTCTTTTGAAGGTAGATATCCTATTACACAAACACACAAAAAAGATGAAAAAGAAATATTAGACACGGCGTTCCTGGAAAGGTCTGTTGCTAGACAGGCGAATCTGTTCCCCCACTAGATGTTACGTCCCAGGTGACAGTTTGATTACATTGGCCACACCTACTTTTGCTTGAGGCTTAAAAACTCACCTCCACTTCATAGCTGCCTTCAATTCGGCACCTGTCGTTGCTGCATTGCTCCACCCACTGGGATCCCCCAGGGTGCGAGCCTTGTGACCCCTGTGACCCCAGCCGGCGGTGGTGGGACTTCCCCCCCTGCAGGAAGGCGTGTCTGTCCTCTGCTGCCCCTCCCCCTTCCTGGTGTGTACTGCTGCCGCTGGACAGTCCACTGTCCTTGCTCCCTTTCTCCACGCCCTGGGGAGGCTTGCTGTGAGGATGGGCATGGTGGGACACAGGCCCCGCCCCCCTGTGCGCTGGCTTGGCTCCACTGCAGTGGTGGTGGTGGTGGTGATGATTATGCTGTGGGTGTGGCTGTCCGCCAGTGGGAGGGGGAGGGGCTGGAGATGAGAGGGCATGAGGTTGACGGTAGTATCTCTGGCTGTCGTCCATGGTACCGACAGCTGCCATCCTTCCCCCCGTCCCCCGTGGCCGTGGGAACGTGGACATGTTGAGGGGCGTGTTCTCGTCCTGCTGGGAGGAGTGTTGAGACTGCTGGGAGAGGTCGCTGTAGAAGATCTCGTCGTAAACGTGCTCCCCTCCTCCTCCCCCTCCTCCCGAGGCGCTCCCTGTGTTACCTCTCTGGACGGTTAGAGTCACCAACGTCTTTTCCTTAATCCGCGCAACAGCCTCAGGGGGACTGATGCTAATCAGCTCCCGACCATCAACCTGCACACACACACACACACACACAGAGAAGTGCACGCACAGACAGACAAACACATGCACGCACAGAGGGCAGAGAGGGTGAGAAAAGGAGATGTTATGTCATAGTGTGTTGGAGTGTGATATTACATTCAGCATGCATGGAATTCCTGTCAGTGGTAGCAAGGGAGTATAAATGTGACTGGAGAGACGTTTGATCTTTGATCCCTGTCAACAAGCCCTGAGGTTCGGGGATGAATATGCTCAGCTACCACCACAAGACTAGGCATGAATATCACTGTGTAACCCAGTACCTCAGCACTCAGGAAGTGATGACAAATTAATAATATGCACCATTATTTCATATTTCCAATGAGTCCTTTTTCTGTCGATCCATGGTAGCACAAGCCACTGATCTAACTCACAGAGGCAAGAGGTCACTGTGGGTAAATAGAGCATGCTCCCACTGCTAGAAGCCATATCACTGCATGAGCTAACTGCTCTCTCCCCCAGCAAGAGTTCACTGCCAGCCTTACCTGGACTATCCTGTCTCCTGCTTGCAAACCAGCCTTCCAGCCAAGAGTGTCAGGGTGCACCTTCTTCACATGAAAGTTGGTGGGTCTACCATCTGCTGTCTGCAGGGAGAAACACATTTCAACAACAAGATAGTCATAAGTGAAAGCAGATTTGTAAGCATAATAAGATTACATAGCCATGGAAAGATCAAAGAGATCAAACTCAACAACTTAACTCACTGTAAGCTCAACTACATACAAGCCAGGTTACATCAAACAGAGAGGGAGTTGTAAGCTCCCATGGTGGTTAGTAACTAGCTTGCTCTTTCACTTCCAAGTCATTAGCACCACAGCTAAGCCATCAACTAGCTGGCTCATACCTTCTCTCCAGACACCAGGACAAGGCCCAATGGTTCTTTGGCTCTGGTTCTCTTCAGTTTGAAAGCGAGTGTGGAGTAGCTGCTGCCTTTGGGATTCTGGAGAGCAATATGGTGTTGGTGAAGAAATTATTCAAATTTCTCAGGCAATCAAAGTGTCAAGAATGAGTAAACAGATTAGCAACCCCACTGCACAGAGTTATGCTAACAGAGTGTCAGTTGCAAGCTCAAGCTAGCTGCTAAACTCACACTTACCATGGCTACTGGCATTGCACGGTGCTTGGGCGATGAGTACCTGCAGAAAGCTGCTGCAGATGACGGGGATCGCTTTGCAAGGGATCTGATCCTAGAACTGCCGGTTTGAAGGATTCCAGAACTGTTTGTCCGCTTGTGATCGCCTTTGGAAGATCCTCCAAACAGATCTTGCTGCGACAAAGAAAGACCTACACTGGAAAACAACTTTAGATTCCTGGCAGGGCGAAATGAGCAGGCGTGTTCATGTTGGTGCTTTTCAGCAAGGATGGGCCGGGCCCGACAGCCAGCTGTTTTGTTTTGGCATTGGACCACAAGACCGGATATGAGTTTGGCCAGGTGTTGGGATGGCCTGAGTGAGCCAACCTCCACCTCCCTGCAGCGCTCTGGGCAGCTATGGTAGTAGCTCACCCAGGAAGATATGCATCTAGCACAGTAGATGTGTCCGCACTTGGTAGCTGTGGGGTCTTTCATGACATGACAGCAGATCCCACACTTGAAGATCTCATCCACTGGCTGAGCAAACCATTCCAGTGGGTAGCCACAGTAATCAGCCATTAGTGATGCCATCATTAAACTTGTAGAAGGACAAGAAAAACTAAATTTCACACTAAACTACACTGGCAATAGCTGAGAATGTGAACTTAAGTGTTGTGAAATTCCAGAAGATTTCTATTTGCAAAAGAAACCCTATTGTTTGCCAACAAAATTCATATATCCCGCTAACAAATTCACCAACTGCGCATGCTCAGTAGGGAGCCATTGGCGGGAAAAAATATCAGTGTGAGTGGTGAGCTTAGGAGGTAATGGAGGAGAGTGGAGAGTCAGTTTTGGAGAAGGTAGAAGGTTTTAGCAACGTGTACTCAAGTGAAATGTATCTCTCTTAGCTTCAGGCAAATAAGGATCTATTTGGGGACAGTTCGAGTGAAGATAGCGACAGTAGCCATGAAGACAGCCCCCCTGGCAAGGAGAACAGGCTCCAGTCTCCCCCTGGAGGGGACAGTGAAGAGGAGCTTTCACCACCTCCTAGCCTGACCTCAACAGGGAGGCAAAGAAGGAAATCCAGTACTCCCAAGGTTAATTATCCTGGTGCCACACCCACACATAATGGTTAGACCACATCCACATTACAGGCAAAAAAGTCAGACGTACACAAAATTCACAGTGATAGCCAGCGTATCGTAAGAGGTAAGATTGTCCCTATTTCATTGGATTAGAGTCACCCCATCTTATTTCAGAGTCTTCCCTCAACTTGCCCAAGTACCAGCCCAGGACAAAGACGTTGGATTCCTTCCTCTCTCGTCTCAAGAGTAGACAGAGGCCTCTGTTGCCTAGTGCTGCCTCCCAGACCACCTTGAAGCCCAAGACAGTGTTACCTGTAAAGCTATCCACACTCCCTGTCGCTGGTAAGGCCGAAGCAGCGACTACCAAGGATGCTGCCACACACCCCTGTGAAAAGGGGGAGGTAGAGAAGACCATGCCCACTTCCGGCGACCACAATGGCACCTCAAAGGAAAAGTCCGTCTCTGTATCTCCCCCACCAGCCTCAGCCCCCTCGAAAATTCAGCCCCCTCAACCCCCCTTGAAAATGAAGAGGAGCGCAAAGCCAACATCTCAGAAGACGAGAAGTACACAGAAGACACTGACAAGTATTTTTGCTGCTAAACCCTCCGTTCCTAAACCACGCCCTCCCACCTCTCCAAGTGAGGAGGAGGCTCGTCCAGCACCACCTGTCGTGGAGGAGGCCACACCCCCTCAGATGATCACTCTGGAGGAGGCAGCAGAGGATGACCACACCCTCTGTTTTGATGTCCCTCAGCCCGAGCTGACAGGAGTGGAGAGGTTTCAGCAACGCCTCCACCACCACATGAAGACACGCCCACACACCCCCAAGGAAAAGACAAGCTCCGCCCAGGATGGGGGTGTGGCTGGTGTCCTTTCCAAGGAAGCCATTAACAAGCTGAGCGAGACTCCAGGTGAGCTAGAAACCAAAGAATCTGCCAAATTTCCTATTGTTTGATGGTTGGGATGTTAATTGCTGTGATATTGTGCCAAATGGTGTTAATTGCTGTGACTCTGCTGTGCCCCACCTCCCTGCTGTGTTTAGGTGCCCTGAGGGAGCATTGGAAGCAGGCGATGCAGAGGCAGCTGTCCCACATCAGCAAGGCCAGGGCGGAGGAGCAGAAGGCCCTGGAGGAGACCAGGAGGAAGGACGAGGAGGAGGAGTATGGAGAGGAGGAGGAGGAGGAGGAGGAAGTGCTGACAGATGAGGAGTTCACTGGTATGTAGTATGTATGGTTGGATGTCAGACACCAAAAAGGGGGACCCTTGCATTGAGGGAAAGTAATAACTATTTTGTAGAAAATGAAATCTGGGAGTTTGTCGGGTAGTGAGCGACTTGCGTCATTTTATGAAGATTTACAGTAATTGCATTCCCTGTGCAGATAGTAGTGATGAGGAGTATGTTGAGGAGCGTGGGGCTGCTGGAGGTGACGTGAGTGATGTGTGCAGTGACCTGGAGGAGGAGGAGAGGGAGGAGGAAGGAAGTCATGGCAGCAGGAGCACTCCTGACTCGTGCAGTGATGATGATGAGGGAGTCAATCACTCTCATCTGGGCAAGCGGAAAGTCCCTACTCTACGGGTGCTGGACTCGGATGATGAGGAGGACAGCTTGGGTGGAGAGGGAAAGAAAGCCAGTGGTGGTGATGTGTTTGCTGCAAGGCCTCCATTGGACCTGCTGGAAGGGAGCATGCCTCCACTGCGACTGGACAGTGTGGAGGACACCAACTCTCCCCTCAGCTCTAGTCCCAGCCTCAGCCCCAGCCCCAGCCAGCCCACAAAGACCCTGGCTCAGTCCTTGGTGGACAGTGGCATTGGCCCCAGTCAACTGCAGACTACCAGCCTGACAGAGAAGAGTTTGGGGGCAGTAAGTGAAGGAGGCAGGGCTGAGAAGGAGGAGGAGGAGGAGAAGAGAGATGAGGGCTCAATGTCTGTGGTGACGGATGCAGACAGTTTGGAATTCAGTTTCCAGTGGGGGCAGTCTCTCCCCCTGGCACAGCCAGTCAACCCTGATGCACCCCCTGCTGAGGACAAGCCTGTTCGCAAGCCTTCCCTCCTCCATCCCGACACCATGGACATCTCGGAGGAGGAGGAGTCTCAATGGCAGGCCACACCAGCCAAGAATCAGCTTCTCACTCAGGATGCCGATACACAGTTTCTGGATGAAGATGGGTAAGGGGTCAACATTTGTGTAACCACGATTAAGTGGTAATGAGTCGTTTCTAATTTTGATTACAGGTTCCTGTGCATTCGTAAGGAGAAGGTGACTTTGCCAGGAGATGCTCTACGGGAAGCCATAGACTCCTCCCCCTATGAAGACCACTCACCCAGCGAGCTGCTACAGCTCTGCTCTGGCAAGTTCCCAGACACGCCCCACCCCCTCAATGGGGGGAGGTCACCAGGGTCACGGGGGAGAGGAGGTGGTACGCAGGCTGTCAGGGAGCTGCTAGGATTGGAACCAGGAATGAGAATCGGCCTGGACACGAGGGAACCGGAATCTGATGATGATGATGATGTGGTTGGTCTGTGTTCTGGGATGTTCCCCTCCTCCCAGACCCAGCTAGGGTCAGGGTTCGGTGGCAGTGGCCATGCCCCCTCTTCCTCTCGGACCAGCCGAGCTGGAGCCAGTGACGGGGTGAGCAGTGACGAGGCAAGCAGCAGCAAAGGGGAGGAAGAGGGGGAGGAGCCATCTGGAGGAAATGTGGTGATGAGATGGGTCCAGAGGCAGCAGAACAAACTCCGAGAAGGGGGCGGGGCTGGTGCGGGGGGTGGAGCTGTGTTGAATGATGTCGACATGCCACTCATCAGGAGACGCAAAGTTCGACTCAAGCAAACAAAGGGGTACATGAAATAGAACATATGGTGGGGTAAGGGTCATCACATTCATACACTATTGTATGGACTAGGGAGAGGCTTGCGGAGTTTGTGGAGAGTGAGGCAGAGTTGTCTGGAGAAGATGTGGGTTCGGACCAGGATGAGGAGGACCTGCTCTACAAGGATGAGTATGAGGAGGAGGAGGGTGTGGTCCCAGGGGAAGAGCTTGCTGAGGGGGAACTCTGGGACCAAGTCAACAAGGCTCATCTGTAAGTACATCATCTTTTGGGGGGGGAAAGGCTAAATCAGTCCGCTGTGATATTTTAGGAAGCACACTTTAGCTGATGACAAGGCTGACCTGCGAGACTTGAAAGAGCGTTTCCTGAAAGGTGGGTGTGTCCTCTGGGTTACCATGGTGATGAGTATGAGATGCCACTTCCTCCACAACAGAGGGAGATTTGTACGGTTGACCAAAATGCTGGCAAGCAGCAAATTTGGCAGTAATAATAAAATCAGGCTAAGTTTTTTGAATTTTTTTAACATTTGAATAAATTTTCCCGTCACTTACCACAGTGGTAATCAAATCGCCTATTTTAACGCCATCAGCCGACTGTAAAAGCTGATTATTTTCCGAGCTGGTAATGCTGTAGCCGCGTGATAATATGCTCAGAGGCGAGAGCAAATTT
>JAAGOD010062474.1_pt1 | contig 11112 bp, 15 predicted proteins | sample 8389681 | NCBI WGS metagenome assembly JAAGOD01 (sample SAMN13964374, study PRJNA552185) | sponge metagenome | biome: deep-sea hydrothermal vent fields; feature: spots directly above weak diffusing fluid; material: seawater and sediment | host: Tedaniidae sp. KZ-2020 ... | reverse complement strand
TTATAGCACCTGCTGTGTTGATTGGAAAGACCCCTGTCATAATCATCATGATGATCACCAACTCCTTCCCTTTCCACTGAGCCATGACTACTTGTCTTGTGTTGTACAAACTGGAGACTGCCACTCCCTCTCCACAAAGATAATCATCACTCACATGACTTGATCACAGTTTTATGCCAAATTTGGGAATGTTAGCTATGGGGAGTCCCCTTCAGGTGTGCTCTTAGCTGACATCACTGCCTTGCACTGAGCCACAAGCCAGGTAGCTATAGCTAGTAAGCCTATTTTCAGTGTGGTGTGGTGATAATAATAATATGGTACACCATTAGCCTACTATATACACACAGCTAAGCTAAACAGAACACGTTCATGCTAGTTCAACCAAAGGAGTTTTGTCACTCGCTCGTTTGCTCCCCTTGAACCAGGAGAGGGCCGAGTTGACCACACCCCTGGCTCCTCCCCCTGCTGCAATGGCACTGCCACCACTGGGGACCCTCATGCCACCAACCATCTCCAAGATCTCCTGAGCATCAAGCTGTGTAACATACATACATTGCTAGCAAGCTGGTTATGCTATAGCATAGCTAGCTAAGTATGTTTAGCTAGCTGCAAACCATACCGACAATGAAGATGGTTTCTTGAAGAACTCATGGCTACTAATCTGCAAAATTAATGTTAGCTTCATAGCTAGCATGCTAGCGATAGATGCTCACCTTCTCAAGGGAGTGCTTGAATCTTCCATCTTTCTTTGCGAAGATATACTGGATGATTGCCTTGGACTTTGGTTCCTGGATCCAATCATACTCATCATCCGTTGGAACCACACCCTCCAACTCCTTGCCGGCACTCATCTCGTACATCACATGACCTACACGGGGAGAGGAAAGTAACTAACCAGGCAAGTAGATACTTAGGCCATTGCCCACTCACCAAACATGATGATGTCAATGTCGTCAAGGCTGTTTTCCTCTTCAATCTTGCGATGGAGGCGTGTCCTGTATCCCAGCAACGTATTCTCGTAGCCTCCGACTCTGCAAATGTCCCCGTCCACGAATATGTTGCCAGGGTGGATGTGGCTAATTTTAGGGAACCCATGGCTGTACAGCACCAAAATGCCCTGCAAATGGTTACAAATACATCAGCTTGAAAAACAACAACTTCACTCCACCAGTTTCAGCACCTTCAAAATTTTTCTTCCGTAATTACGAACTTGTTCAGAAGTCAGCGGACCACCACTTTCATATTTCTCAGCCCAGTCTTTTAAAACATTCTGTAAGAATGATGGTATCTTTGTTTTAGCAGGAGCATATAAGTTTAAACTATATACCTCATTCCTATAGATGAGATCTCTGAGGGATGCTCTTTGCAGTGGCTGGGTAATGACAGCATAGGTGTTCCCCTCAGTCTCGCTGGAATAAACTTTCACGTTGCAGTGCAGTAGGGCAGCCTGTTATAGAGCATTACACAATGTGTATATCATAAGTTTGAACTCTCTGTGATAACTTGAATACCTCATCTAGTGCACATAATTCTTGGAGCAGTCGATTCAATTTGTCAACAGTCGGCTTATTGAAAGCTACTTTGCAGTTCTTTGCAAGTGGTGCCTGAAGAGTGAAAAAGCAAGTCAGTTATAGCTAGAACTTCACATGGAATATAATAATGTCTGCTAGCTAATCAGGTCAGCTTACTCGTGTCACGATCGTGTCTTTGTCCCGAAACCAGTACTTCTGCAGTCTGCTCCCTGGACAGAAAAAGAACATTAGCTACATCAGAGAGTACAGGTGATGACTCCTGTAGTACCAAGATCAGGTAAACCTTCAGCTCCAGGAAAGAGTTCTCTCACTGCCTTCAGTCCATCATCTGTAGATAACAGCACCAACAGCAACATTAAGCAAATGACTCATGGCGTGATACTCACTAATGCTCTCACCTCTCTCCTTTTGCTCCTGCTTTCTCCTCTCGGTAAGGCGAATTTCACTGTCAGTCCTGGGTCTACGACGGGATCTGAACACCCCAGAATCCTCCTTGTCCTTGTCCTTGTAAATCTGGTAGCCACTGTGCTCCTGTATCGACGTGTCAACGTTCATTCTCCCTTTCCTGGTCTTGCTGCAGGAGTAGCAACAGCACACACACATGCAGCATACGGACAGCATGCACAGGAGGACGGCCGCAAGAAACACCTGCAGTGGCAGAGGAAGAAGGAAGGGAGGGGGAGGGCGAGAGATAGAGTGGATGCCCTCTAATCTGGCCACCCTTGCACACACTTACTATGAAAAACCAGAGCCAGTATCTCGTCACAAAGCCCTGCAGCTCTCCTTCTACACCTGCACCTGAAAATAGCAACATGTTAGACCAGCTTGCCCCGTAGCTACACTCCCAATGTGTCGTACTTGCTTCGCGCGTCACAATGAGTGTGGAGGTGGTTGGCATGGCGATTGATTGATTGGGACTGGTCAGGATGCATGAGACGCGAGTCAGATTCCATTCCGGCTGGCACCCTGTGACCCTTAGCTCCTCCCCCCCTCCCGTGGTGGTGGTGGCGACAGCAAAACCAGGGAAGGTATCGATGAAGGTGGACCCGTTGACCAGCCACACCACGCTCAGTCCCATAGAGGGTAGTGGCTGACACTGAAACACTGCACTCCCATTCACTGCACACTCCTGGTCGAAAGGAATCTCCAGAAACCACACTGCCACAATAGCACAAATAGTAACCACAACGAGAGGGAGGGAGGGAGAGAAGGAAGGAGGGAGAGAGAGGGAGAGGGAGGGAGAGAGAAGGGTATCGACTATCTCATCTTCCTATCTGCTTACCTATGGGTACCATATCACATGCTATAGTGGTCGTATTCTTGGCTTGCCTAGAGCCGCATGCAATGGTGTTTGGCCAGTAGTCACTGAGCACCATGGTGAGGGTAGTGCGCACAGATGCAATGGTGTCGGCCCCTGTCTGAGCACTGATAACAGTCACGCTAATTCCTGACTTGGTCGTATTCACCCTCTGAGGTAAGGAAGTGGAGTTTGAGATCGTGAAGGAGCTGATCTGGTCGCCATTGAGGTACCAGTAGATGCTGGTTCTGTTGAGGTTGCTGCCAGTGCAGGTGAAGGTGACAGGGCCCTGAGGGCAGACACGCCCCCCAGTCACCACACCACTGCTGCTGGGGGTCAGGGAGAACTGCTCCACTGCAAATACACCTGCAAAATGGGTAGTGTTTTATATGCTAAACTATGGCTAGGTAGCTATTATATTTCATGACCTTTGCAACATCAGCAGAGCTACCAATGCTCCTTTGAAGTTCCAGCTAAATGGTTGTCAAATATGTCATAGGGCCCCTGGCTCTAGCTAGATTGCAAAGGTAGATGAAACTGGTTCACTGTCACTCAGCAGAACATAGGAGTTGGGTAAACATTAAACAACCTATTCATGCAGGTCTTCTGGATTAGTAAAACAGAGGGTTGATGTGCTAGTAAGTTTACAACAGGTAGCTAGCCAGCTATAGATAGTGACTCACTGGGACTTAGCAAAGAAAGTAGCAGGCAAAAAGATTTTGTTGACATTTTTAGCTGCCTGATAAACATCACATAATGTATTCATAGCTAAAACACAAGTCACATGATATCTGACAGAAAAGGAAGCTGATATGACCACACAGATGGAGACACAGTGAGTGATTTCATGCACAATGCTGCAGTAAATTTTCTCTGTCACTAGCTGTTCTTCTCCGCCTTCTTCTCTGCCTTTGTCTACGAGAGAATGCTTCCTTGAAGTCTCTCCAGTGCTCGCCAAGACTCTCGCCTTTCACAGCTTGATCAGAATAGGGCTCAGCAACCAACTTCAGCAGTTTCTTTTCGTCAGCTGACAACGAGGCCTGATAGTATATTTTAAGATCTTTAACATATCCTGATTTCCCCCTATCAGTTTCCTTTATAAACCTGCTAGATACATCCTCATGAAGGCATTACTGACCTTGATTTCAGCAAGGTCATCCTGTGCTAACTGGACACTCTGGAAGAAGAGATCCTGAAGGAGCTGATAGTGCAAATATCACAATAGCGAGTTCTCAGCAAGCATGCAATAGCCTCACCTTCTTAACGCTACTTTTATCATCAAATATGAATCTTAGAATTCTTTTCAGTTCTTCATCTTCCACTTGCTCATAGTCAGTATTGGATGGCATGGTTTCGGATAGCGAAACACCAGTGGCCATCTCGAAGATCACATGACCTGCGTGTGATCATAACTAGAGTAACAAGTCAAACCTGTCTGACCAGCTGAGTCCATGCAATAGCTTACCAAACATGATCATGTCGATACGATGCAAATTCCCAGACTCTCTGATCATACGGTACAGCCGAGATCGGTATCCTAGGAACAGCATGTCATAGCCTGCTAACCGGCACGTCACGTGACCTTTTGTACCCTCCTCGACAAAGATATTCCCTGAATGGATGTGCCCCAAGGTGGGAAATCCACAATGATACAAAAACTTCATAGCCTAGAGTTAGGAAAGTTTGAACAATGAAAGCTACGTACTCTGATTGATTTCGCACCTCCAAAATCTGTCGTCCAATGAGAGCAACCTCATTGTATTTCAGTGCTCGAGTTTCGCTATATTTCTTAGACCAGCTGACAAGAAATGACTCCTGGAAAAAGCAGTGCCATCAATAATCTGTATAACAAGTCTTAACGTTAATTCCTCACCCTTCTCTTTTGCTTCCCATTGTAAGGGTACTCCCCACAAAGGTAATCTCTCAGCGACCTCTCCATGAATTTCTGCAAGGTGACCGCCCGCTCCCCTTCCTCAATGTACCATATCCCTCCAATGGGCTGAACATGTGGGTGCTGAGAGGCGCCAAGAGAACAAGGAGCTCCTAGCAACTATGTAGAGCTAGGGGCAATGCAGACATCTACCTGTGCCACTTTGCGGAGAATAGAGTTCATATCTTCCATCGTCTTCGCATCTTTGAATAACTCAGTCGGACTCTTTCTTGACAAAGGAGACTACAAGAAATGATCAAATTTTGTGCCCAAAGAGGCAGTTAATATGATAGCCATGTGCATGGTCTGCATACCAAAGTGAGTAGTGCCTTAGCATTGGGCTTGTCCGCAATAGACACAGCAGCAGATTCTGGAGTGTTTTCCTTCATGGTGAGGGTGACACCCCTTGGAGTGGTTTCAGTCAGTAAGAACCAGTATTTCATCAACCTCCCACCTATGATTGTGGTGTAAAATCTATCACTTCAAAAAAATCAAAATCAAAACAGTTTTTGATTTTGAGGCCCCTCTCGGAATCAAACTAAATCAGACCTGCTGGTGCTCTTAACAACATGCAGATACTTTCATGCCCATCAGCACCTTCAATATTGTCCCCTTTATAGCGGACCCAAAATCGGCAAATCTATAAATAGCCTTGCGGTTTTTTTTGATTTTGAGGCCCCTCTAAAAAATACCTATTTTGCTAGGGTCTCCATCTTGATCCAACTTATACTTGTCTTTGATGGCTGGTGTGTTCTCACAGAACTTCCTAATGGTTCTCTTGGAAGCTTCTGCAAATCATGCCACAAAATTGCCTGTTAAAGCCATATCTAGCTAAGCTAGCCAGCCAGCTAGCTATCTAGTTCTAGCTTAAGCTATGGTACCTAGCTCATTGCTCTGTCCTCTCTCTCTCGCCCTGTCTCTCTGAGCTCTCCTACAGCAACCACCCATACTCAGCTCTTCCTGAGACTCAGAGTAGCTAGCTAAGTTGTTTTGAGCTGTAGCTAGCCCCACCTTTCACACCCAATTAACACTTTGATTGGCTCCAGCAGCCTAATAAAGAGAGCTTACATAGCTATCTACATAAGCTAGTGAAATGCTACAGCTCAACAATCTTCATGCTACAGCTCAACATTATCTTCAGTGAGACCCGACCAATTTCGCTAGAGAAACGTTACTCCACTATTGCTCTATATCCTAGTAGTAGTAGCTACTTGTATATATAGGTAGCTGAATTGAATGGTAGTAAACACACAGACAATACAAGGACACCTACTGATAGCTAGCTGGAATTACTTAACACAGTCCTGTTCTGATCTAGCAAAGGTTTAGTGAGGTCAGCAGGGACCGTTCCTTGACCACGATGCCGGCTAGATCTGCGGCCATGGAAGAATGCCTTCTTGAAATCTCTCCATTGCTCACCAAAACTCTTCCTCTCTACAGGGCATTTCATTTTGGAAGTGAGCTTACTATGCTGGCTGGCTAGTACGCTACCTTTGGGATAGGAGTAAGGCTCAGCTGCCAATTTCAGTAATTTCTTCTCGTCGGGTGACAATGTGACCTGACGTATAACCACAGAGCTAATCAGCTAGCTACTACTTTCAATACACCTACCTACCTTGCTGCACAGATCGCTCTGCACTGGAACATTCTTGAAGAAATGATCTTGCAGAAGCTGCAAAGAATTTGAGATGAAACATTATTTGCTGCAGTTACACTTTCCCCACCATTTTCACAGTGCTTCGCTCATCAAAGATGATTTTCAGAATCCGTTTCACTTCTTCATCTTCCACGCAGTCATAATCACTGTCGGAAGGCACCGCTTCTGTCAGCGAGCAGCCACTGGCCATCTCATAGATCACATGACCTGCATGTGACAGCACAGCTAGCTAAACCAGTCAGACCAGCCTAACTTGTCTCACAGCTTACCGAACATGATTGTATCAATACGTTCCAATTTCCCGGACTCTCTGATCTTATTGTAGAGGCGGGTTTTGTATCCTAGCAACAGCGTGTCGTAGCCAGCTACTCGGCAGGTGACACGCCCCTCCGTATCCTCCTCAACAAAGATATTCCCCGAATGGATGTGACCCACAACAGGGAACCCACTCTTCTCCAAAAACTTCATGGCCTACAGATACAGAGTTAAGAGAGTAAATGCAATTGTCAATGACCGATTTCGTGATTTCACACCTCCAAAATCTGTCGTCCAATGAGAGCAACCTCATCGTATTTCAGTGCTCGAGTTTCACTATATTTCTTAGACCAGCTGACAAGAAATGACCCCTGGAAAAGGCAGTGCCATCAATAATCTAACTAGTCTTAGCATTAAATCCTTACTCTTCTCTTTCGCTTCCTATTGTAAGGGTACTCCCCACAGAGGTAATCTCTCAGCGACCTCTCCATGAATTTCTGCAAGGTGACCACCTTCATCTGCTCCTCAATGTACCACACCCCCTCAATAGGGTGGATGTATGGATGCTGAAACACATTTCAGGATAAACTGGGAATACGTTAATAATAATAATAACACTACCTTTTGCACTTGGCGAAGGATGGATCTTAATTCGTCCATGGTTTTCGGATCGTTGAAGATTTGGATTGGACTCCTATTTGACACTGGAGACTATAGAGATCAAGGCAAGTCACGTTACTGTAATAGTATCTCTGCTATATATAGTGTGTTGCTATTAATAAACAATGGCTAGATTTAAGATACATAGTAGCTATGTACTTGCCATGTTTTGGCAAGAGAGAACATGTAGCAAAACTGTAAAAACACTTTTCGAGTCCCATGACCATGTAGAAAAGCACCCAGCTCAATCAGAGTACACAGCTAGCTACAGCTATATAGAGTTATCACCGTACCAGCGTGAGAATAGCCTTCATGGCCGCATCATTGGTGGTGGCCGTCAGTTCATCGGGTCTTTTCTCATTCAGCAAGAACCAGTACTTCTGAAGTCTTCCCCCTGTTAGTTAGTGTTTTTCATCACATCAAAGCTAGCCCTAGCTAGTAGACATGATATGGTTTAGCTAGCTGCTTGCTTGAGCTACCTACGAACAGTAATCTTGATAGCTCCTACCTATCTACTCAAGTACCTATGTTTTTTGATGCTCCTTTTTGAGCTAAGCAATACTTGTCTTTAATTTCTGGGGTGATCTCACAAAACTCCTTAATTGTGTTCCTGGCAGCTTCTGCAGAAGAGCAGAGAAATAGCTAACAGCTTAGCATAGCGAGCTAGCAGCTTGCATTTGTGGAGCTGAGATACCTTGCTCTGCATCTTCTTGACTCTTCCTGGCCCTGTCTCTCTGAACTTTCTTGGAGTAACAGCAACCCATCTCTCCATTCATAAAAATGGTGGGTGGGGCTGGCTCACTTGCAAAGTACGCTCGCGCGTGCGTGATCGACTGTCGCGTTTCTGGGTGTGGTCATCTAAAACTGTCAGTTTTGCAATCTGACCAATCAGCTCAGCTGTATAATAGATGATGTCATCTTAAAGCTGATTGATTGTCTGATGGCAAAGTAGAGGCTGACAAGTGACCTGCAAACCACAGTACCTGTTTTTCGTGAACTAGACCTTTACTCCGCTTTTACGGCCTGTCCCAATGTAAAAGCAGAGTAAAGGTCTGGTTCACGAGACTAGTTATGATGATGTTGTTTAGCCCCCAAATTTTTTTTTCCAAAAGACACGCTAAACACACACACACAAAGTTTGTTAAACAACATGTACAAACAAAATAAAGGCCCAAAAGGTCAAAGGTCTAGCTTGGAGGGTTATTTGTATGAGTATTCTTTGCTGTGTGGCTCTCCCCGCCTTCAGCCCCACCCCCTACCGCTGGCGAAGACAATCTGCAAGCACAAAAGAAACTAATAACTATCAGCCCCACCCACATGGAGTGGGCGTGTGCAGTGCCTTACTGCTTCTTCTTCTTCCTTTCCTTCTTCTGAGGTTTCTGGACGCGCGGCTTATTCTTGGCCACCTTGGCTAGCATGTCCTTCATTTCCTTGGACAGGGCGGTGGCGTCAATGCGAGACCCCTGCACCTCCGGCAAGGGGATCTCAAGATCTTGGAAAAAGTGATGATTGTACACCTACAAAGAGAAACGGCCACAATCAACTCAAATTTGATCCTAAATAACGTTACTTCAGTACAGTGGAACCTCCAAATAGTGGACACGCAGCATTTTTGTCCTTTGTAGAGAGGTCCCTTGATTGGAGGTTTCACTGTATCTCTGAAATGCTGCTAATCAGGACACTCTGACTGGTCCAAAGGGTGGCCGTATTAGAGGGAGTCCACACTCTGTAAACCCTGAACTCTGACCTTCTCAATGGTGGAGGTGAAGGCCCCGTCCTGGTCAGTATTGAAGATGTAGCAGAGAATGTCCTTGACCCTCTCATCCTTCACATCTCCGTACTGAGACTCCCCGGGAGCAATCTCCGTCATCTCGTACCCGCACGCAATCTCAAAAATCACATGACCTACAAGCACGCGCTAATGAAGGGCGTGCACAGATAAGACCAAGCCCACTTACCGAAGAGGATGAGGTCAATATTCTCCAGGTGTTCTTTGCAGAGTTTATAAGCTCTCGTCTTGTAGCCGAGCAAGGTGTTTTCAAATCCGCCAAGTCGGCAGAGGTGTTCCTCCCCTCTCCTGTTGCCCATGAACACATTTCCTGTCTGGATATGGCCCAAAGGGGGAAAACCCTGGGAGTACAGGTAGCGCAGGCCCTGTATGTGCGTGCGTGTGTGTGTGTGCATGGCTAGTGAGGTGGGTGTGGTCAGTGGCGAGAGGGACTCACCTCGAGTATCTGTCTGCCGTAGAGTGCTACCTGTTTACTGGGAAGACCTTTGCAACGGCGAGAGTACTTGACTGTCCACTCTGAAGTGGGGGTAGACTGAGGAGGAGGGAGAGGGGAGAGAGGGGGAGGGGAAGGGGGAGAGAGGAGGAGGGGAGGGGGGAGAAGAAGACAATAATGAGCTATTTCATACAATTTCTAACCCTTTAACCACCCAATACTGTCATTCTTCACGCTGCTTTAACCTTGTATATCTTGTCTTTGAGAGAGCCGGCTGTCTTGAAGGGCTGGACAATGATGACCATGTGGTCTTTATTGACGTAGCTGACCCTATGGGCAGGGTGAAGGTTGGGGTGACGCAGCTGCCGAAACAGGCTGTTCATAGTCCCCACGATCCTATCTTCAAGCACCAATGGACACTTCTGAGAGACTGGAGCCTGGAAAGTGGCAAGGGAATCATCAAACTGACAAACTGAGCTAGCCAAACAGCTAGCTATGGCAGTGACCTTTGACCATATCTACAAGAGAATACATTACCCCCAAAGATGTGTTTAGAGAGACCGAGCAAACCCAAGGGTTAACAAAAAAGCCAAAAACAGCTTGTACCCGCTAATGGCATGCAACCATTAGTGCATGACCATTAGAAGCATCTTCTAGTGAGAACTAGCTACATATACAGCGAGATCATCTATTGAGAGCTAGCTGTATATATCCAGTGAGGTGGCCCACAACACCAGAGTTGTGGTGAGCATGAATAGACAGCTAAAAATAGCTGTTTCACATGCAGTGGCATGAATGCAGCTACACAAACCAGCAGGGAATTGTCGTACACAATCACATGCACATGTACAGCAAATAAACACACGCGTACACATACAAACATACACACACACACACACACACACACACAGCCGGTGCTATACATGGTCAAATACTCTACAAGCCAGACACTCCATGGCTGCTCAAGCACTTACAATGGTCAACAGCAAGTCTTTGCCATTCTGATTGTCCCGAATCTTGTGCCAAAACTTGAGCATACGACTCCCTGCGTGTGGGGGTGGGGTGAGGAAGGGGCAGTCACATGACCACATGCACTGTCAGCATGGATGGCCGCACTTACCCATGTCAGGGAGCTCCTCAAGAAAATCGTACACCTTCTCACTCCTCAAGAAGAAACGGACAATTTTATTCGCATTCACTGAAGAAGTAATATACAATGATGTCGTCTAGTTGTCATGGTAACAGACCACACCCACCCCTATCGTTGTGTTCCTGTTGTTCCTTCTGTCTGCGTAGCTCCTCGGCCACTGTTCTCTCCTGTCTGCGGTTGGCGTGCCGAGACCCCACCTCCACTGCACAGACAGACAGGCCAGGTCACATGACAACCACATGACTACCCCATGATGCTAGCGTCTCACCGCGTGCTGGATTTCCATTGGTGTAGAGTGCATCAGGGTAGCTGTCCATCAGGGGACGACGCTCGTATTCGTAGTTGCCTTTCCAGCAGCAAGTTTTCCTACACAGGGAGGGAGGGAGAGAGGGAGGGGGGGAATGAGGGA
>JAAGOD010039543.1_pt1 | contig 11118 bp, 10 predicted proteins | sample 8389681 | NCBI WGS metagenome assembly JAAGOD01 (sample SAMN13964374, study PRJNA552185) | sponge metagenome | biome: deep-sea hydrothermal vent fields; feature: spots directly above weak diffusing fluid; material: seawater and sediment | host: Tedaniidae sp. KZ-2020 ... | reverse complement strand
GTAAAAGATGTTTTGCTTTTGGATGTCACGCCGCTGTCTTTGGGGATTGAAACCGAAGGCGGCGTAATGACCGCGTTGATTGAAAAAAATACGACGATTCCGACAAAAACTTCCAAAGTTTTTTCCACCGCCGCCGACAACCAGCCGGCGGTAACCATTCATGTGTTGCAGGGCGAGCGCGGCGTAGCGGCCGCCAACAAATCTTTGGGACAGTTTAATTTGGAGGACATTCCGCCCTCCCCCCGCGGCGCGCCCCAAATTGAAGTCGCTTTTGATATTGACGCCAACGGCATCGTCCATGTTACGGCGCGCGACAAAAAAACCGGGCGCGAAAACAACATTACAATTAAATCCTCTTCCGGTTTGTCCGAAGAAGAAATTGCAAAAATGATTAAGGACGCCGAAGAACACGCCGAAGAAGACAAAAAAGCGGCGGCGCTGGCACAAGCGCGCAACCAATGCGACGCCGCCGTTCATTCCACCCGCCGCGCCTTGGACGAACTCGGCGGACAACTGGCGGCGGACGAAAAAGAAAAAATTGAAACCGCCGCCAAAGAAGCCGAAGAAGCGCGCGGCGGCGGCGATATTGACGCCATCAACGAAAAAACGCAGGCGCTCGCAATGGCCGCCGCCATGCTCGCGCAAAAAAGCGGCGGCGCCGATTCCGGCGGCGATTCAAACGGCGCGGCGGAAGAAGTTGTGGACGCCGAATTTCAGGAAGTAGACGACGGCGGCGAACATTCCAAAAACGGAAAATAACCGCCGCCGGACGCCGAACCGATGAAACAAGATTATTACGAAATCTTGGGCGTGCCGCGCGGCGCGGACGCCGATGCGATAAAAAAATCCTACCGGCGGCTGGCGATGAAATACCATCCCGACCGCAATCCCGATGACAAAACTGCGGAAGATAAATTTAAAACCGTGCAGGAAGCATATGCCGTGCTTTCCGATGCGGAAAAAAAAGAAGCATATGACCGCTTCGGCCACGCCGCGTTTGAACAGGGCGGCGGCGGCGCGCGCGGCGCGGATTTTTCCAGCGTATTTGACGATTTATTCAGCGATTTTTTTGGCGGCGCAAACCGCGGCCCCCGGCAACGCATTCTTTCCATCCGGTTAAAATTTGAAGAAGCCATCAACGGTTGCAAAAAAGAATTGCGCTTAAACGAACCGATGACTTGCACCGCCTGCCGCGGCAGCGGCGCGGAACCCGGACAAAAATTGGAAACATGCCCGCAATGCCATGGCAGCGGAAATGTGCGGACTAACCGCGGTTTTTTTACCATGCAGCAAACTTGTAGCCGTTGCCGCGGGCGGGGGCGGGCATACCGCAACCCGTGCCGGGCATGCGATGGCGAAGGCGTCCGCCGCACCGAGCGCAAAGTTGCGGTCCGAATTCCGCCCGGCATTCAAGACGGCGAAACTATTCTTCTCAATATCGGCGGCATGGAAGACCAATTCCGCCTGCGCGTGCAAGTGGAAGAGCATCCGCTGTTTAAGCGCGAAGGCGACCATCTGCATATCGCCATTCCGGTTTCCATGACCGCCGCCGCGTTGGGCGGGCATGTGGAAGTGCCGACTCCCGAAGGCGGCATGGTAAAAATCACCGTGCCGCCCGAAACGCAAAGCGGGGCGGTGTTGCGCCTGCGCGAACGCGGCGCGCCCAATTCGCGCGGCGGCGCGCCCGGCGATTTGTTGTGCCGGATTTTTGTGGAAACGCCGATCAATCTTACCGAACCGCAAAAAAAATTATTGCGCAGTTTTGAAGAAAGCTTAAAGAAAAAACAAGAGCGCCATTCCCCGCGCGAACAATCGTGGCTGGAAAAAGCCAAGACGTTACTCGGCGGCCGCTAATCTAATCCCGCAAAAATTAAAAAGAGCCGCGCCGCCGCCGCTTAAATTTTGGGCGGCAAAAATACGCCGCCAAAATTAAATAACATGCAAAGACGGTTTTTTTGCGCGGGCGGACGGTTCTTCGGCGGGCGGTTTGTCCGCCGCGCGAAAAGAAAAACCGACGCCGGTTTCGCGCGCGTATATTCCGGTCACCGCCGCCGCCGGCACACTTATATGGCATGTCGCGCCCCGAAACCGGGCGGTAAACGACACGGCGCCGCCGATGGTTAAATCGCGGACGGCGTCCGGGGAAATATTCAAAACGATGTTTTTTCCGTCCGCCACGCCGGGCGGAATTTTTACGCCGGGGCGGTCCGTCTCCGCGGCCAAATACGGTGCGTATCTTTTTTCCATACACCATTCATAAACCGCCCGCAACAAATACGGGCGCAGGGAAACATCTTCCGCGGCGTTCATTTCCGCATCGCTTTTTCTATGGAAGTCAGGGAACGGCCAAACGCTTCCCGCGCAAAAATCCGCTCGGCGTATTTTTTTAGCGGCAACGCTTTGGGCGGCAAGGAAACGCGGTAATGTTCCAGACGCCACAGCAACGGCGCCAACGCCGCGTCCAACAGCGTAAATTCGTTGCCCGCCAAATAGTTGGTGCCTTTCGCCAAGTTATGCGACAACATGATTAAATTTTCCGAAATGCGTTTGCGCGCCGTTTCCTTCTGGTATTTTTTGGAAGTTTTCTTTTCCAAAACATCCGCATAACGAAAAAGTTCCCGGTCAATCACATGCATTAAAATCCGCACTTTCGCGCGCAACATAATGTCGGTCGGCATCAACTGCGGATGCGGAAACCGGTCGTCCAAGTATTCGTTGATAATGTTGGATTCGTATAACTTTACATCCCGGTCCACAAAAACCGGAACCTGGTTATACGGGTTATACATCGCCAATTCTTCGGGCTTGTTGTTTAAGTCAACATCCAGAACGTCGGTGCCGCTTGCCATTTGCTTTTCTTTAAGCACAATGCGGCAACGGTGGGAATAAGGGCAGTAACTCCCGGAATATAAAACAACGAGCATATTATTTAATGTCCTTCCAATATTCACGGTATAAAAAATAAGACGCCAGCAACAACGCAAGCAAAAACGCCATGACCAAATAGCCGGTTTTGAGACGGACGGCGCGCGCCGGTTCGCCCGCATATGCCATAAAAGCGACCAAGTTTCCCGCCAATTCGTCGTATTCCGCGGGCGTCATTCTTCCTTCGGAAATTTGAACCGCCTCCCCGGTTTCGGCATCCCGCGCATATACGCCCTGCAAATCGGCAAGCACATGCGGCATCGCCGCATTCTCAAAAACGGCGTTGTTCCAACCGCCGGGACGTCCGGGGTCGCGGTAAAAACCGCGCAAATACGCGTAGAGCCAATCCGGTCCGCGCAGACGGGACGACAACGACAAATCGGGCGGCGGCGCCTGGTAAAACCATTCTTTTCCGTCTTCGGAATTCATCGCGCTTTGCATGCCGTCGCCAAGGCCGAATTCGTTATGAATCAAAAACGATTCAATTTGCCCTTCGCTAATTCCCAAATCTTCCGCCATCCGCCCGTAACGCATGTGCCGCATGCCGTGGCATCCCATGCAATAGTTAACAAAAACCGCCGCCCCCCGTTGCGCCGCTTCAATGTCGCCGTATTGCACCGGCGCCTGCGGTAAATTTGCCGCCCCGCCCGCCGCCAACGCCGGTGCGCCCAACAACGCCAACAATACCAACGCGGCTTTCCGAACCGGCGAAATGCGGCGCATCAACTAACCCTCTCGGGAACTGGTTTTGTTTTGTCCCGGCGCGTATAAAAAGGCATGCACAAAATAAAGGCAAAATAAACCAGCGAAAAAAATTGCGCCGCCGCCTGCCGCCCCGGACTTGGCGCAATCGCGCCCAAAATTCCGAGACCAATAAAACTTACCACAAAAGCCGCCAACGCCGATTTGTATATCCAACCGCGGTAACGGATGGAACGCACCGCCCCGTTGTCCAGCCAAGGCAACGCAAACAACAACACGATGGAAATCCCCATCGCCAAAACGCCCCATACTTGCGTTCCAAAAAACGGCGGCACCGCCCGCAATATCGCGTAAAACGGCGTAAAATACCACACGGGCGCGATATGTTCTGGGGTTTTTAGCGGATTGGCCGGCTCAAAATTCGAATATTCCATAAAATATCCGCCCATCTCCGGGGCAAAAAACATTGCCGCCGCAAAAAAGCACAAAAACAACACCGCGCAAAAAGTGTCTTTCACCGAATAATACGGATGAAAAGGAATTCCGTCCAAAGGCACGCCTTGGGAATCTTTTTTGTCTTTAATTTCAACGCCGTCCGGATTGTTGGAACCGACTTGGTGCAGCGCGATAATGTGCAAAAAAACCAAAATCACAATGAGCAACGGGATAGCCGCCACATGAAGCGCAAAAAACCGGTTTAGCGTAACATCGGATATCGCGTAATCGCCGCGCACGGTTTCGGCAAGCCATTCGCCGACAAACGGAATCGCGGAAAAAAGATTGACAATTACCTGCGCGCCCCAAAAAGACGTCTGCCCCCAAGGCAATAAATAACCAAAAAACGCTTCCGCCATTAATGCCAAAAAAATCAGCATGCCCAAAATCCAAATTAATTCGCGGGGCGCGCGGTATGAACCGTATAACAGCGCGCGAAACATGTGAAGATATACGACGATAAAAAAGAAAGACGCACCGGTGGAATGCGCGTAACGAATCAACCACCCCCACTGCACATCGCGCATAATGTATTCCACCGAAGCGAAAGCGCGCTCCGCGTCCGGCTTGTAACTCATGGTCAGAAAAATTCCGCTGACAATCTGCACGACCAGCATTAATATCGCCAGCGCCCCGAAAGCATACCACCCGTTAAAGTTTTTGGGCGCGTAATACTCGGTAAGATGCTTGCGGACGGATTCCCGCCACGGAATTCTTTTGTCCAGCCAGTCGCCTATGGAAACTTTGTTGTTAGACATCGCCGTCCGTCAGGCGGCGGCCGAATCGGCGCCAATTACAATGTTGCCGTTGCCGTCGTAATAGTGCGGCGGGATAACTAAATTTGTGGGCGCGGGGCTGCCCTTGACCACCCGGCCGGCAAAATCAAACCGCGACCCATGGCAGGCGCATAAAAATCCTTTTTGGTTTTCGCGCCCGGGGGAACATCCCAAGTGCGTACACAACCCAACGGCGACAAAATATTCCGGCTTAATGGAACGGGTTTTGTTTTTGCAATATTCCGGCTGCAAACTACTCTCCGAATCCGGATCCAGCAAACCGCCGGCATCGGCGTTTTTTTCAATTTCGTCAATCATCCGCCGGTTGCGGTGCAAAACCCAAAGCGGTTTTTGACGCCATACCGTTACGCGCAAAACTCCTTCGGCAATGTCTTTTAACGCAACCTCCACCGGCCCGCCCGCGGCCTTGGTTTTTCGGCTGGGACGCAAACTCGCAACAAACGGCGCCACGGCCGCGGCGGAACCGACCCCGCCCAAAACGGAAGACACCCCCAGCAAAGCCCGCCGCCTTCCCTTTCCTTCATCGGAAAGGCGAAATCTTTGCCCGTCTTGATCCATGGAATCCACCATCAATCTTTGCCTTGCCGGAAAAATTTATTTTTTCTTGACAATTACAACGGGATAAGTTTCAATTACTTCTCCGTCCGCAACCAAAGATTGTCCTACTTTCAAAACAAAGCGGGAATTATTGTAAATATCCCGCCCCGTCACGCCGGCGGCGGCAGAGTCCGCCCCCAGTTCGGCCAACCCCTCCCGGGTTAAGATACCGGATTTGTCGCCCAACTCGTATTGCTGGTTATTCAGCCACACTACGCTGGAGCCGGTTTTTCTGTTGCGCACAAAAGCGTCAACCCGAAAATCGCTTTCGCGGGTAAATTCCGCATCGTCAACTTCGGCCACTTCCTGTTGCTCAAGAACAAAAGGCACAAACTCTTGGTGGTCCAAAGTTTCTTCGGTCACATATTCCTGCCGAATCACTTCCAATATTCGGCGTTGCTGGTTGGTAAAAAACAGGCGAGGCATGCCCGGACGGGTCTCGAAGCCGTCGCTTGCCAGACCGTCCTGGACTTCCTGCCCGCGTGCTGCGGTTGCAGAAAGAACCAAAACGCCCGCCACCAATGTGCATAAAAAATTATTTTTCATCGTTGTATCTCCATTTTTCTTTTTTTAATTGCCCGCCAACGCCGTCTCTCCCGCCTCTTCTTCCGCGGCGGGTTTGTTGATAATGTTGCTGTCCGGGTCTTCCACCGCATACCAATTAATTCGGCACTCCCCCCGCATGTTTTCCCGGTCGGCCACGACAAAATCGTTTTGCGTAAGCCGCATGGAACATTTCACCGGAAACGACAAGTTTGGGATTTTTTCGGAAAGCGCTTCCATGAACATAAACAGGTCCATGTCGTGCAACATTCCCATCTCCAAAAGCAGGGGCGCTACATTAATTTTTATCGTGCTGTCGCTTGTATACACCGTGTCCTTGGAGTCCAGGGAAACTTTATCCAAAAAACTGAAATCAATTCCCTGATATTTTCCCCTTTCCCTGATTTTTTTCATTTCTTTAACCAGCTCCACTTCGTCCGGCAAAGCAATCCGTTCGCGCTCGACCAAGGATTGGTAGCGTTTGGCGTAACGCTCCAAAATCACCTTTCTGTCCTCAATGCCGTCAATATTCTTTTGCAGCTCGGTGATTTTTTCCTGCAAAGCGGCTTTCTCCCTGTTTTGGGATCTGACATATTGGAGCGAATAATCGCTTACAAACTGCGGCGCGACAAACGCCAAGACAAAGACGACCGCAATCAGCACGATCATCCGTTTCTCTTTATCCCCCAATTGTGCGGCAATCATTTTATGTCCTCCTTGGTAAATTAAGATTCATTGGCAATTTTGGCCAACCCGTCCGCGTCGTATTCTTTCCATATGATACGCAACGAGAATTCCCGGGAAGAAGGCGCCTCTACATCCAACTCGGACGACAGCGAGCCGCTCAAATTATCCGTGGCAATGGTTTTGGACGGCGTGGAGAGCACTTCCACATAAATATCGTCCCGCCCCTTAAACGATTCAATCAACTTGTCGGCGCGTTGGGCAACATCCCGGTATGTTTCGCTGCTTCCCACTTCCAAAAGGTCGCCCTCAAGTTTTACAATTTGGTATACATCCTGCCCGTTAACCACGACGGCGTCCACATCATCCTGAACGCTTGTGGAATTGGACACCTGCCATTCAATATTTTTGATTTTAACATTGGCGTTCTTCCGCAACCCCTGCCCGACAAAATACAGCAATTGGGTCGGGTTCACAACGGCGCTTTCCAAAACGCTGTACAATTCGGAAACCGCTCTCATGTTTTCGGGGGAAGACGGCGGCTTCCCGACCACACTTTGCACTTCGGAATTGTATTCACGCTGCATTCTTGAGGATTTTTCCGAAAGATCGGAAATGGCGGACGCATTGCTGTATCCCGCCTGAAAATTCACCAACGGCTGCCAATACGCGGTCACCCCCCAGGCGGCGAACACCGTAACCGCCATTTTGGTTAAAAGTTGCACCCGATGGTAGATAACCAGCCCCGGCTTGGCCAATTGACTCAAATTTAACCGGGAAAACATCACCTGCAAAGGCAACGAGCTGTCCCGCCCCAGCGATTCAAGCGGCGTTCTCAGTCCGACTTTTTGCGCCACCTGCACCACATCTTGAAAATCAAACTTAATACGTTCGCTACCGGCGATAATTTCCCGAAGTTGCCCCACCATATTGCTGGGCGAAATCACCCGCACCGTCAAACCGCCCCCGATTGAAACTTTCATGGAACTCAGATACTGCAATGTCCGCTCCAGTTCCTTTTTAATTGAGGCGCCAACGCGCTCGGCGCTGTCGTCAATAATTTTGGAGACGCGGCTAAACCGCAAATGCCCGTTGGCAAAAAACGTCTGCCGCAACAACCCGCGCTCATGAATAGTCATGACCAAATTGTTGCCTTTGGTATTCCCGCCGATAATGTTTAAGATGGAGTCGGAAAGCAAGTGCGAAACCATATGCACCCCTTCCAGATAACGCCCTCCGCGGGTTATTATATGCACCCACGGCAACACCTTATTTTCCGTCAACACCCCGGAAAACAGAGTCCAGTCCTCGCGGCGCCCCCGCTCTTCGCGCCCCTGCACTTGGGACATGCAAAACTGGCTGCCCCGAAAAAGTTGCTGCATTCTTTTGGCGTGAAAATCGGTTTTGTATTTCCCGATTAAGTGCGCGATTTTTTCAAACCGGTAATCTTCGCCGATGATGTTAACCAGAACGTAAAAAGCCCTGTCCTTGTAGACATTGGCGTTTTTGGAAAAGAATTCCAGCAACCGCGCAACGCCGGTGTCATCGTTGCTAAAAATGCCAACGCGCTCCAGATGCCCTTTGCGCCAGGACACCAAATTAACCTCGTTATCGGTAATCAGCAATCCGTATTTTTTCTTGAATTGCAGAAAGCCCGGAATTTTAATGCTATTCATGCTTTTATGTTCCCCACTAAGTCATACAAAGGACCGTAAACGGCCAGAATCACCCAAATCAAAATGCTGGCGAGCAACAGCAACATCGTGGGCTGAATAAGCCCCTGCGCGGTTTCAATCGCTTCGTTTGCGTCGCGGTCGTAGTAAGATTTAATTTGCTCCATCGCTTTGTCCACCCCGCCCGTCGTTTCGCCCAATTTAAGCATGCGCAACACCAACGGCGGGAAAAGCCCCGAATCGCGGAACGCCTGCGATATGGAACTTCCCTCGGTAATGTTGAATATAATTTTGTCCATGCCTTGGGCGACGAATTTATTGCCCAGCGCCCCCCGCGATATTTTCAGGGAATCTATCACGCTGACGCCGGAACCGTAAAGCATGCCGAATATGTTGGAAAATCTGGACAGCAAAAGTTTCTCAAACACCGGCCCCAGACCCGGAATCCGAATTTTAACTTTGTCCCAGAAATAATCCACGCCCGGAATTAATTTAACCAAAACCTTGACTCCAACATAAACGCCAACAGCCACGATAATCATGCCCTTCCATTGCGCCACTACAAAATCGGACGTTGCGATTAACGCTTCCGTATAAACGGGAAGCTCCTCTCCCAAAGACTTCAACAATTTTGTCAGCGGCGGCACCACAAGCACCAGCAAAAAATAAGTCGCCCCCAACAAAACAAAAAGCGCGAATATCGGATAACGCACCGCTTTTTTTGTCTTGGCGATAATTTCCGCCTGCCATTTAATATTTTCGCCGATATTGCGCAACACCGCATCCAGTTCGCCGGAATACTCGCCCGCCTCCACCAAACTGGTAAATACTGAGTCAAAAATCTTCGGATGCTCGCGCAACGCCTGCGACAAAGTGGATCCTTGTTCAATATCTTGAATAATAATTCCGACCGTATTGCGCAACGCCGGATTCGCAACCGAATCCCGGACATCCGAAAGTCCTTCCAAAAGCGGCACGCCGCCGGAAATTAATTGTTCAACATAAAAACAAAACTGCGACAATTCGTCATGCGTAACTTTTTTCCGGAACAAAAACGAACCAATGTTGGCAATCGCGCCGGAAGTTTCGCCGCTGCTAATTAAAGAAAGCCCCAGACGGCCAACGCGCCTTTCCAAGTCGGCCGGATTTCTCGCGTCCAACTTTCCGCGAACAACGGACCCCGTTTGGTTTATGGCACTGTATTGGTAAAGCGGCATATTCGTTCTCTCCTATTATTCTGACGCTACCGGCGGCGCCAAAAACACCGTAATATCCGTTACCCTGGCAAGTTCGTCCAAAGTCGTCTCGCCGCCAAGGATTTTATCAACGCCGTTTTCGGCCATGCCAACAAACGCACCCGTTTTTTCGGCAATTTCCCTAACCTGCTTGGACGTGCCGCGGCGGGACACCACTTCGTCCAGCGCATCGTTAAATCTAAGGATTTCCACCAATGCAGCGCGCCCGCGGTATCCTTGATGCTCGCAACTGGGGCATCCCACCGGCTCCTGCATTTTGTATTTGTCCATATTATTTTCAATATCCGGAGCATAATGCCCGATAACCGCTTTCTCTTTGTCGGTCAGCGATTCTTTTTTCTTTTTGCACTGCGAGCAAAGACGGCGCACCAGCCGTTGCGCAACAACGCCGGCAATGTTGGTCGCCATAATATCGGGCAATACGCCCATGTCCATCAGGCGGGGAATAACGCTGATAGCATTATTGGTGTGCAAAGTTGTCAACACCAAGTGTCCGGTCATTGCCGCACGGAATACTTGTTCGGCGGTGTCGGTTTCCCGCACCTCTCCCACCAAAATAATGTCAGGGTCTTGCCGCAACAAAGATTTAATCCCCATTCCCCATGTCATTTTCCCGCTGTCACCCACCGAAGTTTGCCGAATCATCGGCAACGGGTATTCCACCGGGTCTTCCAGTGTCATAATGTTGACTTGCTCGGTGTTAAGGTGCTGGATAATGGAATACAACGTGGTCGTTTTGCCGCTACCCGTGGGGCCGGTAACCATCATAACGCCGTTCGGGCGCGCCATAATTAATTCCAGCAAATCCTTGGATTTTTTGTTCATCCCCAAATTGTCTATTTTGGTGACATTTCTTTGCTGGTCAAGAATACGCAGAACGAAGTTTTCGCCGTGCGTCGTCGGCTGGGCGGCAACGCGAAAATCAACCACCCTTCCGTAGAGCGTAAAACTAATGCGCCCGTCTTGGGACACGCGGGATTCGGCGATGTTCATTTCCGAAATAACTTTTAACCTGACCGCCATGCTGTCCCAATAACTGCGGTGCAAACTTCTAATTTGCCGCAACACGCCGTCAATCCGGTATCTTACCCGCAAAAAACTTTCTTCCGGCTCAAAATGAATGTCCGAAGCACCGCGCTTAACCGCATCGTTTAAGAATGCATTAACCAGCCGCACAATCGGGTTGGATGAAGTGTCGCCGCCACCGGAGGAGGTGCTGGCAACGGCTTCTTCGCCCATTTCAATTTCTTTCAAAATGCCTTCAATCGTAAGTTCAAGCCCGTAATATTCGTCCACCGCGCGGGAAATGGCGGATTCTTCGGACACCATGAATTCCAATTCGTAATCGCCACCCAAAAACGCCCGAATTTGGTCGGCCAAAACAAAGTCGTTTGGGTTGGCGACCGCCAGCACAATTGTTTTACTTTCCGGGCGGTATGCAATCGG
>JAAGOD010025961.1_pt1 | contig 11125 bp, 8 predicted proteins | sample 8389681 | NCBI WGS metagenome assembly JAAGOD01 (sample SAMN13964374, study PRJNA552185) | sponge metagenome | biome: deep-sea hydrothermal vent fields; feature: spots directly above weak diffusing fluid; material: seawater and sediment | host: Tedaniidae sp. KZ-2020 ... | reverse complement strand
TTGTAGATACCATGCACTGAAATGACCCTTTCCCTAACCTCTTCACATCCCAGTACTTGATGGTCCTGTCATTGCTAGCACTGAGCAGCAGTCCATTGGGCTTGGCGTGGTGGCTATGAGCATAGAGCTGCACAGAGGTCACCCTCTTGTCATGCCCAATAAAGCTCAGCGAGACCTTCCAAGTGTCAGTGCTCCACACCGTCACCCGACGACCGTAAGCTCCAGCCAACTGACCCTGCAATCAAAAGCAATAATGAAAAACAGTTCTGTACTGAAGCATAATGATACAGAATTGGAAAAAATTTCTGCATTTAATGTGCAGTCAAGGTTTACTACAAGATTCCAAGATATCGTCAGTGTATTTGTCCACAGATAGACTGATATCCTGAGTCCTTTGCTCAGATTATCAACATCATAGCTGTATACTGATAGGAACTACTCTCTACCTGGTCCCAGTGGAGAGTCCAGATAGGGTAGAGAGCGTCAACCCTCATGGATCTCGTGCACAGTCCAGACCCAACCTGCCACTCCTTCACAGTCTAAAACCAAAGCAACAATAAGGTCGCTAAAAATGATTTTTAACTTCGCCTCAAAGATGCAACTCACGTTGTCTCTGGATCCCGAGAAAATTCTTTCAGTGGTGTCGTCCATCTCCACCGCAAACACTGCCCCCTTGTGCCCTTCTAAGACCTTCAGCACTTGACATTTCCGAACATTCCAGATACACACCTATGCATTTGGAGTCCAAGGTAAACACTGAAGCAACCACATTATGATTACATGAGGTGCAGTTGCCTGTAGTTTTTGTCATAGTGTGGTTACACGACACTCGCTCTATCGCTGAGCGAGCTGAATTTGTCGGGAGGTCAACAAGGTTCACTAAAATACCCTCAACAGTCTTTATGGTGTACAAAATAAACAGTGACAAGTTTACACACCCAAACACTACAGGATGGACGTCACCACACTTAGAAATGAAAGTAATACACTACGGCTATCCTGAAAAATGAGAGGGAGTGTGGTTTTGAATAATAAACTTTGGGGAAAATCACGAGACTGCTGTCCCCGAGGTCAGTCCAGACTGATTCTCCCCCTGAAGACTGTCTTCAAAGCATCTTCCTCATCATGGCCCATCCCACCAATGATCAGCAGTTCTCCCTTGGGGAGGCGCGGCACCGCACAGGCAAAGCATGCCACGGGAATGTCGTCCAGACGCAGCCAAGAGGAGGTGATGGGGGAGTAGACATGGAGCGCTCCTGACTTGTGTTCCAGGTTCTCGTCGCTCCCTCCAATGGTCACCAGGCACTCACCGATGGTGGTCAGGGAGGCAGCAAAGCGAGGAGAATCCGGAAACCGCTGCCATATCTTGGCCTCCTTGCTGTCCACATCTGTCGGCACACTTGCCCCACCCTCTGAGTCCTTCATCAAAGCATTCTCAATCAGCTGAGGCAAGCAAACGGTGAAAACGGTTGTCGTAGGGTGATCGAACTCCGTATCGGTGAAGCCGCCCAGGAAGTAGCAGTAGTCTCTCACGCAGGAATACGTCATACCGATGCACGCAAAGGGGAGGGGCTCAGCCTGAAACCACTGGGAGTTGAGCTGGCTGTAGACCTCCACATTGCTGACACAGCTGTCTCGCTTCTCGTCCAGAACTATACCTCCGCAGGCCACGATGGTGGAACCATAGGTGAGCACGGTGGGGAGAAGACGAGGCATGGACATGGTCGCAAGAGGCTGACTGAACTTTGAACCGTCGCTGCTTAACACATGGACATCCCCAGTGAGGGAGAAAGGGGAACCACTATCATCCTGAGACTCATAGGCCCCTCCCACCAGTGTCAGCCGGTCCTGAAAGTTGACCATGCCAAAGGCAATGACAGGGCAGTGCGAAACAGGACTCCACTTGTCTTTTGAAGAGTCGTACTTGTAGATTTTGAAACGGAGGCACTCTGTCTCCGTGAGGGTACTGGTCCCGCTGCCAAAGTACACATAATCTCCAATGGTGACGGCCTGAGCGAAGACCATGGCCTGAGGGAGGTGGGCACACTGACGCCAACGCAGCTGTGCTTTGGGGTTCAGGAGATGAGGCTGCAGGACAATAATAATTATATCAAAAGTGATTTCACACTACAGCCACAGGAATTCAATACGTCAACTAACTAGCCACAGCTGGCCTTGCAGCAGCTGGCCTGCTCATTGTTCTCTATGTAAGGCATACTAAGTGAAATAGCACACATTTCTAACAAAAATAGCATACATTAATGAAATGCCGTTGTGATTTTCCGCCGCCATTTATATTACAGTTGCAGTGTACGTTACAATTGTGGTAATGCTTATTAGTAACTTGTCTCCAAAGGGAGCTAGGAGTGGTAATGTTAGCTACATTCCCTGAGCTTGTACAAGTGGGGGAGAGAAATACACTTCGGACATGCACAGCTTCCTTCCCTTCATAGTGGTTTACTGACATCCCACACACTACAAAACCTCACCTCGTGCTTGTTGGCGATGTAGACCTGCAGGTGCTGCATCTGACTTGTGAGTACCGTGAGAGTGCCCTCCTTGGCTGTGATGGTGGCTTTGTAGGCTTCCACCATGGCTTCCTGTGCTGACAACTCCTGGTGCTTGGCCATGATCTCCTGGTCCTTGGCCATCAACTTGGCTGCCATTTCGTGGTCCCTAGCACTGATTATTTCGCGCTGTTTGGACAGAGACATTCTCAGTCCTTTGTTTTCCACTTGAAGCTCCTGAATCTGCAGTTTGAGGTGCTCGATTTCGAGGGAGTTGGCCAAAGTGGTGATACTGTCCTTTCGTGTGATGATAGGCTTGTTTCTTGCCGATCCATCCGTCTTCTTCTTCTGAGACGAGGCCTGCACGATGCTCTGGAGTACCTCCAGCTTCTTCTCGACTGAATGAGCTGGAAACTGAAGCATCATTTCAACAATGGTGCTCAGAATCTGGCCCATCTCTGGCCGAAGGTCTGCCATTTGGGTGATGCACTGCAGGATGAGGCTGGAGAGAGGATGGTCGCTTTTGACGCCACCCAGGACCTCGTCCACTCCATTGGTGCCCTCCAAGGGCTTCAAGACGGTGCCACAGAGGCTGTGCGCTCGACGAGCTATGAATTCAGGGAACTGGGCACTGAGAGCATGTATCATCAGGATGCCAAAGGAGTAGCTGTCCAATTTCTTGCTGAGGATCGCCTGTGCTGCTCTGGAGGGGGAGCGCTCAGCTGACGGCAGAGCGAGGGTTTCTGGGGGCAGGTGAGCCAGAGCTTTGTAGCCAATGGCTTTCCTTCGACTTGGGGTGAGGTTCAGTAAGTTCAAAACCCCCATGTCGGTGATCTTTGCTGTCAGGTCAACAGTCAGGTAGACATTGGAGGCTGCAAGCTCTCCGTGGATGACAGGAGTGGGAGATCGTGAGTGCAAGTAGACCATCCCTAGCGCCACGTCCCTCAGGATTGCGTAGTTGATGCTCTCTGGTAGCTTGCCATACTGCTCCAGAGCTTCAGACAGGGTCATGGAGAGTTGCTCGGAGACAAGGGAGAGCTGGTTTTGAGAATACCTGACTCCAATGAACTGCAGCAGGTGAGGGTGCCTCAGCTCCAGCAGCTGTGCACAGTGGGACTCGTAGAGGTGGTCTAGCTGCTCAGTACTGCGCTCTCTAGAAGCCACAGCTCTTAGATACTCAGGGTTTATGGTCTTGGCCAGGCATTTCAACCCCCTGTAGGTGACCTCATTGATCTTGGCATAGTAGCAGCCTTGTACCAACTCCCTACCAGTGTCTTCCACTATCTTAAGCTCACACTTCTTCAGAACACTCCTGCTAGTTGCCTCCATCTCTGTCACTCTTTGGTTGACAACAGGAAGAAGCAGCTGTTCAATCAGTGGTTAGCTGGCTTCCTGTTTTCTCAGCATGAATATTGTTATCTGCAGAATCTGCAGTTTCCTTGCCTTTCAAGTTCTGTTCCTTCCTTCCTGCTTTGGTTGCAATGCATTGCTGCACACAATGCAATGTTAAAATGCTATGCAACTGCGCATGCAACCACAGTGTGTTAGCTCATAGATAACTACAGTAAACGCGCTACATAGCCATAGCTTGCCATGGCTATAGCAGCTTTGGCGTGATTTGAAAACAGCATGCAGACATGCAGACATGCAGACTGAGGAAGACATGCAGACTGAGGAAGACATGCAGACTGAGGAAGACATGCAGACTGAGGAAGATATGCAGACTGAGGAAGACATACATACCAACTTGTCCTGTCCACCAGACACGAGCATCTCCTTCTTTTGCCGAATGGACCATACTGTACCTCTATGGTAGCTTAGAGTTCTAAAGAGAGAGGTAACACAATGCTTACACTACGACAGTATGGTAGGTAGCTACACTCATCAAACTGACCGATTACAGACTCCTGTTCTGTAATTCCATATCTACAATAGAGCACAAGATAGGAATCTATCAGAGGTAGATATCTAGCTATAATACGTACCTTGATGAGTCCATCTCCTGCGCCACTGATCAGAAAGTGTTGGCCGTAGAAGTGTACGCACCAGACTATGCCCTATAGTCACAGACATGCAAAGGACGCAACCACGTTAGTGTACAGCTTGAAATTACTGTATTCAGCTACTCACAGAATGGCCTTTAAACACAGCCTGACACTTAGACGTAGTCAAATCCCAGAGCCTATATAGCATAATGTCTTTTAAGTCCAAAGTTTATGCAACTAGTTTAGCTTACCTGACTGTCTTATCAGAACTTCCACTGGCCATCAATGTGTCCTTCAGTTGAAGACATAGCACCCTGTCTCAATGACAACAGTGATAGAAAGCAGTCAAACTTAGGAGAGCTATATAGCTAACTGACCTCTTCTCGTGACCACTGAAATCAGTCATTCTGCACTTGCCTCTCATCCAGTTCTTCTTCAGTCGCAGGTCATCCATGTACAACTGCCGCATTGAGGGATATGCACTTGCCTGCAAACCTATTTTAGAAGTACAGTACTTTGGTATAGGATGATAATAATGACCAGGGTTCGCTGACCTAGCTTGATCTGCTGAGCTTTCACCTCCCATACTCCGTCAACGCAGCATCTGTAGTACCATCCCCACGACACCTAAAAATGAACAGAAAAATGCAAAGGTTTATAGCTTTATAGTTTTAACACACCATGGTGCAATTTCTCAGAATGAATTTAGCCGGAATGTAGGAAAAAAGCATAATGACTAATGCTTCCGGAAGTTGGGTGACAAAATCTCGATACTGCCGACTCTGAGAAAATGAAAGGCAAAGTACCTTGGCTTACGTTAAGCAATATTTCATACTCCCTCACCAGTATTAAGGTAGAGAGAAAATATAATTCTTTCTTGTCAAGGTTCCATACCACCATTTGTAGAATTTCCTGTTGCTGCCAATCTGGATGGAAGAGATTAGAGATGTTAGCTAATACGTTTAACAAAATTAATCAGTCAAACCTCGTAGATCACTAAACCAGCAAAGAAGCTCCTGCATTTCTGGAGACAAGGTTACCATTAGCTTCTGATTTTCCTCCGAGAGGAAAGTTCTGGAATAGAAGAGCATAATTATTATGTTGGCTAGCTATTTGGCTCAATTCTAACAGTCCAGTTGTGGGTCTTGTCTCCAATCCTGTAGTTGGTCGTGTCTCTAGTCCTGTCACAGGCCGTATCTCTAGTCCTGTCGCAGGCCGTGTCTCCAATCCTGTTGCAGGCCTTGTTTGTGTCTCCAGCCCTGTTGCAGGTCGCATCTCAAGTGCTGTTGCAGGCCTGTTGGTTTCTGATTCCCTGCCTCCTGTGACAAGTCTGCTATCCAACCTTGTTCCCGGTCTTGACAGCACCACGTCAGGTATAACCTCACATTCTGCTATGGTGACTTGCCCAGAAGCACTAGGCTTTATTTCATGTCCTGGTGTGAGCCCCTGGCCTGTGCTTCTGGACCGGTTCACTTGTCTGGCTGTTACAAGTCGACTTTCACACTTCTTCCTTGTTGGAGGTCGGACTTCCTCAGGATAAGTGGGCAAATGTGGAGAGCTGACAGTCTGTTTCATTGGGGTCATGTGACGGCGCATCGGGGTTAGTATTCGAGTGGAAACTGGGATACTAATGTCTGCAATGAAGCACATTTCATTCCATATGCTACTGACATAATGAGCAAAATCTTACGAGAGAGTCTTGATTTATTGGCAGGGGAATTTCGCTCTGCCTCCTGGAGCCCCCATGCAGGAGAGTTGGAGGGGCCATGCGGGGAGCAAAAAGAGCGAGGGATGGGAGTGGCTGGAATGGGCCTTTGACCTGGCCCAACGGGACCACTGAGAGGTAGCTTAGAGACAGCTGTTCCTTCAGGAATTGATCTAAAATTGTGCAAAGATAACACAATTTTGCCATCTGTTGTGTATACAGAGTTTTCTGGTTATACTTTCACTTACCTTAGCAAAAGCAACTGCGATTCAGACTGACCCGTTCCGGCCTCAAAAAGGTGAAGATCACACAGTACAGATCGTTGAGTGGACTGCAGTCAACAAGAATGGGGGAGTCTAAAAGGTTGGACTGTTAAAGAAGTTGGCGATATTATTCCTACCAGGTAGCTTTCATGAGTTGTAACACTATTCGCTCTGTAAAGTCGCTTATTCTAGATGACACAGTCAATTTAAATAAACAGTACCTTTCCATTTGGCACTGACCTCAACACGTCTTGATTTCTTCAAGCGGGCAGTTATACCTCTTGATATTGGAGTGGAGAGGGGCCGAAAAAAACCCTGATCTAAGTTCCTTTGCAAGAGCCTGGAGCGATCAGCTAAAACAGCAGCAGTATTGGCAGCAGAGTAGAGGAAATCTCTATGCGGGACACTCTCCATTACCTTAGTGTAATAAATTTACAATCTGCATTCTAGCTAGCTAGCTAGGTGAACGAAACGTACAGTCCACAGATATTCCATTTGATTCAATGGGCACCTCGCTACAAGATACTGGAGCAGAGCACAGACCTACAGAAGACACAGTAATGGTAATGCTGGTCTAACAGGCTTACCAGCTTGGTGTATGCAGGGAATTTAGACAGACTCACCTCTTCATTCCCCCAGGCCCCCATCCAGTGAGCCAGCTTGTCTTTGCCACGCTCATACTCAAGGTCAGTCTTCCTTAGCCTCTCCCTAGTGAAGTTACTGGAAAGAACCTGCAGAGAAGGCTCTGATACACTGCGCTCCCTTGATGTAGGTCGACTGAAGGACATTGTTTACTAAAATGTGCAGTTTCTATGGTGCTTACAATGAGTGGGCGGGGCATGTTAATGGTGCGCATTATTTGAGTTAAAAGTTGAATAGAGCTACTAAGCTATGATCAGATCTACAAGAAGATTCTTCAGTGTATCAGCAACTGTACACAAGAATGGATTTCCCTGGTCCATTGTCAAGCCCTACGGTTCAATAAGAGTCAACCTGACGAAGGCTTTTGACAGTGGATGGAACGAAACAGAAGGATTCCCCGATCAACTCAAAAGTATGAAAATCTAGCTAGTTCTGCAGCACACAAGCAAGCTACACCTTCTTCACAATGTAGGGCATGCTGAAGAGTGGAGGGTGAAAGGTCACAGTGCCATCTGGCTGCATATCCCCATCCCACTCAGCAGACTAATTGGCGTGGCCTCAGAGCAGGGTTTTACCCTTCATCATGGCACCGAGAGAGAAGTGCTCATGTCCAAGTGGCTCCAGGAAGGGAGGACCAACAGACTCCCCCGCTATGCTTCACACCAGGTGGGGGTGTGTGGTGAGTATTGTGGTGTGAGGAGCGCCTGACCCTTTTTGGGAAGGTAAAGGGTCACCTACACCATTGGCTCGCCTTTTGACGTTGGGTCTTACTCCCTCTTTTCCAGGAGTTGTACTGAGGGAAGACACTAATGAGGTCCTTGTCACCCAAGATAAGTACAAGGTCAGGCATCTCATAACTTCACTTATCGTAACTTGACTTGGAGTATACTGAAAGTGCTTTCTGGTTTCAGTCCTGAAATTGTATATTGAATTGCAGCCTCCCATTTGGAAGTTTCCTGGGGGTATTTCGGACTTTGGTGAAGATATTGGTGCAGCAGCTGTGCGTGAGGTCAGGGAGGAAACTGGCATACATACAGGTGGTGTATAGAGTTACCTACCCATTAGATCAGCACAGTTGTGTACTGTTCAAGGGATACTGCTGAAGCTTTGAGAAAGGTCACTCTAACCATTCCTCTCTACAAAGGACACTTTTGACCTCCAAGAGACCAAGAGAGTGAAAATATCTTTTCAGCAGCTACTGTTCTCCCTTCACAGAGTTCAAGGCAGTGCTTGCCTTTCGCCAGCAGCACAGACTGCGACACTACTTTGGACTCTCTGACCTCTACTTCATCTGTCGCATGACCCCCCTCAGTTTCAACATTGCTCCCTGCCAAGACGAGGTCCTCAAGTGTCAGTGGATGGGCGTGGCAGAGCTGGCCGGCAGTCACAAGACCACACCCCTCAGTCATCGGGTGGCGCAGATGCTGCTGGAGGCCAAAGTGAAGGGTCTCCAACACTACGACATCAGCATGCAGGAGATTGAGATGAACTTTCCTGACTATACAGAGAGCAAGTCATATAAGCTCTTTATGAGATCAAACTTGACTATTTAAACTTTTTTTTTGGTGCTACAAAATCAGATGAATGAGCTTAATACTAAACAGTAAAAAATGACTGTAATGGTCCATTGTCAGTCACTACATCAGCGAATCACAGGTACGAGCAAAAACGGGGAAATAATAATACTGGAAGTTACAATGGAATACAGAAGATGTTATACTAAACACGGGCCTGGTTGGTGCTGGGGGTGGGGAGGGGGGCGAACCCCCTCTTGACAGGGGAGGGAGGGGGAGGGGCAGACTCCATGGAAGGGGGCAGGTGCTTGTAGGCCACCACCTTGGCCATGGCATGTTCCTGGCTGATCACGGCCGAGCTTTCACCACCAGCTGACTCCTACAGAACAAAAGAACAGAAAAGCACCATGATTATGATGAATCCAGGATTACAACATTTTGTCCTTTGTAGAGAAAGTTATTTTGTAGTTTGTCCTTTGTTCAGAGGTTTGTCCTCTTTCTGAGTGTCCTTTATCGGAGGTATGCACACTCATCAGAACCCAACTAAGCACTACTATACCTTCCTAATCTGGCTGAGACTGCTTACAAAACTACCAGATTCCTTAGTATTTCTCTTGTCAATCAAACATACGCAAACACGGCATTTCTGCTGACCTTGCTGTTTGGTCGCCTGCGAATCAGAGAGGCACTACCAGTGCTGTTCAACATGGCCTGAGCCGCTATGGGGTTGGCCCCTGCAATCAGCTGGTAGCACCCTTTGTACAAATGGAGCTAAAGGAGAGAGGAGAATGGATCACATAAAAAGAACTTCAAAAGATAGACTGCATACAGTGGAACCTCCAAATAATGGACATGCTTGGGACCCATCATTTTGTCCTTAGTAGAGAGGTTGTCCTCTTTCCGAGGTTTCTTTGAATTTAGTTTGTCCTTTGTTCGGAGGTTTGTCCTCTTTCGGAGTGTCCCTTATCGGAGGTTTCACTGTGATCGGCATTCAGTAACTTCTCACTCACCCTGGATCGAGCGGAGGGCACCAGGAGGACCAGCTTGGAGAGGGTGTCCAAGTCCTGGTAAAATCCTGGGCAGATCTCCCGGATCACGCTGTCCTCTCTCTCGTGGTTCTCCCACAGAATGACCTTTAGCCCCAGCAGCCAGTCGCAGGCCTGGAGCAGCCCAAGCTGTACCACACACCACGCACAGACAGAAAAACACAATACATTGCAACACAGTCACTATGAAATCAATGTGAATGGCATGCAGCAGAAATCAGAGGTCAAGTTACTATTTCGAAATTTCACATTCATAATGCATTGGGCAAGCATGATCACAGGAACTTCCACCACAATATTTACAGAATGTGTATAGCATTTGAGAACCCATCCCTATGATGTAATGTGAACGGATCTAAAGACTTGCAAAATTCATTAGAGAATCAGTTATTAGCGACACTGATTCTCTCTAGCTGACACACTGCAAGGCATAATCTGTATGTACCTGATGGAGCTCTGTCTGTGCAGAGTTTGAGTGGTCCTGGAGAAGGTTGGCCACGGAGCTCTCCAGGGAGTTGCTGGTGGTGGCGCAGAGCTGGAGCACCACCTCCACCGGCACCTTAGGGGCGTGGCTGCTGGGCCCTCGCTTGTACATGCGGTTGGCCTTGAAGGCCAGCTGGAGAGCCGAGGGGACAGCAGCACCCATCTCCTCCGACAGGGCCTCAATGTTGGGGTAGTAGTCCTCCGCACAGCTCTCCTTGTCAGACAGCCAATAGCAGGACACGATTCCAACTGATGCCCACCACTGGATCACAGTAAACCCTGCACACAGATAGAATTTACAGTCTAATGAAGGAAATTTTCTCCCATAGAGCATCCTAGGACTAAATTTAGCACAAGTTTCAGCCCCCCCGTTTACAAGAATCAGAGCTTTATACTCTCCACTCACCAGAATCCGAGCCAGCCCCCTTGATATTCTTGGTGCTGTTGGTGAGCAGACAGGAGTTTGCCTCTTTGGCCAGGTTCAGAATCAGCTTGAAGGCCTGGAGGGCTCTGTCCCCATCCCTGCTACCACCGCTATTGCCACTGCCGTCGCCGCCACGCCCACTGCCCTCGGGCGAGTGGTCAGGAAGGAGCAGATGACCAAAACACTCGCACAGCAGCTCATTGCAATACGCACGGGTGACAGAAAATGGAGGCAGGGCTGAAACATGGAAAAGGAGAAAGTACGTTAGATGGAGCGTTTTTCTAATTTGGCCAACGTATTTCAGGGGGTGGAAGTAAAAATACAATAGGGGCAATTTGAAACTATATAAGTGGCCTGGGTCCAGATTCCATTTGTCTGTAGTCATCCGACTATTCTCTCACAACGCACACATACCAGCATTTCCTTGGTAGAGTTTTGAGGCCACAGCGACATCCGGTGCCCACTTGCCACTCATGAGGAAAGCCTTGCCTGGCTCTGTCACCGCCCACTTGAGGGGCGTGGCATACTTGCTGGGGCAAGTATTTTGAAAGCAGAA
>JAAGOD010016469.1_pt1 | contig 11153 bp, 14 predicted proteins | sample 8389681 | NCBI WGS metagenome assembly JAAGOD01 (sample SAMN13964374, study PRJNA552185) | sponge metagenome | biome: deep-sea hydrothermal vent fields; feature: spots directly above weak diffusing fluid; material: seawater and sediment | host: Tedaniidae sp. KZ-2020 ... | reverse complement strand
GGACACTTTGACAGGTCCCAAGGGTGGCGGAGTCCACTGTATTACAATGAGTGCTTGGACAAATACTTCGGTGTCCTGTTTTCAGGGGAGTCCACATTAGTGTATACTTGAGCTATACAAAATAATGGTAACTTTGCAGTGTATATTATTACAAGTGTGAAATAAAATTCACACCTTTTGAAAGGGCTCTTCTTTGCCTCCTCTTCAATATTGATATCCTCACTTTCGTAGTCCACTATGATCAGGGAAAAGTGTTCATCTTTAGTGTCCTCATAGATCTAATATCAATTCAGTGTTGAGGTGGAGCAGATGTGTCCTCATCAAGGAAAGGCACAAGCAGTATTTAAATAGGGTACACATTAATCTCATACTGGGTCAAAGTGATGTCCCCACATTATACACGATTCAATGTAAAGGTTAACTAGGATTAGGCCATTTTCACAGTTCTAATGCTATCTACCCAGTGGGCATACAATGCAGTGTGGTCCGCTAGAAACAGGTAAAAAGGTTTAAGTACAGCATTGAATATCATTTTGGAGTTAGAGTGATAGCTACCTATATCCAGTGTGTCAACTTACATCCTCAATGTTGTTGATGAGATGTCTGACCCACAAGCCAAGATTTTTAACTGCATACATAATAGAACGGTACAAAAAGAGACTTAATCCTTCTAATCTGGACCCCTGAAATGAGACCACCCCCTGAAAAGAGGGAAGGCACTGTTAAGTGGGCCTTGATAAGAGGGAACAAAGTCATCCATCCATCCATCCATCCATCCATCTATTCGTCCATATGTACATACCTGATACGACAAAGTGGACCTCAGCATTCTTTGTCCACTGGAAGTTGGAGGTGTGGCAAAGCTGGGATGAGCCTTTCTTCAGGTAGACGTACTCTGAGGTGTGGACAATCTCCTCCACAGGTGAGAACACGTGGACATCCATTTCCAGAAGGAACCGGCTTCCATCTTCCTTGTTGAGTGTCTCTTCCATGCTGCGTAGCCCCTCCACTGTGCCCTTCACTACAGAGCTGGAGTTCAGGGCTTTGTTGTACAGGGAGACAACATGGTTCACCGTCTACAGTTGCAGGAGCATGCATTATTATGGTCCTGGCTATACAATACAGTGGACTCCCTCTAATACGGCCCACGACCATAGACAGAATGTCTCAATTAGAGGGGTGGCCTCATTTCACTGATAGATTTGTAATACAGTGGATTCCTCTAATATAGCCACTTGTACTTGGGACCAGACGGAGTGTCCTGATTAGAGGGGGTGGCCTCACTCAGGGGGAGAATTTACACTACGATGCATACTTTTGGACATTTTGAATACAGAGAGGGCCTCATTTCAGGGGTCCAGATTACAGTTCACTGTACAACCTTAAACCTTTCTCTTTGCCAAAGTTAGACGAGATACGTAAGAAGAAAGGTCCAATGGCTGGTCTGTATGCATGACCACCAGACTGTTTTCCAGCAAGCCATGCCACATGCCATGCATGCTACGCTATATATAGCTCCTCACTTCTTTGGAAATGAGTGGGTTTCCCTTGTCCTTCTTCCTCCAGTGTGTGAACCACGTGTCGTCCTTTGGCTCCACCTTGGACTCCCGCACCTCATACACACCATGGTAGGGCTTGATTCGGTGTGGCTTGGCCGTTAAGGACTTAAACTCACACTTGGGAAGGACATCCAGAATTGTAACTGCACAGGTAAAGCAAAAATTTGTACCCCTCTATAATCTTGACACCAGAGTTGTTAGTAGCTTCACAAGTAACAAGTGAACTCTCTCTAGGAACTCTCTCTGTGTCCAGACTTGCAACTTCACAAAATACTATGTAAAATGAAGTCTTCTCTCTAATCTAGACACCTGAAATGAACCGCACTTCAAACTGTCACAAATCTACCCCCGAAATTGAGTCACCCGTCTAATCAGCAAGCGACTGATCAAAAGGGTGGCTGAATATTAGAAGGAAGGAATCCACTGTAAAGCTAAGTCTCCCATTTTCATTCGACAGATCTCTACTGTACATCACTGACTCTTGTAGATGGTATTGGAAACAGAGTTGGCACGGTGATGAGACTGGACATGGTTGCTGGGAAGAGGACCCTTCATGAACTGAGTCAAAGGACCATCCAAAGCCATGCCTTCACTATCCACTGCGGAAATATAAAAAAACAGGTAAAGGGTCATTCACAAACAAGTCAGGAGGGGCCATATCATCACTATAATGATTCAGTTCATATCCATGGTGAGGGGAGATCAGATAAGGGACTGCTGAGTCAAAGGGCCACATTATACACTCACTCAATCGAAGTGAGTGAAACAAAGGAGTTGGTAAGGGGTCACTTATAGACCAATGCATGGTGAAATGGGTATACATACGTACATAGGTGGAAGGAGATTTATGTAGATCGGGGTAAATAATGAAAGAGGCCAGCTCCTCTAATGTGTCAGAAAAAAAACAAAAAACAGTGAAACTAAAACTGTTATACAGTGTCTCTCTCTCTCTCACTTTAGTAATCTTATCAAAGGCATTGTCAATTTGTACTGTAATGTATTCCCAAATCAGAAACAGGTTTCTTTTGCTGTGTTCTATACATGAATGACTATACATGAGCTCACATTTCACTCCCATAGCAAAGCAGGTGCTGGGGATGGTGACATAGTGGTCAGAGGATGGAGGCTTCCACTAAATCAAAACATAATCAACAGTAAACAACAACAACAACAATAACAACAACATCAACAATAGCAGCAGCATCTGCAGAATTGCTGACTTCTCACACACACACTCACCTTAAGATCAGCTATAATCTTGCCTTCAAAGGCCTTCTGAAAATACTCAAAGTAGTGGACATTCGAGTCCAAACTGTGAGGATACAGGGAATGCAGAGAGTATACAGAGAGAATGCAGAGAGTATACAGAGAGAATGCAGAGAAGATACAGAGAGAATGCAAGAGAATGCAGAGAGCACACAGAGAGAATGCAGAGAATATACAGAGAGAATGCAGAGAGCACACAGAGAGAATGCAGAGTATACAGAGAGAATGCAGAGAGTATACAGAGAGAATGCAGAGAGCATACAGAGAGAATGCAGAGAGCACACAGAGAGTACATAGAGAGTATACAAGAGAGAATACAGAGATGACACACATTACGTACCTGACTTCAGCAGACTCCATAGACTTGGTTGTAGGCACTCTCTTCACTGGTCGGCTCTGCAAAGAGAACCAGACATGAATGCACAGCATAACCACAGGGAAAGGGAGGAGGGAGGAGGGAGGAGGGAGGAGGGAGGAGTGAAGATATGGGGTGAGGGTGGGGCAGACAGGCAGAGAGTGAAGTGAAGGAGGTGGGAACAAGATGAAGAGGAGCAGTTTGCACATATGCAAGTATTACAGTGGAACCTCTCTTAGTGGATTCTCTATATTCAGGACACAATACAAAAGACCTCTCTATTAAGGACACATTTCAAGGAACGAAATACACACTTTGCCATAGTGCTAATACATTTTTGAACCTCTTATATTGTGGAAACCTCTCTATTAAGGACAAAAAAAGCTGGTCCCAAAGTGTCCACAATATAGAGGTTCCACTGTATGTATGCATAGCATGCATACTCTGCATGCAAATGTGGTGCGTATGAGGTTTCGGTCCCCTTCCCTCCCTCCTCCCTCCCTCCTCTCTTCTCCTCTACCTCCCCCCCTTCCCCCTCCTTTCCACTTTATTCTCCTCTCGCTTACCTACATACATACATGCACACCTAGCTCACACACAAACCTTCCAGCACACATAACTCTACCACAAACATACATATGCACACACATACAAACACGCAGGCAGGCACACACACACATTCACATTCTCCACAACCCCTAAGGCTACAATAACTTTATCTGAACCTCAGATGGCTTTGCCCTTCCGATATATCTCTTAACTCGGCTCTAATGGAAACACAGTACACAATAATAATGGCTGAAAACAGGCCAAAAGCCACACCACTCAAATAGGGAAACCGCACATTGAACCCCAGCTGGAAAGGGACATCTTATTCCCAGGCTAAATCTACGGAGGTAACTCCCAGAAAAACTGGTAGACAGGAAGGGACTCTGTAGACCGTGCTTCAAGGACTCCATCAAAACTCCATCAAAATGTACAAACATGTATGTATTGCTATTCAACATAATTATTACCCACTGAAATGGGGTCTTATAATATAGTACATAAACTGGCCAGTGAAAGTAGGGGTGTGTACTAATTGGAGTATCAGAAGGTATTTGCTCTTCAGAAGGACATTACTTGCTCTAAATAGGAAGTTGGTGTTTTTAAGTTGAAGGTCAAATTTAGCAGCCACTTTTGAGGTCCATTAACATTACCAATTACCCCTTCCACCATTACTCCTCCCCCTTTGCTTTCTGCTTCCCCCCTCCTCCTCCTCCCTCCCCTCCCTCCCTCTCCCCTCTCTCCTTCCCACACCCTCCTCCTCTCCCTCCCTCCCATTCCCCCTCTCTAAGCTAGCTCTACTGTCAAAGGAGCTTCTGCTGCTGATGACCCCTTACCATGTCATCATACAGCAGGTCCAAGACCTTAGTGATGCTGAGTGGGTCGACGTCAGTGCCCACCCATAGCTCCACAGAAGCAGCTGCTGTCATGTCAGTCAGCTCCACTTTGAACTTGTATGGCCCTGCATGAGAAAGCACTCATATAGAAGGGAGCTATTGAGAAATGTTGAGTCAGCACTTTTACCCTGTTCGGGTGGGATGAGGTAGCCGTATATCTTGTGGGCGTACCGCCCCTTCACGTCCGCAGGATCAACTTCGTTGAATTCTGTACGCAGTGTGGAGACTTGCCCACGATCCTACAGACATGGTTAATATTTGCGGACCTCAGCATCTTTACATAATCAGGGTAGTTTTCACAATACTTGCATGTATGGTAAACTATTCAGACATAGAGTGGACTCCCTCCAATCCAGCCACCCTTGGGACTAGTCAAAGTGTCCCGATTAGAGGGGTGGCCTCATTCCAGGGCTGAATTTGCACTAGCAAGCATAATTTTGGGGACGTTTTGAAGTGGGTGGGCCAATTGGGTCCAGATTAGAGAGGGGTACCTTGCTACTCCTGCCAGAGTACTGGTACTCACAAGACGGTACTGCACACCATGTACTCACATCAGGGTCCTGTGGGAATTCCCTGTTTATCCTCAAGTCATCCACCAGGTAGCCAACCACCCAATGCCACACGTCATAGTTCAGGTAGCCCGTCATCTGCATGCGTACATCATGAACATTAATTACCACATACATTCTTGATCTACTACATGCACCGAACACATGACGTACATTATCTATTACACCTAGACCACTACATAGTGTTACATATGTACAATGGATTGCATCCTGATTAGAGGGGTAGCCTCATTTCGGGGTGGATTTGTAATTCCCTCTAATCTGGCCACCTTGAGACCAAACAGAAGTGTCCTGATTATAGAAGGTGGCCTCATTTCAGGTACACGCATTAAACCATTGACTCTGGCCCAAGAGGAAGTGGTTTTGGGGAGAGGGATCTTCTGGTGGAGACTCAGGAAGAGGAAGTGAATTGGCGGAGGGGATTTCCAAGGTCTACTGCACACCACATACTTTGAGGAAGTCCAGATTAAAGGGGGTCTACTGCATACCATTGACTTACAGAGGAATCAAACGGCATATTCCCTTCATTGACATCAGGAACGGGAACTTCTGCTCGCGCAGATTCATCCCAAAACTCGTCACTCTCGTTCTGGTGCTGAGGCGCATGATTGCTATCAGGAAACGCAATCTCCTCGGGGACTTTGAACACCAGCTCATTGATGTTGAAGTTCCCCTGCTCCTGGTGGACGTGGAGTTCGTCAACCTTCTCTATGGAGATATCCACGTTGCCGTCCTTCACCAGCAGGTTGTTACGGGAGACGGGAACAATCACAGTCTCACGGTTCTCCACATCTATGTAGTCGAGTGAAGTATACACTGTCACAGTGGTTTTCTCTACAGTGAACTCCCCCTAATCAGTATGCTATCTCTACACTATCATAGTACAGTGAACTCCCTCTAATCTGGACCCCCTAAACTTTGCTAGACTATATATCATACAGGGAGTGAATTCCCTCTAATTTGGACCCCCTGAACTTTGCTAGACTATCATACAGGGAGTGAATTCCCTCTAATTTGGACCCCCTGAACTTTGAGAGGAATTTTTCTATAGTGAACTCCCTAAACTTTGAGAGGGATTTCTCTACAGTGAACTCCCTCTAATCTGAACCCCCCACACTTTCACAGTGGGATTTCTAATCAGGGCTGCTACACACTACACTATTAGAGGGATATCTCTATAGTGAACTCCCTCTAACCAGGACGCCCTACGCTGCTGCACTAGAGGGATTTCTCTACACAGTGAACTCCTTCTAATCCAGACCCCATAAACCATGGTCACAGTTGACCAGTTGAATGGAGAAATGACAAATGACTAAGGGAGTTCACTGTACATGCATGTCAGACCATTAACCCCTCTATACAACTCCACAGATCCTCTACACAACTCCCAATTCAGCTCCATAGAGGCCAACCTTCCTTGCACTTCAAGCTTACATGATATTATTACCTACCAAGCAAGCTTACTGGATATTATAATTATACCAGAGTTTATACCATGTATTTTCTGTTTCCTTGTCTGCCCCATGCAAAACAAGGTTTGCCAATGGTTTGGGGATAAAAGAAAATGTAGCCAAGGCAAGTCCCAAGAATATTGCAGTTTGTAGAGAACTTTTCAGCAGAATGAAAAGGCCACCTTTTGGGCCCAAAACCAGTTCTGGGCATGCTCAGTGGTAGTACTTTTCAATCCAGCTGCAAAGCTGCTGCTATTTCTGAAACAGCTTAGGTGACTTCCGTTTGACCAAGTCAACAATCAGGCCACCATAACATTCAGACACCTCTGATATGTTACCCAGATGGACCCTAGCTAGCTAGGCTCTCAATGAAAGAGGTGTGTCGATACACCCGATTGATCAAAAAGGGTGTGTGGCAGATTCCCTTCCAAAGAAAGGTTTGTCTACACTCGTTGATCAAAAAGGGTGTGTGGCAGATTCCTTTCCAAGGAAAGGTGTGTCCACACTCATTGATCAAAAAGGGATTCCCTTCCAAGGTAAGGTGTGTCTACACTCCTTGATCAAAAAGGGGGTGTGGCAGATTCATTTCCAATGAAAGGTGTGTCTACACTCAAAGGGGGTGTGGTGGATTCCCTTCCAAAGAAAGGTGTGTCCACCCACACTCATTGATCAAAAAAGGGATGTGGCCTGGTCTTTGGTGCTATTCAGCGAAGTGCTTTGGAACTTGAAAGAGATGGTCCATTCTTACGCTCAATAGACCCCTAATCTTTTTCTGTTGTCATGGCTTTCACATTAGGAAGGTACAGAGCCACTTTCAAGCCTAAAGCACTTTACTAGGTGCTGTTATTACTAGGTGCTGTTAGAAGGTAAACATCCCATAGAAGGTTCACTAACCATAGAATAGCTTGAGTTATAGTTCAACCATACTCCTAAGAAAGCTAGCTACATGCCTGAGGTCATAACACAGAAAATTGGGTCTGTAAGGTAGTAGCTAGTGTCTCTCTGAGAGTTCAGAGCGGGCACAGACAGGAGACAGGACACAGGGGGTGCCAAACTCACAGTACTTCCTGAAGTAGAGGAGGGAGAAGATGATGAAGGCGAAACAGGACACAGCGGCTATGCTTTTCAGGCGGAAAAGCTTGCTTATTCGCATCGCTCTAAAACTGTCACCAACGAGTCACTACAAACAACCTGTCCCTTTCACACTTGTTAACTCTCTTCATTACAGATGGCTTCAACACTTTCCGCTCCCCCGCCCTGCCACAGCTGGCTTTTAGCTAGCAACCGAGTAGTACAACAAAAACTTCCAGGTGTGTGGGAATGTGCTTTAATTGGAATTCGTCTCACCCCTGAACTTTGCACTTAGGGGGAAAAAAAAAAAAGAGTATGCAAATAGTACAGGAAAAAAAAAGTACAATATAATTATTAATGTGAAAAATAGTTGTACATTATGATACAAAATGCTAATAGCTACAATTCTTGACTGATTAGTGGCTGGATCGCTTTGACTTTTGCTCAATCTTCCTATCGATAGCCTTGAGCTCAGCCAAGAGCTTCTCTTTCCTTCGTGTGGACAGCTTCTTGTCAATGGCCTTCAGTTCCATCATGAGGATCTCCTTCCGAGAGAGAGAGGCAGAGGATTTCTCAAAATCACCCACGCCACGACTCTTCTGGGTTGAAATTTTAGTACAAATATCATTATACAGTGGAACCTCCAATAAAAGGACCCTCCGAGAAAGGGACAACCTCCCTATAAAGGACGCTCTTCTGGACTCCTTTCCCATAGCAGTAGTACATTTTTAACCTCTGAGAAAAGGACAACCTCTCAACAGAGGACAAAGTGGCTGATCCCAAGGTGTCCTTTATTCGGAGGTTCCACTGTACTATGATCAGTACATGTTGGAAAAGTTCTCCGAATAATGGACACACTTGGGACCAAGAATTTTAGAGGTTGTCCTCTTTTGGAGGTTATACATAATACAATAGACTTTGTCCTCTGGGTTCACTACTTGAGGACAACAAAAATGCCTTTCTTTGTGTAGATTGGCCTCTGAGATAGGTACGATCTCAACAATACCACTGCAGATTAGAGGATAAAGCTCTCAAAAAGGTCAGGACTCTTCCTCCCTCACCTGGGTCTCTGACCCGTGCCTCCGCGAGCCATTCCTAGACCTGGGTCGAAACTCCATTTCAGACCCCTCCCCCTCGGCCGAGGAGCTGGAGGGGGTCTCCCTTGCAGCTGGGGTGGGGCTCCTGCTCCGGTCGTTGGAGCTGCTGTAGCGCTGGTACCCCCTCGGAATCCCCTCCCCCCTCTGAGCGGAGCCATAACTGCCCCTACTCTTCCCCCTCATGTCGGGCTCCCACTCTGGCTGGTTGTCTTGGTTACGGCCTGAGGTTTGGTGCCGCCTTGAGGGAGGGTCGGGACTTTTCCCTTGATGGCCTTTCGCCTCGTCGTAAGTCCCGCGCTTGCTGATGTCCCTCCCAAACTGGTCTGTCTGGCCGTCGCGGGGAGAGAAGTGTGGGTGGTGAGAGGGAGGAGAAAACCCTCGAGTGGGTGGGGAAAACCCCCTGTCCAGTAGGTGTGGCATGAAGTGGTGGTGGTGGTGGTGGTGGAGGTGGGGAGAGGCATGGCCACGGTGGGGAGGGGGGAGTGGTGGAGGGTGTGGCCAGTGGTCCCCCGGGTGGTGATGGGGGTGGTGGGGTGAGAAGGGAGGGAAGGGGGGAGGGGGAGGAGGACCGTGGGGGGGAAAAAAGTCGCCCCTGTACTTGTTGAAATGATGAGGGTCATCCTGCAAAACAGATACGTATTATTGGCGGGGATATTTAATTTGGCATAATTTAATCCGCAAACATTAATACTGCAAACCCAAAACTTTGCTGTTGGCTCATTAGCTAAACTGGAGTTAATCACCAATTTTGATTCCAGCCAATCAGTGGACATGGCCAAACTGTCAAACAGCCAACAATACCAGCTACGCCAACAATACCAGCTATATGGTAATACATTCTCTGGACCCCTGAAATGAGGCCACCCACCTGAATAGAGAGGTCGCTAAAATCCTTCCTACATGTACATACGTAGTTCAAAATTAACAGTGGACACTTTGTGTGGTCCAAGGGGAGGCTAGCTTAGAGGGAGTCCACTGTACAATGTTGACTCACAGTAGATGATGATGAAGCAGTAGACCTCTTGCGCTTGGACTTCGAACTCTTTGACTTCCTCTTCTTCCTTTCCTCCTCCTCCCCCTCTTCATCTCCCTCAGAGAGAGTGCGTTTCTTTGCTTTAGCTTTCTTCTTGGCTGTGGCTGCCTTGCTGCGTGCGCCGGCCTTCTCCCTGGGCTCCTGGTCGCTGCGGCCCTCCTCTATGCTGTCCTCCTCACTCTCCCCGTGACTGGACAGGCTCCTCTGCTTCTTCACCTTCTTGCTCAGCTTCTTCTTGCTGCAAGGTCACAGCACAAACGACACTCAACAATATGTATGTATGTATATACATATGCAAGGACCCCCTTATGCAGTACACAGTGGAACCTCTCTTTAGTGGACTCTGTATACAGTGAACTCCCTCCAATCCGGACCTGTCAAAGTGTCCTGATTAGAGGGGTGGCCTCATTTAAGGGATGAATTTGCACTAGGAAACATACTTTGGGACATTTTGAAGTTGTCTCAATACAGGGGTGGCCTCATTTCAGGGGTCCAGATTAGAGGGAGTTCACTGTAATACTCACCTTTTCTTGACTGGCTTTATCCTTTCCTCTGCAGAGGACTCCACGCTGTCCTCACTGGAACCCCTTTTCCTGGCAGCCGCTGGCAAAGGGGACTCCGATCCCCTACGAGCCTTCTTACCAGCCTTCTTCATCTTCCTCGCTTTCTCCTCCGACGAAGACACGACATCATTCCCTGACATGGCCTCAGGCGAACTCTGAGATAATGTTACAATATGGTGAACTCCCTCTAATCCGGGACCCCCTCCCTATTCAAATGGTCCCAGTGCATGCGGTACAAACTTCTCCCTAAAATGCTGCCACCCCTCGACTCAGGACAGAATGAGAAAGAGGAAAAGTAGGTCTTACAGTGTCCCAAGCTTCCAACATTAACAGAAAGCTTCCCTGTTGCATAGGTATGTCTGTTTGTTATGGTCTGTTCAAGAATCAGGATGAGAAACGGGGAAAATAAGCTGCTTGGTCCCCAAGTCAACTTCAAACATCAACAGACAACCTCCCCACACAAGTCACATACGTATGTAACTGCACAAGTCTGTTACATTTTCAGAATCGAACAGGAGAACTGATCACAGGAAGTGCACTGGGCACCATATGGCAACCACATGGTAGCATACACCTATTGTGTGATTCACCATAATAATTATTATTGCACATATATTATTGCACTCTTTTGAGTGCAATAAGTGAGCAGTTATTGCACACTTCCTCACCTTCTACTCATGTGGGTTATGTTTGTTACCTTGTGCATTATTTGGTAAGCCAGGTTGGTTTTGCTTATGTAGTAGATAG
>JAAGOD010073793.1_pt1 | contig 11163 bp, 11 predicted proteins | sample 8389681 | NCBI WGS metagenome assembly JAAGOD01 (sample SAMN13964374, study PRJNA552185) | sponge metagenome | biome: deep-sea hydrothermal vent fields; feature: spots directly above weak diffusing fluid; material: seawater and sediment | host: Tedaniidae sp. KZ-2020 ... | reverse complement strand
GCAGAGAGGCTACCATCCTAATGGGCATGCAGAGAAGCTACCATCCTAATGGGCATGCAGAGAGGCTACCATCCTAATGGGCATGCAGAGAAGCTACCATCCTAATGGGCATGCAGAGAGGCTACCATCCTAATGGGCATGCAGAGAGGTATATGAGCAGCCAAACCTTTGAGCATCTTCACTGCTACAGTCTTCACAGTGTATTCTTGCTCAACGTGTCCAACCTGTTCCTGTTCCTGCAGCTGCAGCTGCTGTGGATGATGGTCTGGGAGTTTAGTTATGCTCCCTTTGTACACCGTGCCAAAGAAGCCCCTCCCAATCTCCTCGTGGAGAGTGATGTCATCACGAGGGATCTCCCACATATCAACTGGCAGTTGTTCCACTGGCTCACTCCCATACCCAGGGAAAAAGACTTGAGCACCCTATAGAATGAGAAGTTTGAGCATTTCTTTCCAAACCTAGCTAGTTGAAGCTAGCTACAGTCTAATCCCACCACCCTTGGGACCAGTCAAAGTGTCCTGATTAGAGGGGTGGTCTCATTTCAGGCTTCCAGATTCACTCGTAGAACATCACATACTTTGAACACATGTGCGAGGGTGAGCTTCATTTTGTGGTTCCTGTGCAGTATGGCTCCAACAGGAATTCCACAGACCAGCAGGATTGTCACGAACAGTGCACTAGCAATCAGGATATAAACCCAGAATGGTGGTTCTGTGTTAGTGTTTGTCAAAGAAGACTGCGGCATGGTGCAGTCACTTGTGTTGACACTGTCGTTTCTTGGAAGGACAAGAGGTTGGCTCCAATTGCTCACCAAGAAAGAGTTGTTCACACGAACCTGATGTTTGACCAAGAGTAAATGATTACATTTTCAGCTGATTAATAAGACCTATCTTAGCTAATTCAACAAATTTACCTGGAAAAATACACAAAGTGTGTCTTCAGTGACCAGACGAGCAGCCTGATCATTTAGTGTAAGAGATGGCTTGGGATTCTAATAGCATCAAGCAATTGCAATGCTCAAAGTTATCGAACAGAAGCATGAGTTATATCTACCTTGATCATGCCTTCTGGTATGATTGTCTGGTTGTCAGAGGTGTCAGCATTGAAGGATACTGGCGGCTCGATAGTTATACGATAGTCAAACCCCTGCACCACGCCATAGGTGACTTCAGGGATGGCCCACTCTACCCTCATTGAGAGTTTGTTCTCCCTCGTCAGTTCAAAGTCGATGACCTTTATCTTGGCAGCATCAACTGGGCTTGATGGGAGGGGTGTGGAGGGAATCAAACATCTAACAGGCTGTGGGCTATGGCGATAGAAAAATTCCTCTTTCCGACGATAGAATATCTGTGTGTGCACATGAAAATGAGTGGTGGATGGATTGAAATAAAACAATGAGAAAGTAGACTCCCTCTAATCGTTCACTTTCAGGACTACGTGTAGTTATGAGAGTGATTAGTCGTTTGTTTACTCTCTATAGTCTTTGATCACTGACCTCAACTTTCACCTACAAAGGATTAGCTAGCTACCCTTATTACATGTGTACTCTCTTTCCTGTACTCTCGCTGACCTCAAATTCAATCTGAAACTGAGTCATGTCCGGACTGGTTCTTGGCTCCACTCCACCAAAACATAAGGAGCCCGACACATTCTGTTCAAACATAATCACGGCAGGCACTGACCGGTTGAAGGTGTCTTCCATCCGGCCAAACCTACTGAGAGCGTAGCCATCAATCCGCATGGGCTCACCCTTCACTGGAATTGTAACTTCATCAAGATCTAAGTTCAGAAACTCTAGAGCTTCAACAAGGTCGTATGGAAGGGTTGAGGGTCCTAGGGTCCAATTGAATGCGTAAGAGATAAGTCCAGTCTTAGTGTCAACCTCTCTCGCGCATGATAAATTAAACTTTGACCTGTAGACATTATCTGCAGGAAAGCAATGCACTAGATAAAAGCGGACTGCTTATGTAGTTATAATTTTGGCTTGCAAGATAAAAGATCCTCTGGATTGTATGGTCATGTTAGATACCATTTGATTAGCACCCTATAACCAAAAATTTATTGGCTTCTAGCAAACAATCTCTTTTCATTCTTCACATATCACACAGCCTTCACATCACACAGCCTTCGCATCACACAGCCTTCGCATCACACAGCCTTCGCATCACACAGCCTTCGCATCACACAGCCTTCGCATCACACAGCCTTCGCATCACACAGCCAGTTGTGTATGGCTAGCTAGCTTCTGCTTCTGAGACACTGGAGCCTCTTAGAACATTAGTCAAACCTTCATCAGTGATGATAAATCCGCTGAATGGTTTGTCACCTCTGCGGATGGGATTAATCACAAACTACAATAGTATGAAATCATGGTGCTCATTTCATTACTTTACACGTCATATTGTGCTCCGTGCTTACGTCAAATCCGTAAAAACAGTCAAGTATGTCAAATGCTGGGGGGTCGTCAATGCTGTCTGCAGTCAGAAGCAGGCTGGTGGTCTCCTATGGGATTAAAAATTGCTAGTATGCATGGGAAGAATCTTCGAAAATTAAACTGGCCTGCGTAATGTGAACCCCAAAAGATTGTTACCCTACCTTGTTGTTCACTTCATAGCGCTTGAATCTCTCTCCACACCTCTCACTATTAGGTGACAATCGCTCCAAAACGATTTCATAAGACGTGACACGATCCAAATCTGCACATGAAACAAAATCAGTCAAGGTTGCATGAATTGTAGCAGGGACTTTTTTTTACCTCCTGGCAGATCCCATTCCAGAGGAATTTGAGCCTTTGCCTTCCCTCTGAACATGTCTCTGAGATCTTCTCGTACTTCACCGTTCAGATGCCTCACTCCGCTGGACTTAAACTGTTGTGGGTAGGAATCTAGGACAAAATATTATAAGCAGAGGTGAGAGCTTGGAAGATTTTAAGAAGAGTCAGTGTCAAGATGTCACTTGAAGTGACTCCTAACGACTGGAGGGTCTTCCATTTAGTTACTTAATTTACCTGCATGGACACAGACTCTAGTCAACACTGGAGAGTAAACCTGAGCAATGCTGGAATCCTGTCTAGGTGTGTTTGTTGTTGCTGATCCATCCTTGGGCCTTGAAGATGCCAAGACAGTGGAGAAAGAGACACTCGCTTCTTGGCATGCGAATTCACCAAGATCAAGATCTTCCTCAAGACTTGTCTATTGTGACAAATCAAAGAGGATACGTTGAAACCTGCTCTGTCCGTCCCTTACACCAGAGCACTTTACAGCTCCAATAATAACAACTGGGCATCACCCTTTCATGAAGACACTAACTACCTAGTGGCTCACCAGTGTCAGGTAGCGCCTGATGCCATTAGATTCCACCATGAAGACAAATGCGGTGACCACAGAAGTGTTGGATAGGCCTCGAGGAGGGACAGGGTAGTCAATGGAGAATATCCCAGCCTCAATGTTGGCAACCTGCCTGATCAGTTTGAGTCTACTGACTGGAGATGGACTCAAGCCAAAAATGCCTCCTCCTAATTCTAGACAGACAAAACATGTTTTGATCATTATTACTAACTTAGTCTAAACATTGTGTGTGGGATAGTCATGTGTTGTGAAGTGTCACAGTCATGAGGGCTCAATTAATTGTGAGAGTATCCTGCTACCTATGTCTTGTTAAAGAGTTTGTTAAAGAGCTACACAATGCTAAGGTTAAAGCGCATGCCTATTACAAGGCACAACACATTCTTTAGCTGTTAGAATTCTTACTTGCTATCACATCTTGGTATAATTGACAGCCACGTCGACATGCAGATCTTTGCTAAATCGACAAAAAGCTGGGTCACATAAAGAGAATCAGCCTAGATTTAGTAATCCTTACGTACACAGAGAACTGGACACTTGCTGCCTCGATAGTTATTGTATTCATCATCATCTCGGGAAGAGATGCACTCCTCAACCTGTGATGCAAAAGGTAGTTATAGATCATGTAACCTATAAATGACCCTATTAGCAAGATGTCACATGATGATTGAAGCAAACTTACACAAGTGTCTTCACATTCATCAATATCCAAGGATGCGTTTTGAGCCAGAGAGAAACAGCCTCGAGTGCACTCCGAGATCTAATGAATCCCAAAGGCGAGTTACACATAGTGATGTGGAATTAGAGATAGCTAAACTCACATTGGAGACTGCTGCCTCTCCACAAGGTAATTCACTTATTCCAACTGACGACCAAACTGTGTCTGTTCCCGAGAGCTGAACCTGGTAGGGGCAAAACAACAGCAACAACTGATCACCTCACAGACACAAACTATAATTTGGTTAGCTAAGTTGTTTGAAGGCTAAACATGTCCTAATTTTAATAAGCAATCAATCACGTTTTGCATTGAGTAGCCAGACAATGCAATGCACTCAAGAAACCTTAGTTTACCCGTGCTCCAATGCTATAGTGCGAATCTTGCTGACCACTCATGAAGCTCCTTATTGTTTTCCTTACGAAGTTGGTCATGGAACACTTCCTGGCTTTGATGATGCACATGTAGAACTTCCTAACACACACCCAAACCTCACTAGACTAAGCAGGGTATAATCTTAGATAACTCTAGCTGCATAGTGCATACCATACCTCAAATGCCACTCTAGCTGCAGTTGTTGCACTACCTAGAGAGCCTTGAACAGTGCTTGTAGCTAGAGCATAGCTAAGTACGGTGAGCATCTTTCAAACTTTACATTCAGAACAGAGGAGACATCTTCCATACGTTTATTGCAAGTTAGTTAGAGTCCTTGCGGCATTATATAAAGCCCCTCCTTCCCACACGGCAGTATCAAGTACTAAATAGATACCTCTAACACCCCCAACCATCCTTGTGCTATAAGATGCTAACTCCCAAAAATTATTACTAGCTAGGAAAACAGCTTTACACTGTTTAAAAAACGGGTGCTTGTAAACTCCTTTTGGGGCAGATATTGAATTTGCAGGTACCTAATTTCAACCACTGATCTTATAGCCACTTACTACTTCATTGTCCTGCACACAGGTTGCATAGCATCTTCCCATGCTGACAGCCTCCTGCTCTGTTCGGTAGACCACAGCTGTGTTGGGGCCAGGAGTGCCAGGGATCCGATCAAGACAGTCGCTACCCACAACCTCAGAGCATTCTGCATTAGCAGAGTGGATAAATACAAGGCTCAGTAGCAAAGCCACTGCTACAGTCTTCATAGCTAGGTACTCTACAGCAATTGATGACTAAACTGATTCTGTTAGCTAGCTATTGTAGTTCTAAAGATTCTCCAAAATGCTTGCCACTTGTAAGATTTTTGGCACCATGACTAACTAACTACTTCCTGGAATAGTAAGACAACAATATACCTAGACAGCTAGCTAGCTATGTAAGAGATGATGTCATTTTTTAGCTTTTCAGCTTAGCCATGAAATCTTTACCTTTTGTTGGAAACATAGTATATTCTCCCCTGCATATTGCATCTGATACTGGGCTGGTGAAGAAATTAACCTCACTAACATGGAGCTCTGTGTTCATTAGTGTTGATGCCACCAGCAAGTTCTTAACACTGGAGCCCAAAGTGAAACAGAACGAGTTGAAATAACCCGACAGATCAAAATCGGTGGTAAAAGCGAGCTGCTTTGCCCCTTGAGGAATTTGTCTTCTCGGGACATAGCGGTCGTCATTGATGGAGTAGAATGTGAAACTGATTCTGCTTAGTTCCTCACTGATCGCCGCTGCAAAGTAATACACCTGAATCACTTCAAGATGAACCTCAGATGAGAATTTAAACAAGGTCCTTTCACCATCAGTGAACTGGGTGTAGAATCTATTCAGCGCTGCTTGAGTGAAGTTCTCCGGACCATGTATGGAGTCCAAAAGGAGGGTCGTGTTGGGGCAGAAGCTGTACTCTCCTCTGATGACCTCACAGCCGCCCAGTGCTGGTCCAGCTGGCTTGATGATGTAGTCGACGGGATCCACTTCATTAGCTGCAACAGAAAGATAAATTTTGAAGCTCCCAGCTCGAGCTAGCTAGAATATTATTAGCTAGCAAATATTTTTACCACTGCAGCTGTGAAGTAGTGAAGACAATAACATTAAGGCAGCAGCAAATGACATTTTGACCAGCTAGAGCAAGTCCTTGGGTCTCTAGCTAGAAACGGAGATGTCGTTTTTCAAGATCTTGAAATAAGTAGCTATAGCTAGAATGCTAGACCATAGCCACAACATTTTTAGTGTATTTATAAGCTATCTTCCCACCTATTTGTCTCATGGAGTCAAAACTAAGATATTTCCCGGGCCAAACCCAACACCCCCAAAATAGCTGCTGGGTGATGCAATGCAGCGTAATGAATAAAGGCTGGTCTCTATAGAGTGTCAGCAATGAAAACACGGTTCTAGCAAGCAAACTACCAATACACTGTGCTTGATTGCATTAGGACACGTCTCAAGAATGAAAGCAATGGTCAATTAAAATGACTGGCTAAGCTATGGGCACGCACACACACACAAAAAACACAAAACAAAACTGATGAACTCACGGATATGAGTCAATAGCAGCTAGTGACAGGTTTTTTTATAGTGATTATGGAGGGAGGTGACACTCAGTGCACAGCACTGCAAAAATGGTGGAAAAAAAGCATGTTCAAATGCATGTGGTGGGGTGAAAAGCGAAAAGATTGGTGTGGGATCCTTTTGATGATTGTAAACAGTGAGTTTAAAGTGATACAGCAACATTAGCTACGCTCATTAATTGCCAGCAAAAAAAAAAAAAAAAATCAAAGTCTTGTGAAGAATGAAAGTGAAAAGGTGGGAATCTGCTTGTTCTGTTTGGCAGCTTGACTTATTCCACAGCAACTGCAGAGTTTGCTGAGCTGTTAATCTCCACTTGGACCTCAGTGCTGCTCTCCATTTCATCCGCTTGCTGTATCCTCTCCAGCTCCAGCTCAAAGTTGGATAGCTCCAGGCCATCCTGGTTCATCAGGAACTTGAAAGTGGGCGTCTCCACATAAGGGTTGGCCATGTGGAGGGCTTGCTGTTCGTCAAAAGCATCCGCAGACTCGGCATTCGGGACGAGAGGTCTCAGATAGTCATATGCTTCACTGGCTGAGGCTCCATTCAGAGTGACGGTCGAGGTACTGGTGGATATTTCAGATTCGCTGAGTCCTATCACTGGACTTGCCTCCTCTTCTTCTTGCACCCGGGAGTTTCGCTGGGACTGGGTGTTGTAGTACGGCTTGTGTGTGTTGATGTTGTCAAACTGGATGTACTGGTTGTTCTCGGCCAGCATGTCATCAAATAGGGATCGGAGTTCGGGAAATGTCTTCCTCTCGTTTGGATCTTCACTCCAACACTCCAGCATCATGTTGTATCTATATAAGAAAGGCATTGTGGTGATGTAAGGTGATGCAAACATATAGAGCTAGCTATAGTTGAATGTCTACAAAGGATCACATCTTTATGCGCAATGTGCATGGATGAACTAGCTGTATACACACCAACTAGTTAGCTCACATTTCAGGGCAGCAGTTGTCAGGGCACTCCAACCTGAAGCCTCCCTTCAAGTGGTTGAGGAGCTCTGCATTGCTGATCATAGGGTACGGAAAACCACCTGGAGGAGGAGAAACAGCACAGTATTATATTGGAACAACTCTTCTCAGTTTATGCTATTGTGAAATATTTCTAAGTGTTCGACCAGGTTTTGCTGGTAGCTACCTCACAAGCATAGAGTGATTAAGGTACGTAGCACCTGTGCAAAGATGTAAAGGTAAAGCAGGAGACCATAGTTAAGGTGTTGTTGTAGTGGATTTGCTGAGTAGTCAGAACTTAGAGCAGTGCTGGTATAGACCCTTTTTAAAGTTAGCTAGCCAGCTCTGTTCCTCCTTACCTAGGGTAGCAATCTCCCAGAGAGTGACTCCATAAGACCACACATCTGATGAGTGAGTGAACTCCCTGTTTATGATGGACTCAATGGCCATCCATTTCCATGGCAACCGTCCCTTGGTGGTTTTGACGTAGATGTCGTCACCGGAGACGACACGCGACATTCCGAAGTCCGATATCTTGAGGCTCTTGTTCTCTCCAATCAGAATGTTTCGACAGGCTAGATCACGATGCACGATGTCCAGGCTTGTCAAGTACTCCTGGAAAGCAAGCGAAACCAAACACTTGATCACACTCGAATCCTTGCAAAACACTAGCTATCTTTGCTTTACAGCCATGCACAAGTATTGTCTGGGAAACTGTCTACAGCGATAACCGACAGACAAACCCCCCAATAGTGGACAAACTGAAAGTACTCTAGTATATACACTATACAAAGCAGGGGCGTAACTAGGATTTTTAAAAGGAGGAGGCAAAGAGCACTTTCTACCAGCCTTTCAGCATTGCTGTAGCTCTTCTCTAGCTATAACAGCCTGCTGACAGTGCAATTAGAATTTAGCGGGGAGGCAACTGCCTCCAATGCCTCAATGTAGCTACGCCAATGCAAAGGACAAAATCCTGGGTCCCAAGCATTATTCGGAGGTTTACAGTGGAGCCTTCTGCGTAGCAACTTCGTTGAGACAAAAGGCACTCATGCCTAGGTAGGTTAGTAATAGTCTCATAGCTAGTGTTGCAGCAGCTGAGTTCGTACCATTCCCGAGGCAATCTGGTAGGCAAATGAGATGAGGTTGACGGGATCAACTCCACCGAGGTCAGCATAGGGGGAATCTGGGGAGGGGACCACGCCTAGTTCTCCTGCCGCCACTCCCCACTCAGTCCCCAGTACTCCTTCAACCCCCTCAGGCTGTAGCAGTGCAGCAGCGGCAGCGGCAGCGGCAGCGGCAGCAGCTGCGGCCTCAGGAGGTTTCTTGGTCTGTGGAACCAGGTAAGGTTCTGGCTCTTTGAGGGAGAGCCCTGCAATCCGGGCCAATTTTCTCTGCCTGTTCTTGTGAGTGACCTGGTGGTGAGGAGACAAGCTACAGTGAAACCTCTGATAAAGGACACTACTAAAGAGGACAAACCTCTGAAGAAAGGACAAGCCAAAATTACTCTAGTATATATACACTCTATACAAAATAACCTTCGAAAGAGGACAACCTCTCTACAAAGGACAAAATAAGCGTGTCCATTATTTCCACTGTACAGTGAAATAGTGTGCACTTATGTGAATGACATGTGACATGAATGTGGCTGGCATGTGAAAGGCATGTGACATGCATGTGAAATGAAAAAAATCTCTCACCAGCTTCCTAATCATCTCCAAGTATGACAAGAGGTCTCCATACTTCACAAACTCAGTGATCAGGCACAGCGGCTCCTGGACAGTCACACAGCCAATGAAATTGATGACGTGAGGGTTGTTGCCCTCGGCTATCTTCTTCATGGTTTCAATCTCGTGCAGGAAGTCAGTTCTTTCATTTCCTGTTGCAGAGGCTGCAAAGTGGGAGAAAATCCTTTTTAAGTATGGCAGTTCAGCTAATCCAGTCGATCACTTACTTTTCAGCATCTTGATAGCGACAGTCACACATATATTGCTCTTCATGGTCCTGGTAGTAGGGAGGGGCCCCCTGACCACGCCCCTGTGGACCTCTCCGAAACAACCCTCTCCAAACTTTGTGTCCACGATGACGGATCCAACTGGAATCTCCCAGTCGTCCAGCTCAATGGAGCCAAGAGTCAGGGTGAGGGGTGTGTGCATAGAACTGTTGCGTCTTCGTAGAGCCCCACCTCCAGCCATAAACACAGGGTTGGAATAGCCGTTCTGTAAAAGTGTCAGGACGGTAACAAGGAATCACGAAAAACATGAAATTCTCCTTGGCAAGGACTATTGCTTTCAGTGAAAGATATGTTATAGTATGACGTCTTTTCAAGCCAACAGTATTACATTTCAACAGGCAAGCTTTCCACTTTGGAAGTCCAAAAAGGCACCACTCAATATTTACAATGCTTTATCAATTTAACTATACTATGGGTTAAATTTAGCCCCTGTAGACAACCAGTTTGTATACCATACCTCAAATGCCTTCTTCATTTGCATTTTCATTCTGTGCCTCTTGCAGATGCATACGCAGAAATAGGTCAAGGGAATGGCAAGGAGTATGAAAGCAATGGTTCCCATGGCAATACCCACCTGAGTGGTGATGGGAAGACCAGGTGCTGCTCCTACATGCACACACACACAGAGTTAGGTCATTGTGGTAAGAAACATAAAGGAATAACCACTTTCTCACAAACTCTTTCACCATTTCTCCACACTTTACACCCCTTTCACCACTTCTCAACCCCTCTCACCACATCTCACCCCCTCAACCCCATATCATCAATACTTCTCCTCTCTCTCCTTTGCCACTCTCAGTCCCTCTCAACACTTCTCACTCCTATCACCACTTTTCGCCAGTTCTCTACCACCTTGTCAGTTCAAGCACCTCAATCAATAAGTTGATGATAATAGCTTGCCTTGTCCTCAACCCTCCACCTACATACCCCTATAGCTATGACCACCCTCCTCCTGCCCCTAGCTAATGAGCAACTCACCAGACCGTGCAGAGGGGTCAAAGGGCTCACAGCTGGGATGTGTGTTTGGGTAGAGCAAGGTCAGAACAGCATCGGTCCAATTTGACCACAGCATGAATTCATTCTTCACCCGCACCTGAACACAAGAAGAAACATCAAGTACTCAAGTAAATGTGCTTTCTTAGTGAGTTCACACCACATAGTGAACATTGTTTATGGATTTCAATACAAGTTCAGTATCTCGGAAAATGCTATGGTCCGGTGGAAGGGTGAATCTGTTTGTTCTAATCTCATGAACTGTCTATGGACTTCAATACAGAGGGGGTTTGTTCTAATTTCATGAACTGTCTATGGACTTCAATACAGAGGGGGTTTGTTCTAATCTCATGAACTGTCTATGGACTTGGGGTCCATTTGTTTACTTACAACAAAAGGTCTACAGACACAGGAAAAAGCAACAAGATGACAAATTTCAGTTCAAAGTTTCAGGTAGAGGGCATGATACCAACCTTACATGGCATTTCCTAAGCTGCTGCTGTTTTCATGTACCTGAACATAGAGACACGATAACGTCTCATTAATGTAAGGAGTGTTCACTGAAATGACTTGTCCCGGCATGACAGCCTATAGGGAAGGAGGGAGGGAGTGAGGGAGGGGAAGGAGGGAGGGAGTGAGGGAGGG
>JAAGOD010051548.1_pt1 | contig 11164 bp, 16 predicted proteins | sample 8389681 | NCBI WGS metagenome assembly JAAGOD01 (sample SAMN13964374, study PRJNA552185) | sponge metagenome | biome: deep-sea hydrothermal vent fields; feature: spots directly above weak diffusing fluid; material: seawater and sediment | host: Tedaniidae sp. KZ-2020 ... | reverse complement strand
TTCAGGGATGGCATCCGTGATACCTTTCACTCCGGCCATGGTGATGGTATCTAGGTTGGAGCACCGCGTCACTATCTCTTCAACCAGAGCACTAGACACCTGGATGTGTGCAAAATTCAGAGTAGATACTAGTATAGTTTTGCAGTTCCAGGCTTCACTGTTGCAAGATCTCTTAGCTAGCTATGTAGCTACATTTTCCCCCTAAGATCAGATTATCCAGTTTATTATTCCAGTTTCTGAGGTATCTGAGGTCTTTGGTATGGATGCAAGTAGCTATAGCTTCTACCTATAAAGCAGTATGTAGCAGATAAGTGGAGATGCCTCAGATACTTGAGATTACTGTCATCTAAATAAACTGCACTGGTTGGTCTCATATTTTGCCACGCCTACATTTTTTGATCCTGAGAGTGTGATGCACTGGAAGCTGCTGGCTCTGTCCTTGTCTTGGAACATTTTGGAGAGCTTGAGGCCCGTCAAATCCTTCATGTTGCGCATACCTAGGAACTCAAGGTTCACACAGTGTCGGGCAATGGAGGCACACGATTGGTCCGTCAGCGATTGGCAGTTGGAAATATCCAAGTTCACTAATGTTGCTCCTGCCACCTTCGTAATCTGAAGATGAGCAGATACTGAAACCCTTTACCCATTTGATTGGTAAAGGGTCGTTTTTGGAGAAAACAACCGTACATTGAAATTTACCATTTCGATCATGTCGTCATTCACAGCGGGAACACCACAGAGGTCCAGAGCTGTCAGGGAGGTAGTCGATGCCAGCATCTCCATGGCCAGAGGCGTGATACTCAAGCCCATGACTTCCAGCTTTGTCAGGCTCCCTCTGGCCCGGAGCAAGCTGATGATCACCTCGCATGCCTGGGGGGTAACCTTGTAGCAGAAGGAGAGGCAGAGAGAAGACAAGCTGCATCTCTCGGCCATCTGATATTGATTCAAATCATGAATACGGCACTCGGGGTTTTACAGTATTGAAGTACCTGCATCAGACCAGATCCATCCAATCGAACACAACTTTCAAAAGATGCTCTGCAGAACACAAAAACAGTGACCAGCTGGTCTTCATTGCTAATACCATACCCTGTAACTATTTAATATTTACACACTGAGGTTCTTGCAGTGCTGAGCTAGAGCGAGGGTAGATTGGGAGGTCATTTGGTTCAACTCACAGGAATCGAGTTCTGTCTATATACAATGCAGCAAGAGAACGTGTTATTATTACACACGTACACTCTTTATCTTGGACGTCTCCTTACCAGTCTTTCATTCAGTGCTTTTGCCATTTGAGTGATTCCACTGTCTGTCACTTTATGCAGTTCACAGATCTTAATATTCCTGATGTTTGGGCAGTTCCCAACGAGAGTCTTGATTCCTCTGTCTTCAACGTTGAGGCAGCGATTCAAGTTCACCACTTCAAGCGTTCTGGACTTAATGGTCTTAAATCCCTCGCCAGTCAGCTGCTTGAGCTTCTTGAGTTTCAGGACCTTCGCTGTTCGAAGGATGCGCCCGAGGGAGGCAATCCCCTTGTCACTGACATGAGGGCAGTCTTGGATGACGAGGGAACTGAGGAGACAGCCACTCTCCCCAAGTCGTCCCAGAATATCATCATTCACTTGCTCGGAGAAGGACAGGTTGACTCTCTGGAGTGTGGATGAGATGAGGTTGTAGACAATTGAGTTCTTGCTGGTGACTGTGAGGAGATTGTGCCAGCAGATCCTCTCCAGGAGAATTTCCTTGTGCCTGAGGCTGAGACAGCTCCCCAGGCGGTTGTAGCTAGAGATATTCCTGGCTATGCAGGCCAGACAGCAGTCGTGCAGGGTCTTGACCATGGCCAGTACAGAGCTCTATCACCTGCACAGCAGAGAGAGCTAGCTAGCTCTAGAGAGCTAGAGAAGGCAAGGCACGTCCGCATTCCTTACACTGAACCGGAAGTTGTGGTCAGCAAAACGAGACCCGCCCACCGGACCACCTATCCACACAATAAATATAGAGGGCGCAATATTATAGTAGATCAGAGAGAGATAGTTGATAGCCTCGTATATAGTGACAATGAGCAGCTCAGTTTTCAGAGAGGAGCAGCACTATCAGAACACCTGCGACAGCGTTGGAGACCTGTGGAGGCAGAGAGCACTATGTGACGTGAACCTGATCGTGGAAGACGTGGAGGGGAAGCCCAAAGTGTCGGTTCCTGCTCACAGAATCATCCTAGCCGCCAGTGTCCCCTACTTCAAGGCCATGTTCACCTCGGATATGCAGGAGTCCACCAAGAGTGAGGTGAAACTGAGAGACGTGGACGAAGTGGGGCTCAAAGCCATCGTGAACTTTGTCTACTGCGGGAAGTTAGAATTCACAGAGGTGAACATTCAGGGTGTTCTCTCCACAGCAAGATTCCTGGGCCTGCAGAGTTTGGTGGAGGCAAGTGCCAGATACATGATGAAGCACCTCTCCCCTGCAAACTGCCTTGGAGTGAGGGCGTTCAGCCGCGTCTTTGACCTGACCGAGCTGCAAGAGAAGGCAGATAAATATGCCAAAGGTCACTTTGCCAAGGTGCTGAGGGAAGAAGAGTTTCTTGGTCTGACGGTTGAGGAGGTGGAGTATTTTGTATCGGACGACCAGATCAGCGTTGAATCTGAAGAGGACATATACACGGCAGTCACGCGATGGATTGACAGCAAGCCTGCGGGCTCTGGGGGGGGGGAGGAAAAGGGGAGGTCCCAGTACGTGCAACGCCTGTACAACTACGTCCGGTTCCCGATCCTGGATCTGAACTTCCTCAAGGGTGTGGTGCTCCACAATGAGCTCATCACGTCCGTCCCTGCTGCCAAAGTCATGGTGAAAGAAGCCATGGAGTATCACGAGAACCCGGCCTCCATTATCCTCTTCTCCAACCCCAAGAAGACGCAGCCACGGAGTTCCATGATGGGGGTGATCTGTGTGGTGGGAGGGGCAGGGGACGCGGGGGAGTCCCTGGTCGACGTCACCTTCTTCAACCCGCACGAGAAGCAGTGGAACGCGGGGATAAAGATGCTCCACCATCGCTCCCGTCTCGCACTGGCTCTCTTCAAAGGAGAGCTGTATGCCATTGGTGGCGCCGATATCCGAGACTCTCTGGCCACCGTTGAAAAATACTCTCCCACAACCAACACATGGGAGATGATAGCACCACTGAACACAGCGAGGAGAAGCTGTGCAGCTGTGGTCACCCGCTTCGGCATCTTTGCCCTGGGGGGGTTCAGCGGCTCCGTCTTCCTCCATTCCATGGAGCTCTACAACCCAGTCCTAAACGAGTGGACGTACCAGCCGCCAATGATAGAGTCTCGCAGCGATCTGTGTGCTGTGTTCTTCGACCAGCGTATCTACGCCATTGGGGGGTCCAATTCCGCGGCACAGCTCAGGAGCGTGGAGAGATTTGATCTCATCAACCGCAAGTGGGAGACGGTGGCTGAGATGTACGCTCCCAGAGCAAATGCAGGTAAGAAGATAGTATTGGGCCATTGCCGAATGCTTGACTTCCCAAAGCAGCTTTATGATTGGGTGTGTACAAGAAAGGGAGTCTGTGACCTTTGTCTGCGGAGCCATTATGGTGTTGTGTTTGGCCAAGTAAACGACAACAGTTTGTCTTTGGGATATAGAAAATGGCAATTTTCAGTCCGCCAGAGTACACAATTTTTCAATTTTTCCTCCCCCCCCCTCCCCCACACAGAAAGAATGTGGTTGGCATTTTGGGAGGACCCCTATCTAGTTAATTAATTGACCACACTCGGGGCGTAATGGATTTGTTTTCGTTCCCTTCTATATAGCTGCGGCTCTGCTGGGCCAGGAGATATTTGTGGCAGGAGGACAGGCTGACCAAGAAGTGATTAATTCTGCCGAGGTCTACAATCCGGAGCTGAACCAGTGGGAACATATGGTGGCCAGGATGATAACACCCAGAGTAGGCCTGGCCCTCGTCTCAATGGGAAATCTCATTTATGCCATAGGTAAGGTGGAAGCATCGGTGACCTTTCCCTTCCGTAAGGATACACATCATTTGGCAAATGATTGCACGTCTTTAAAAGCAAGAGCCCACATGGCATTTTATGGTAGATAGATATATACCCGATAAACATCTCACATGGTGCCAGCTCAAGTTGTAGTGCGTCGGCTGACAGTGGGTTTTCATGATCTAGTGTGGCCATGCTTAGTGTCCCACGCTCCATTGATCAGTATTTGTAAAGGCAAAGGAGCAGTTAGAAGTTGTGAATGCCTGCAGCCAGTGAAGCGAGGATCGCACAGGTGCCACAAAAATGCCAAATTTGAAGCTGTGTGAATGCAAATGACCCTTGTGATCTTGTCTGTCTGTCTTGCATATCTGTCTGTCTGTCCATTTAGGAGGGTCCAACGGTTCTGAGTACCTCTGCTCCGTGGAGTGCTACGACCCCAGTCGTACCAGATGGGTCCCCATCACCAAACTCCCCACGGCAAGGTTCGGGGCAGCTGCAGTCACTTTCTCAAAGAGGGAGTTGCTATGACGATTTTTTCTTTCGATTAGCTAAAGACTTGTAGTGCACTAACAATACAATTGCAATAACAATAGAACATTTTTAATATCATCATCAAGAAACAAACGGTTTGAAACTCCACCCACCAATTATATGCTCCACCCACCATCAATCACAAAGAAAGAACCAGTCACGAAGGCAGACTGAAAGGGAGAAAAAAGACGGTATTAAATCAGTGGTTGGTTGCAAGAGAGAATGATGATTTTATGCCAAAGTGGAGCACCAAACAAACAATATGGTTACCTCGTCACTGGCCAAGTAGACGACCATGTTCGCCACCTCCTCAGCACCTCCTAGCCGTCCCATCTTCTGCCGGGAAATGAAGTTGGCTCTGGCCTGCAGCCATCATGTCACAAACCAGCTCATCGCTATGACAACAGACTCAAGACCCTGAACTTACCGTGTCATAATCCCCGAGTGCTCGCATCCTGTCATTAAGAGAAGGTGTGTCTATGGTGCCTGAAAGAAAGAGAGGAGGTCGTTGATTGGTAAAGGGTTCACACCGACACATCCTCAGTTGTGATGTCACTACTGACCAGGACAGATAGCGTTGCACCTTATCCCCTCCTGCACGTAATCGGCTGCAATGGCCTTGGTGAGCCCCATCACAGCAGCCTTTGTGCTCCCGTAGACAAATCTGTTGGGGGTTCCCTTGATGCTGGAGGCTACTGAGGCCACGTTGATGATGTTTCCCGCCACCTTCTTCTCCCTCCAGAGACCAATGGCCGCCTTGCTGGTGCGGAACATGCTCTTCACATTGATGTTGAAGCTCCTGTCCCAGTCCTCGTCACTAGTGTCCATGATTGTGCCATTGAAGACAAACCTTCGGAAAGAGAATGAGAAGTAATTCGAGTGCAGAAAATAAATGCATTGCTGGAGACAGGCCACATGGAGCAGGCTCAGGTTTGGTTAGCTGAATGCAATGTATGATGCAGCAAGTCTCTTTTGGAGTTTTGCATGGCAGAAAGGTTCAAAAGATGAGCCTCAAAGGCAAGTTCTTTTTCTGGCTTACCCAGCACAGTTGAACAAGACATTGATGTCACTGTGTTTCTTGATCATGGCTGCTATATCCTCTCCCTTGGTCACATCCAGACAGTCAATCTCCACCCCTGCTGCCTCTGTCTTCAGCTCCTTCAACTTCTCAAAGTTCACATCTGTGGCAACCACCTTGGCACCTTCTTTGACACATTTCTAGAAAGCAAGATGGTGTGGACAGTTTGCAGGGTGAGGAAGCTGAGACCTAAAAATTTACCAGAGCAGTCTCTTTTCCAATGCCTTGAGCTGCTCCCGTGATGAAGACGACCTTTCCAGACAGTCTACCACCAGCAGTCGCCATTGTCTCGCTTCTTTGCACACATGTGATTTGGTGGGGGTGGGGCTCGCCCCTCTCCAAAATCAAAATAGACGCTCGCGCGAAAACAGCATGGCTAAGATACGGGGTAACGTGTACAGTAGCAATTTAAAAGGTTTTCCCTCTCGTTCATCCTTCATCCATGCTCTCCTCCCCTCCACTGCTGTCCCCCCTGTCCAGGACTCTGATGGAGAAGGGGTACTCCTGGTCACACCCCATGTAGGCGTCGCACATGAAGTAGAGGATGTACTTGTGGGTGCCCGGGGAGGGAGGGGCTGTGAACTCCAGCTTCAGCTTGGACTGGTGCTGCAGGGTCAGACGCTTGATGGAGAGGAGGCCGTTGTTCTTGGAGTTGCCAATCACCACCCACCAGCCTTCCTCGCGTTTCTGCAAAACGAGAAACAAAGCAGCTTAAAAAAAAAAACACGTCCATTTTAGAAGGCACACACACACCTGAGGGAAGAAAGGAGCTATGACATGTGGGGAGACATTCCCCTCCTCCTCCCTCTCCAGCTTCACGTTGACGACCACGGAGGCCCCGCCCCTCACACCGTCCTTATTGACCACATCAAAGGAGAGGTCAATGTTGGGGTAGCGGTTGCAGAATCTGGCCACGTCCTGCATCTGGGTGGGCGTCAGCTCCAGGAGGGCGTTGCGAGCCTTGTCCTCCATGTCCATGACATCAAACACAGACTCCACCCCCTTATCGGTGCAGCGCTTGATCATGTCGGCCGTGAAGTGGGGGAGCTGCTTGAGGAAGGAGTCCTTGCTCCACATGGCCTGAGTGAGCATCTGGGCCAGTTCCATGGCCGTCAGAGCAGGCGACAGCCAGCCATTGCTGCTCAGCACGTCAACACACGCCTGGATAAGACGTATTGCCTGCACACAGAGAAATGGCCCAAGGACTCATGAAACTTGTAGTTCATTTGAAGCACTGAAATGAGCCCACACACACACACACACACACACACACCTTCTTGAGGATTTCCTCCGTGTCAGTTTGAAGCTCAGCAGAGAGCTGCAGCCGGGAGAGGTGAGCCTGGATGAGCAGGTTAGTCTTGACGTGGGGGTCGTTATACTTGGCCTGGGGCAGTTTGAGGGGCACCCTCGTCCCCAGCTGCCTCAGCAGGGAGTCCTCCTTGTGGCGGATGGGAAGGCCCTCGTACTCGGCAGCCGAAGAGAGGATCTCGAGCAGACCCCTCAGCTTTGTCTTGTTGTTCAGGGAACGGCTAAACACCTCTAAAGGGAGAGAGAGGGAGGGTGTGTGGTCAATCCAATCAAGGGGGGGGATGGTCCTACCTATGGTGGTGTAGATGATGTAGTAATAGGCCGCTATCATGCCAAGGTTGAGCGGAGAGAGCTCCATCTCTTCCTCGATGGCCATGCACTTGGACTTGTCCAGGTCATCCAGCGTCTCCTCCACCAGCACAGACAGATGCTCCGACAGCTGACGATGCGTCGCACCTGAAGGGGGAAAGGCAAAAGGTCAAAGGCTGAAGGTCAGAGTATGAAGGTCATCCTGCAGACCTTGGAGGTTGTAGTAGTTTGGGTTCTGCGTCATGCGGCGGTAGACGAAGGTCCACGTGAGGTAGTCCACAGCGTCCTGCTTGTTCTCAATGGTCCTGGTCACCACCTCAGCGTTGAAGTGGTCGTGCAGAAACTGGTCCAAGTGAGACTGCAGGGCAAGGGACGGTAAAGTAAAGCCACGCCCACGCCCATTCAGGCCACACCCACCTCCACAGGGAGTGGCTCGTACAGGAATTTCTTGTAGAACTCCTTCTTTGAGCTCTGACAGAGCAAGACAGCCGTTCCGCTGTCGTCAATCAGGGGCCGATTAGCCCTCCCCAGCATCTGGAGAATATCTGTAACAGGATAGTCCACGTACCTACAGGGGGGGAGAGAGGAAGGCTGGTGAAGTGCAGCCAATTAGTACCAATAATTTAGTCTAATTAAAGCAAATACTAGTCTAATTAGATATAATGGGTGGCCTCATTTCAGGAGGGGGAGGGGCTCATTTCAGGAGTGGTGGGAGGGGCTCATTTCAGGAGTGAGAGAGTTCTCACACTGTGCTTCACACCTGTGTCCTCGGCCGTCGTAGAACTGTGTGTCCATGATGACGACGAGGTGAGCGCTGACGCCCAGCCCCCAGCAGAGGTTGCGGGAGACCACAAGCAGCTGGATGGCACCAGAGGTGAACAGCTGCTCCACCACCTTGCGCTCCAGCTCAGAGAGACCCTCGTGAAGATAAGCAACACCATTGGACAGCGTCTCAATAAGGGTCTGCAAACTTGAATTAGAAAAACCACACCCATTTTTTTCTTCCAAGCTGCATACCTTGTCCTTCACATGCTTGAGGTGCGGCTGCAGATCCTCCTCCGCGCAGTGCAGAAAGCGCTGAGGCTGCAGATCGGCGGCGCAGAAGGTGAGGAGGTCAACGGCAGTCAGCCTGGTCTGCTTGCGGGAAGGGACAAAGATGATGGCGGACGTCTGTGCGGAGTACTTGCAGACGGAGTGGTAGACGGGCTTGATCATGGCTACCAGCCGGGAGGGAGTGTGGGTGATGGTGAAGCCACGGATGTGCAGCTCCAGAGGCACGGGGCGCACGTTTGGGTGGAAGCTGAAGAGGCCGTGGGTGGATGCGCCCAGCCACTGGCCCAGGTCCTTGGAGTTGGCCACGGAGGAGCTGAGGGCCACGATGCGAATCTTGCGCTCAATCTGAGAGGAGATGTAGCGCACACGGGAACACACCACCTCCAGGACCGGCTGTTTAAAACAAAAAAAAAACAGAGAACCACTGTTAATGTCAAATCTTTCCCTCCGTCTCCCTTATCCTGTCCCTCCACCCCTCCCACCCTCCCACACACCGCCTCACCCCGTTCTCTCCCCCGATAAGATGGAGCTCGTCCACAATGAAGAGGCTGACATTCTGCACGTTCTTCCGCTGCTTCCAGCGTCGAGAGAGCATGTCCCAATTCTCAGGCGTGCTTATGATCAGATTCCCCTGAGGAAGAAAACAACACACCATGAGACCACGCCCTCTCAAAAGAATGTTGTAGAGGGGTGTGTGTGACTCACGTCTCTCAAGAGCCTCAGGTCCACGCTGGTCTCTCCCGTCAGCATCACCACCTTCTTCCCGAGATGCTGGCCAAACTTCTGCCCCCAATCAACATACCTCTGCACCAAAAAAATCACATGACCGTCACATGCTGGTCACATGACTGTCATACGACGACTCACCTCCTCGGCCAGCGTGGGGAGTGGCGTGACGTACACGCACCTGGTGTCGGGGGAGGAGGAGAACATCCTCAGGATCGCAAACTCGGCACAAATGGTCTTGCCGCTGCCCGTGGGGGCCCCGACGAACACGTCGTCGTCAGTGTTGTAGAGGGAGTTGAACACTGCAGGGGAAACAGGGAGAAACATGGCGTGAAACATCTCACTGCAACCAGAACAGGGTCGAAACATCTCAAGTCAGTGCAAGGGGAAAGACATTGAGAGATTCCAACAGGTTGAAAAAGGAGAACATGGAGATTGCATAGAGACCTTGTGTTTGGATGGGGTTGAAGAAAGGGAACTTGTCCGAGTAGAGGCCCTCATAGGTGGGATTTCTCAGAGCAGACACAGGCAGAGGTTGGAGGTCAAGCAGCTCCGTGGGAGGGGGGAACTTCTCCGGGAGAATGAGATGCTTGAATGAGACGGGGAGCTGCGTCTCAGATGCTATCCAGCGGTCCGATACAACCTGAGGAAAATAAGGCCTCACTTGAAAACACCACAAACACCTGCTGAGCACAACACACTGACTCCTTCTGTAAACACGACATCACCAGCAATGAAAGCACCATTGTGCGGTTCCTAAATCCAATATTACCAGTCCAAGTGGTCGTAGTATCCTTAATTAGAAGAATGCACTTTTGCTGCTTATGTTATTAAGACAGCAGAGCATATTAGGCCTGAGATAAAAAGGCTTTCCAGATTCCAGTATGACTTCCTCGAGATTTGGTCTACACGCATGGTGTGATGCAATTTGCAAAGGAACAAACAACGGAGTGTTGTGCATTGATCCAAAGCAAGAAGGGTGGGCACTATTTAGATATAGAAGCATCCGTCCATCACCCACGGCAACGATTCAAAGAACATCAACAATAACAGCGGTTTTGGTGGGTTTTTTGGTAGGATTCACCCAGCACACTCCTGGTGATATCATTAGAGGACTTAAATGGCATCTTAAATGGCACCTTCTTCAGAGATCCCCACAGCACAGGCTAACTGCATTACGCAAAGGGATTCGCCCACATTAGCACCAGACAACATCATCTCAATTGACATAGACCCTAGCCAAGACACCTATTCCTTTGTAGGGGGGGCTCAGAATTAGCTCCATTACTCCTTCAGGTCCCTCAATTAGTGCCTGAGGGGGTCCTTGATAAAATATATTTTAGGGACCCTGGTGTTTTGTTCCTAGACCCCTGTACTATTGGGGGTTCCATTGCACTGACCCTGATGTAGTAGTGGGGGGGGAGGGGCTCAAAGACGGGGACGAAGAAGTTAATGACATGCTCGTCTGTGCTGTACTTGCTCTTGAGCAGGAAATACTCGTGGTGCAGGATAATCTCCCCATCCACATCCTCCACCATGATCCAAAATGCCTGGGGGAGGGGGGAGAGTTTGAGACAAAAATCCTCAACTTTCCTAGGAATGGCTATGACCTTGTGACCTCTGATCAGGTCCACATGGCATGCACATTCACGCACATGCAATGTACCTCTGACGAGCCATGAACCTTCTCGTCCCACTGGAAGTCAGGAGTGATGATCAGCTCTACTTGCAAAGTTGACCTGCACATGCATGCATCAAGGACAACACCACTTACTGTCAATGCATCCAGACTCCGCCTACCAATGCAGCCCCGCCCACCCCCTCTGATCTACCTTGTGACGGGCTGGATCCTCACGGCAAGGTGGACCTTGGGCAGCTGATGGACGTACTTGTGGATGGTCTTCCCCATCTTGGGCATCCGCACCAGCTCCCCAATCTCGTTGTGCCCAAGATCGTAGAGACGCGCCCACGCGAAGTCCTTCGTCTCCACACGACGGATCACGTCCTCAGGCAGCTTCTTGAACTGCCTCAGGGGGGTCATCACGTGCCACCTGGGAGGGAGGGGGCGTGGCACGTGAGGGGGTGTGGCCTCAGAAAAAGAAGTCGTTTTAACTATATCCTCTCTCTTGACGGTATGCTTGTAAGGGCTCACATTCTCTTGTCGATG
>JAAGOD010066073.1_pt1 | contig 11166 bp, 11 predicted proteins | sample 8389681 | NCBI WGS metagenome assembly JAAGOD01 (sample SAMN13964374, study PRJNA552185) | sponge metagenome | biome: deep-sea hydrothermal vent fields; feature: spots directly above weak diffusing fluid; material: seawater and sediment | host: Tedaniidae sp. KZ-2020 ... | reverse complement strand
GTAGGAGAGACTTGCATGCTGGGTGCTGTGGGCTCATCTCCTTGTGAGCTGGTTGAGGAAGCAGAGATTTGCACACTGGGTGGAATGAGGCTATCTTCCTGTGAGCTGGTTGAGAGGGAGGGGGAGATCTGGACACTGGGTGGTGTTATGTCATCTTCTGATGCAGCCAAGGGGGAAGAAGAGACTTGCATGCTGGGTGGCGTGAGGTCATCCCCATCTCCTGAGCCAGCAGAGGGGGCTGGAGAGCCCTGCGTGCTGGATGGCGAGGGCTGGATGCTGGTTGCAAGTGGTGCACTGAGCGTAGTCTCAACCATCTGAGGTGACGTGCAGGCAGCACACTCAGCAATTAGGTCCAAGCAAAAGTCCGGACAGACTTGAAAGTCTTGGATGGAGTAACGATCTTCTCCTTCAGCAAATCCTTCCATGATGATTCTGACTTGCCTAGTGGTGTAATAATCATAATCGGCCATTGCTGGTCTGGGATTGCCTGATGAGCCAGCCACCTAGAATTCAAAAAACGAACATGTTAGGTTCTGAAAAATTCCCTGTGTAATACACTACTTACAAAGAATGTGAGTGAGTTGGTGGAAGGCAGGGGAAGGCAGTTGACATCAACACCACTCATGAGCCTGCAAATGGAGATCACATGAAGGGTCAGTCGATGCTCCAGGAAGTTTAAAGCAAACAACTTGACTTACGGTGCATCCTCAGCCATATCAAATGAATCACCGCAGCTCACAGCATAGTACTGCAAATCCACCCACTCAGATGTGCTCACATTTAAAAACTGTAGAGTGGCATTGAGGAAGGATGGTACTGCTCCCTCAAAGGTGATGAAGATCTTTGAGAGCATGACAGGTTGGCTGAGACCCAGGACAAAGGTGACAGGTGAGTCACCAATCATGGAGCTCCAGACAGTGGACTGAGAGTCGTCAACTGCAAAGTCCGTTGCCGCAGTAGAATCAGAAAAGTACCTGCAAATAGAAAGAAATTCAAGTATGCTAAACAGTTTGATGAGATGATGACCCTCAGCTGCCATCGGCAGGGGTCATTGAGTTCCTGTGTACACACTATAGCATAGCTGGCCAACCACATTATAAACACGGGCAAGGGAGTAGTAATTGGCAGGCTCAGTCCATCCGGAAAATTAGAATTGACTTCTCCATGCATCGTTGAACAGTAATACATTCTTGCACCTTTATCCACCGGGCAGTGAGTTCCATAGGACAGGACAAGGAGTGTGAACCAGACAGCCTGGGGTGAATTCATGGGTCGGAGCATGGACCATGAATATGGTTGCAAGCAAAATATGATACCCCATGACACACAAATTCCCCATGCCTAGCTAGCAGGTCGGCACTAGGACATATATAGCAAGTCAACATGTAGGAGGTCACTTGACAGCTGTGTGCAATAGGAACCAATTAACTATACCAGCAGCTCTTCCTACGACATTACTAAACCCCCTTATACTGATCTATACAAGCACTGGAAATTACCTGCGGGAAGATTTGTCGTTTTCTTGACATTCTTCACCATTATTGATAGTGGAGGAGTTGATTGGGCAGAAGCACTGTGGTAGGAATGCAGGGACGGTGGTGGGCAGAGTGAAGTCTTGAAGGGCTATACTGTACACGATCACATCCTGAATCAGACCACCAAAATCTCTTCCTATATTTACGGCACCAATAGTGCTGATAACTTGTTTTGGTGTGAGGCCATCGGTAGCATTTGTTTCACTCTCAGAAATGAGCAGTATTCCGGAGGTAACCACAGTCACAGCCACTGCTTTCCAAGGCCCATCTTCTCCCAAGTTGAGGGAAAGTTGAAAAGTATCAATGCCATCACTGAGACTCATTTCAACATCCTGTCCATTATAGGACAAGAGCAACGTGTTGTCCTCTGCCTCATCGTCCACCTGCAGCAAGGTCCTGTGGGAGGGGAGGGGACATGGGATAGGATGAACTGACAGCTCTAATGTTACAAAGAGGATGCCCACACAGTGAACACGACCAAGTCACACAGGCCAGGACTATACAGAGCTAGATGATTCAGTAAGACCTAGTTACCTCAGAACAACCTCATAGACTTACACATTGCTATCTTGAGGTGTGGGCATGAAGTAGACAGTGATAGTGAATCCAGTGCTAGCAGGGGGGAGGAGGTCAGAGGGCACAGCAAACCCCTCACTCCTCAGGGATTCTGGCAGCTGCACAGAGGGAGGGGACCTGTCCGGGTGTGACTCATCCCCTTCATATCTTAAACTCTGCAAGGGGACATTTCAGCTACATTTCATAATGTGCAGAGCTAGTATAAAATCAGTACCCGCAGATCACTGTGAGATGATCCGAGTTTGTAAGGCAAAAAGGCTGCACACACAATGCTAATATGGTGTCGATACGATAATATTAACATAGTGGTGATACAATCAACCTAAACCAGTGATCCTTTACTAGTGAAATGCCAGGAGCACCTCCCACTCATGCCAAGCAGTAAGACCCACACGCAACACAGAGCTAGGACCAAAACAGCATCCCTCTGTGCCCCAGCATGCTGGAGTCCCCTGCCCTTCCTCACCTGGGATGCTGGGTGGCAGGAGGACGGGAGGAGAGGGTAGAGCTGTCCACTCCCACACAGTGAGGGCCCACAGTCAGAACAGGTGGAATCAGCATAGGTGCATGCTGCCTGGCTGGAGAGAGATTGGGCTGATGCATACTGCACCAACTGCAACACCAGCACAGCACAGGCCATGGATGCCCTCCCCTGACTCCATTGCCATCCCATCCTCTCCTCTTGTTTGCTGTGCAGGAGCTGATGAGCTAGCTAGCTAGCTAGCTGAGCTCAGATTGACTGCACTACTAGGGCCTCAATTTGCTAACACTACAGTGACTGCTGATTAGCACTCATTTGCCCCCGCTCCTTAGACTCCTCAAGCTTGATCATGGAGCTAGAAACTTTCTCTGGGTGACTATTGTTTACTCTGACTGAACATTCCTCACACCGCAGCATGCACTGTGGATGCATAGGGGGCGTGTCTACAACGAGGGGGGCAGGGCTCACCCCTGCACAAAAAAAAAGGGGGGTTAGGGGGTTAGGGAGGTGTGTCTCTGGACGCGTTTGTCTTTCTGTGGGTTGTCCATAATCCTTTGGAAATAGGACATCCACTTAGCTTTGCTGTGTAAGTGGTTGGCTTGTGGTGCTCTATGGACAGAGAAATCAAAAAAAAAAGTGCCTCGCCCATTTGCGCATGCGTGAATGAATTTTAGCGTTCAATAATTAATGCTGGTGGCTCAATCTTGCAAGGTGTATTATACACCTCTAAAAGATTATGGAAGTAATCTTGGAACAGCTTGCTACACACATTCCTGATCTGGTCATTCGCAAGCCACAAAGTGACCACCTTCCACAGACAGTTCATTCCTATGGAGTCATAGTTTTTGCAGATATTTCAGGTTTAATATAGTTAATGTTTATTTAATAGCTACTGTGATGGTTGCACTGTACTCAGGCTTCACTGCTCTCTGTGAGAAGTACACCAGTGGTGTGAAATCTAAGGAGAATGCTGCGGATCAGCTCACCACAACTCTGAACAGCTACCTCAGCAAGATCGTTGAAGTGGTCCTGGAGGCAGGAGGAGATGTGCTCAAGTTTGCTGGTGATGCATTGCTGGCCTTTTGGAGCTGCAGTCGATTCTCTGTATCGGGGATGCTAGACCATGTGGTCTCCACATGTCTCAGCATTCAGAAAAATTTTGACAACTTCATGACTCAAGATGGAGATATTTTGAGAATGAAGATCGGGTTAAGTAACGGGAAGGTTGATCTGCACTACATTGGTAATAAATCAGTGCATCTGTTTGACGTAACGGGTCAAGCTATAGAGGATTCCAACACAGCACAGCACCACACCGAGTCCGGTGCCGTTGTCATTTCTAAACTGGCCTGGGAGTCCATTAACAAGGAGAGGTGTGTTGCTAAGGTGGTGGGGCCAGGCTATGCACAGGTACCAAGTAACCATCAGCTATGGACTATGTCCTGAGGTTGGAATAATATATCCCTAGGTGACTGAAATGAAGGAAGGGGCGAGCGCCCCCATTGTCCCTGGCATTGGTGTAAGTCCACCAACATCACCTAAATCAAGAAAAAAGACGGTGTTGAACGTTGATCAGCAGTCCACCACAGGGAGGAGAAAATCCCAGGACTCCTCTTTCACTCCAAAGGCGTGGAGTGCTGCAGGAAAAAAAGACAAAAATAAAGCTACTGGAAAGGAGTCTTCATCTTCTCTAAAATCCTGTCGAACAGGGTTGACATGTAAGTTTCAGCTCTCCACAGTCAGTACAGCTGAGTTCGGAGCTAAGCTGTGTTTGCATTATCAGATCGGTATAAAATCAGAGATATTTTACCATTGTTGACTCCTGATGCTCAGCATGAGTTCCGCACATACATTCTACCCACAGTGCTTCACAAAGTCAGTCAGTCCACTCTCATTAGCCCGAGACAGACAGTCAGTTTTCCCATAACAGATCGACCACGGGCATGATGTCAGCTGGTTCTCTGAGCTGAGGGAGGTCTCTGTGCTCTTCATCAACCTCAACCCAGCCTCTCGTCTAGGTGCTTCTCAAACACTCACACTTCTACAGAATTCATTTGGCATGATCTACCCATCTCTCAACAAATACAATGGTAATAGCTGCCCCCTATCAATTGTTACACCATGGTCATTTTTTTTTTTTTTTGTACACTCCTATAGCTACTCTAAATAAGGTATTCATGTTTGATAAGGTCAGTCAGTTAGCTTCAGTACTACCTACATGTGTATCGACCCTGTCACTATTAAATTCTGCAGGGTTGTACGTTCCTCTGTATATTTGGGCTGCCTCACACTCGGCATGAAGACAGCACCTGCAGTGCCCTGAGGGCAGCCAGAGACATTTTCAAAGCCCTAGGGAGACTAAGGCTGAGTGGGGGGAACTATTCTATAGGGGTGACCACGGGTGTTGCTTTCTGTGGAGTAGTGGGACACCCCCAACGCCATGAGTACACAGGTAGCTACATCCACTGATGCTGCTCTAGCTCTCACTGCTACACTAATATCTCAGTGATAGGCCAGAAAGTGAACATGGCAGCTCGTATGATGATGCAGTTTCCAGGATGCATCACGTGTGATGAGACCACTAAGGTGAAATCTGCTCTCTCCAGTGATCAGTTCACCATGGCTCCCCAAACCCCCCTAAAAGGAATCACCAACCCAGAAAACATCTACACATTTTCACTTGAGCAGTAATACTGATGGTTTTCCCATACTTGGCATAGTGATCCCCTGAATATTCCCTGTTGCAGCGTGGAGACCATGGAATTCTACAACTGGGATGTCCACAAGGCCACTGATGCTGATGACCTGATAGGTATGCAGCTACTTGTCAAGCATACCATGTGCGTCTGAACGTGTGTGTTACTATGCAGGTCGACATCATGAAATGCAGATCTTCCTGGACGAATTGGTGCATGTATCTGAGCACACCAGCAGAGCCACTGGCGTCATCATCATCAGTGGAGTGGGGGGCATAGGAAAAACAAAGCTGCTGAGGGCAATGAAAGCAAAGGCTGCCATGATGAAGTTTAGGTCAGCAGGTGAGCAGACTGCAACATAACTGACCCTTCTCTTCCCCTGTAGGGTGGTGTCTGGCATAGGAGGACTGATCGAGCAGAACACACCTTTCTTCACCGTGAAGACACTCGTTGCAAAGCTGCTGCACATTGATAACTCCAAGAACATGCACGAGAGGGAACAGCTGTTACTCCAGCATGTCACTGGCCCTGACATGAGGGAGCTGCTACCACTGCTGAATGACCTCCTGGTTCTCAAGGTGCCAGCATCGTAGTTGCTTAGTTACAATGTTAGATGCCTGTTGTCTGTGCAGCTCCCCCAGACTCCTACCACGACAGAATTGGTGCATTCTGAGGAAAGGAGCAAGGCTCTCCACAAGCTACTCTTCAGCCTAGTGCACCAGGTACAGGGTTATTCTACAATTTTGTCTGATACTGCTGCCTGAACACATGCAGGAGGCATTGATGAAGCCGTGTGTGTTTGGCATTGACGATGCCCACTGGATTGATCCAGACTCGTGGAATTTCCTGATTGACCTTGAACGTGAAGTCAACGCCATTCTCATCCTGACCACAAGGCCATTGGAGAGGATGGAAAAGAAGCCTCCAGCCTTGGTTGAGATCCTGAACCACCCCCACACCAAGGTCATCCACATGCAGGGGCTGGACAGTGAGGAGATGGTGGAGCTGACCTGCAGACAGCTGGAGGTGGACAGCATTCCTCCGGAGCTCAAGGAAATCATCTACAAGAGGAGTCACGGGGTTCCTCTGTGGTGTGAGGAGCTGGTGGGGACGATGCTGGAACTCAACTATGTGAAAATTGTTGAGCTAAGTGATGATGAAGGCAAAGAAAAGAAAAATAAAAGGCAAATTACTCTCCTCAACAACATGAGACGGCAATCGGTGGATGGCGAAGGATTGCTCGCTAGAGACATCCCCATCCCCGACTCAGTGACAGGAATGGTCCTAGCAAGAATAGACCACATGTCTGCCTCGGAGCAGATGACCTTCAAATGTGCTTCTGTCATTGGAACAGTCTTCACCAAGACCATGCTGCAAGCCATCTTGCCCAACTGCAACCCCATGGCCTTCCACAACTCCTTACAGGCCCTCGCTGAAGCTGGGATCGTAGAATGTGCACTGCTCTCCAAAGCAAGAAGCATGATGAGTGATCAGGAGGAAGTAGGTGAAGCAGCTTCCCTGCCCCGAATACCCTCTTCTCTGGAGTGTGCGTGCTTGGAAAAAGCAGACATTATGAACCACGCTCACCACACAGCAACACACAAACACCACACTTCATACCCACCAGTGGATGAGTGTGAAACACTGCAGTTTGTCCACAACTACGTCCAGGAAACGGCATACAACCTGTGCACTGAGGCCCAGCGGAAGACCCTTCACACCTCAGCAGCACACTTCCTGGAGAACCATGCTCACAAATGCAAGAACTGTGGTGGAGGGGACTTCATTGGAGGAAGGACGCAGTCCCTCATCAGAAAGAAGAGGAAGTGTGTGACAAGGAGGGTGTACGTTGGTGCCGGGGGGACAAGACTGCAGAATAAAAGTGTCCAGGGCAGCCCAACACTGACCCCCACTGACACTCCCCGTATGAGCATTACAGGAGCAGGTCAGATGGAGAACAGCGAAGCAGAGCAGAGGATCAGCGAGGCAGGTCGGAGGAGCAGTGAGCCAGGTCGCAGGAGCAGCGAAGCAGGTCGGAGGACCAGTGAGGCAGATAAGAGGAGGAGAAGCAGCTCAGCCAGCACCAAACTGAGAGAGGCCACCACCGACAGGAGGAAGCTGAGTGTGAATTCCCTGAAGCTGTCCAGCAGCAACACCACCATGATAGTGGAATCCTGCCACTGTGATGAGGTGCTGGCCAAGGTCTACCCTCAGCTAGTCAGACACTGGAGGGCCGCTGGGGACATGCACAACACTATGGTCTACCTCATAGAGGAGGCCTCAGCTGCCGTGGCCACTTGCAACAACATGGAAGCCCTCTCACTGCTCCAGGAGGCCAAGGAAATCTATGAAGACCTTGATAAGACACTGGTTTCTAACCAAGAGTTGGGCCGCATGCAGAGTCTCAGAGGACAGGTGAGTCTACATAACACCAGCAAAGGATTTCTATCTTTCCTGTGTTGTCTGCAGACTCTGTATCAGATGGGGCAAGTGGAAGAATCTATGAGTTATTTTTACCAAGCATTGAGATTCCTGGACACCACCCTGCCCAAGACATTGCTGGGTGGCAGCATTGCACTGGTCTACCACACCATCAAGCAATTCAGGAAATGCAATTGCCCCACCAACAGCATACCACAGCTCAGCAAAGATGAGCCTTTCTTGGACCGAGCACGCTGCCTGGCCCACATCAGCCACGCCTACCACCTTCAGCACAACAACACTATGAGTCTCATGACCATTCTTAAGCGGCTCAACGAGGCAGACCGTGCTCAGGAGTATCACGTCTATGAGGTGACCAGCAGTAGAGATGAAATTGTTTAGCTCATGTGTGCGATGTGATGTGTACAGGTCATGGAGGCCTATGCTGCAATGATAGAACACTGCCAAAAGAGGAATTTCAGTAAGCTTGCAAACCGGTACTTCAACAGAGCTATGGCCTAGTAAGTCCCCTCCTTGGAGCTAGCTACTGACCTGAGACATGATCCATCTATTCAGTTGCTACGACATTGAACTGGGTGTGGAAGACATTCACGCTTATACTCACCTGCTGTTTGTGGGGCTGAGTCTGAAGCTGTATCAGGGAGACCTTTCAGACGCCCTGTCTATAGGTACTAACTTGGTATTCCCTGCCACATGCCGCAATCTAGCTCACCATTCGTATTGCAGGGACAGCTGGCTACAATGCCATCAAAAAAAAGCATGACCCCTCCATGGAATTTTGCACCCTCCCTCTCCTCTTCTTCACTAACATGGCCTGTCACAAGTAATCTGCAAATTAGCTCTATAATACCTAGCTAGCTACATGTTCACATGCATGCAGTCGCACCACCGCATCTGAGATTCTCAAGGAGTTTTCTGATGTGGCGAGTGAATCTGATGATCTGAGGGCTCAAGCTCTCTACGACTGCTGTCATTTTGACGCCCTACTGGAGTTTGGTATGGTTGTGTGGTGAATCTAATGATAGCTATCTAGCTACACGTGCTCTGTAGGCATCGACTGGCAGGATGAGAACAGGATTGTTACACGAGCACGTCTATGCTACATTGATCAAGATATCTACTACTATGATGAAGTAGAGCGCTATTTTCTCATCTCCTGTCTAGCTCTATGGTACAGCTAATTAATACACCTAGACCTAGCTAAAATGTCAGCGGCTGATCTCTTGCAGGCATGCCAGGAAGGAAAACAATTGTGACAGGTACTTCGCTGCAGCTAAAGGTAGGAAGTGATAGCTAGCTATATAGCTAGCTAACTTTCAGCAAAAAAGTGTAACTATTATTCCTGCATGCACACGATAACATACTACACTGCGTAGCTTGACATGATTCCTCAAAGATTTACAGCCCAAGCATATTAACAGCTACCTTGCTGCCAAAGCTCACTCTCGCTTCACTGAGGGCTCTCTCCTGCTCATGCGCAAGATTCAAACAAGAGAAAATGTTCTCGAAGCAAAAAAGGTAACCTATAATGTTTTTCCATGCAACAGCCATTAATGCTTTGTGCAGGCCATCAAGAAACTTCGCCTGGCTCTACGCAACTTTGGTGTGTTTCAGTCACGGTACCTTCACTTCCAGGCATACTACAGCCTGATTAAGGGCCACCCCCACAAGGCCAGGACCCTCTTGAACAGGGCCTTTGTTGAGGCCAACAGGAGTGGGTGTATGTATGACGCTGAGTGGTGTCTGCGTAGCAGGAATGCATGGTTCCCCAGAGAGACCTTCACGGGCCTGGAGATTGAGCAGGAGCTCGCTGAAGACACCGAGGACACTGTCTTCATGTTTGTATTCCAACCACTACAGAACGACTGAAAGTCTGAAACTCCACAATCTTTTTATGCTTTATATCTAAAATGAAAAACTTTTTTCGATTTTGGGGCAAACAAGATTTGACTTAGCTACTAGTGCCACTTTGAGAACACAAAAATTTACACGCCCATTAGCACTTGCTTGAGGTGTGAGTCACAGAAAACTTTAATATTGTACTTTTGAACAGTGATTTGACAGAAAAGTGATGACAAAGATGAAAACTGGCAACATTGTATTGTACAGTGCTATGGTTGAAAAAGCAGCTAGCTGACTGCTCCAGTTTTGAGCTAGCCTCATTATGTAGCAGCTAGCTAACCTGTGACTGTTTTTTCCACTCCTCCACCTGTTCACTGGACTTCCACTTTTCGTGAGCCTCTTTCCTGGCGTCCGGCACAAACTGGTTCTTGACCCCACCCAGAACGTGTCTGGTGGCCTCGCTCACCAGAATGATGGGCTTGACAAAGGTCCCGGGAAGGTGGCGTAATACTCCCCCCACAGCCCCTGCCACGCCCCTCTCACTGTGCTCCTTAGAGGCCACGTCATACAGGTCCACCGCAGTCCCGCCAATACCCTATACAGCACATAAACATAATAATCATTTTCTTTCAGCCAATGTATGTACGAGAGGTACAAACTATGGCCCACGAGTCCCTTGCTTACTGCATAGACCACGTCGTAGGCATTGGAGAAGCCTTCTCTGAAGTCTAGAGGCTGGTAGGGCTTGTGCTGGTGCAGGAGGGGATGGCTGGACCCCTCACTAGGGGACACCATGTCATACGCCATCTGAGCCAGGCCCTGGATGGTCTCCAGCAGTTGACTGGTCAGCTCCACCACAGCCACGCCCGTGGAGGAGGTCAGGGAGGTCGTCCCTCGCTGGATCCCCCACACCAGTCGTCCATCCTCCTGGTACTGCTGATACGGAAGGCGCACAACGTCCAGCACACCATACACTCCACACAGCAGCAGTGGTGATGTGACACGGGGGAGGAGGGAGGGGAGGGAGGGAGGGGAGGGAGGGAGGGAAACATACCCAGTTGGGTGACATTGTGCATAGGCCCCACGCCTTTCAAAAGCAGGGGCAACTGATAATTCCGGATATCCGTCACCCACTCATTAGAGCAGTACTTCATCACCTCACTCCAACCCAGTAATCTAAACACGCACAGGTCAGTAATCTACCAAAGCCCTAGGCTGTTCAGACCCACCCTTTCTTGTAGTGCAGAGCCTTGAGAGAGAGCTCAGAGTTGCTCAGGTGACTCAATCCAAACAGGATTCCAGCAACAGTGCCCTGCAGCATGACCACACCCCCACAGCTAGAGCTGATGACCATGCAAAGTAAGGGGCTCGCTCACCATTTCGGTCTTGAATCCCTTGGCTTCATAGTCAATGCGTATGGGCAGGTCTGGTTGGAACAGGAATGACTTGATGAAGACTTGAGTGTTGGACACAGCACCACCTGACTCTGCAGCAGGGGGGAGGGGCTGACTCCGCCCCTCAGTGGTGGAGGTCTCTGCGTCACACCTCACTGGCTCCAGCTCAGAGGGGGGCACTGCAGGGCACAAACTAGCAG
>JAAGOD010040458.1_pt1 | contig 11169 bp, 22 predicted proteins | sample 8389681 | NCBI WGS metagenome assembly JAAGOD01 (sample SAMN13964374, study PRJNA552185) | sponge metagenome | biome: deep-sea hydrothermal vent fields; feature: spots directly above weak diffusing fluid; material: seawater and sediment | host: Tedaniidae sp. KZ-2020 ... | reverse complement strand
CACGAGTCATGAAATGGCATCTACAGGGTCTGTTTTGTGCTCCCAAATGCAATTTTGGGCAGTGGCGTGCCCGCTTCAGATTTTCCTTCCTGGAGGGTCCCCCAAAAGTGCCGAAATCGGCACACACACACACACACACACACCATCAGTTGGCCTCAAATCGCATCTGCTGTTTAATTTCTACAACACTCTAGAGTTGAATTTTCGGCCAATCTTGGGGCCTCCTATATTTCCTTGTGGCGTGCCTGCTATAAGATTTGGTGAACATAGATTCACATCCTTAGTTATGAATAATGAACTTGAGATTATGCCCTGCTATGGGCCTTTTCAAACTTCAGGGCAACTCTAATTCCTTTGTCTTTTGTTTCAGTTGGAAATAGTGACTTCCAAGCTGTTATGTCTGTTCCGAGCCTGGTAAGCTGATCCCCAGCAGAGAAAGTGGAGTAGTTTTATACATTTTCTTTAGGAACTGCTTGTAGTGGACCAGCAAATGGCATTTGATGATACAGTATTGAACCAAATTTCTGCTGTATGCAAGCTGAGGTGATAGTTGTATGCATAAGGTATGTAGCATTGACTATGCAATGGAATTGTCCATTTAGGAAGCTATCTTGTTCTGCCTGTTATGCTGTATCGGACCAAGGTGTGATGCAACTATCAGGTGTTCCTTTGACTCAGCTCAACTTGAGCTATTGTCATTTGGTACGTATGTACAGGTTAATAGAGTTTGCTGTGATGTTGATGGTCCACAGGTCAGTGACAATGGAGTGTCTGCTGTAGCTAAGACAGGAAGACTGCACAAGCTAGTAGCCAGAGCGTGCCCTAATATCACTGACAAAGGTGAAGTGATGGACATACTTGGTGGTGTGTGAGTGATGCTATTATTGCAGGCATAATGGATGTGAGCAAGTTTTGCACGGAGTTGGTGGAGCTGGATGTGAGTGGGTGCTGGCAGCTCACTGACAACATGCTCTATGCTCTTCAGGAGAGTCTACTGCATATGAGGGAACACCAAAACTTGCATTTTTCATTGACTATAGGAGGTGAGTGGCTATTGTATCTATATTGGTACCATTCCAGCTAGCACTTATAATAGGGACATCCATTTGTGGAGAGTCAGCTTTGCAGTTTGCCAGAGTTACTGGCTCCTCAGTGAGTCTGGATGACCTTTCCACCAACACTCTCAGTCTGGAGGCAGACTACAACTCTACTGTGGAGTCTAGTGAGTGTAGCCCACCATCATTGTCATTAGTGTATCAGTGTGATTGCAGTGACTACTGACGAGGAAGACTGGGAACCGGTTGGGACACAATCAGTGAGTGCAGCCAATGCTGGAACGCCATTAGATGATGTGACTGAGGCTGCTGGGGTGCAGTTCACAAACTACAGTATGGAGAGAGCCTACGACTGGCTAGAAGCAGACGACCCTGCCTTATTTAGTGATGAATTCTCTGACCCTGAGGAATGGGCATAATGTAGCACAGTGTACAGTATTAGTATTGGTGTAGAGTAAGGTGTCTTCATTCACCACTGAACCAAGTGCCTGTGACTGGACAGATGCTTTTATTCTTGCCACATTTCAAATGTGTTACAGTTCCATTAGGATAGCGCACAAAAGCCGCATCATTGAAGGGCAGCTTGCACACTGGGCAGCGCCTGCAGTTACATATACTCATGAAAGCTATATAGGCTAGGGTTGGACAAATGTTTTCTTATACCTGGTTTCAGTGATGATTACAGGTCCTCCTTGCAGCTGAATAAACTCGTCCTTCACCTGAACACATAACGATCCATCAATACACAGAGTTTAGGCATGTGCGACGACTAACCTGCAAGTTTTCACCCTTGGCCAAGTTGTGCTCTATTTTATCCATGCGAAATGTGTGAACAGTGCTCCTTAGACTGTGCAGTAAAAAGGCCTTAACAGTCTTTATTGGCCAGTCAGGAGGCAGCAGCTCCAGGACCTGTGCATGCAGGCAGATGAAATAATGCATGCATACATGTACGTATGCCCACAACTATGAAAGCCGAACCTGTGCTGCATTAAATGCTGCTCCATGAGAGTTGAGGAGCGACAGAGCTGGTCGTATCAGAGTGTCATGGCGTTTATCCCTCGGTTGTAAGTACACTCCCAAGAGCAGTTGAAACAAATTTTGTTTGTAGAGTCTGTTACGGTCCTAATCAGTCCAACCATCATTCCTTCAATAAGTACACTTCCATACTGTAATGAAGTGATCCATACCTGTGAATACAAGCAGCAGTACTCTTCAGCCTGTTTGAAGTCCTTAAGTTTGTGTGCTAGCAGCGTCAATGCCTTCTCGTGCTCCTCCATCTAGAGGGAGGTGTGTATGGAATAGTGTAAACTGGTGATGGTCAAAGCAGAGCAGGGCACACTCACACGTCCATAGAGAAGGGCACACTCTCTGTACAGCTCCGTATCATGAACTTTGCTCAAAAGAACAGGGGCATGGTAGTACTGAGATTCCTCCAGAAAGGTCAGCAATCTTTCCCTGGCCACCTTGAGTCTCTGCGATGCATTCTCCTCCCCAGATAACTTCAACACTTCATCAATGTAATGAGAGCCAAGTTTTGTGTGGAAAGACTCATCCTGATACAAACAATGCAAGCCCTGTTAAAGCCATCCTTTGGCCATTCCATACACACGTATATACGTACCTTGGTGGCACGGTGGTGAATAGCATGTTGCAAGTAGAGCACTGTGGCCACGGGGAAGGGAGACAAGAATTCCAGCACCTTCTCTGGCAACAGCGGAAAGGAATCATCTTGATCAGTGAAGATGCGAACTGCCATTTCCTCATCACGTTCCAGAGCCCACTTGGAATACTTTAGGACAATGTTGGGATCCGAATACCTAGCCAACCAAAGCACCATGCACATGCACATGCATGCAGGGAAGACCACACACTGGAAACTTACTTGGACAGAAAGTCAATAATGAAATGAAATCCTGGGAAGTCTTTATCTTTCAATTTGTTGTCAGATATTCTGAAAAGTTAGAGAACACTAAAACAAAGCCAAATAAAGCAGAGTGTACATATACTTACCTTGTCCAAACTGAGAGTGCACTGGAAGTCTGATTGGAATAGTAGTAGAGCAAGCCCAGGGCATGGAAGCACTACACAATGTATGGTGCAAACAAAGGTAAGCAGCTGGCTGACAGACTTAGGGGAGTTGCTCACCGAGTATTTCTCTAGAGCAGTCTGAGTGTCCTCAAATGCCAAATGTAGTTCATGGTTTTCAATGTAAGGGACGAGAGAGGGACTGTGATCTTCGGCAAGGAGCTTGACTAGCGACGTATCAACATCCTAAGACAACGACAGCAGTCACAAAAGAAAATGCAATGGGAATGAAATTACCTCTTTGCGTCCCAGGACCAATGAAGTCGACCGAATTTCTTTCTGAGAAAATATAGAGATGTGAAGAAGAAGAGGGGGGATAAAATGAGACAGTTACCAAGTATCGTATTAAAAACTTTCTAGCCTCGTTGAATGACAATCGACCTGTGGCAGCTGTGGAAGAAAAACCAAGTTGTTCAACAAGTAGGAGGGAGCAAAAACTCACCTAAATCTTGGACTGAAGGTAAACCGTGCAAAGGTGGACTACGTGGACAAAACGTGGAACTGGACGGCAAAACTTGGTCAAACAGCACAATGACCTGGAAGAGCAGTGCAGAATAACAAGCAGCATAGTGCTGACGCATGACTAACCTCCCTAGGGTCGCATCCACTCTCCTGAAATAAAACCTCTGCTTGAGAGAAAGCCCCCATGCTGAAATATATAAATGCAGCGCGTTGCTTCACTTCAGACACATACTGAAAGTAAAATATAGCCTCTAGGTGACAGAGTGGCCGTAGACAATGGATGGAACTCACTTGCTCAGCCATCCTCTGATCTCGACTTGCTTCCACTGCTGCAATAGTCTCGGCCAGTAATACAGATTCTTCAACCAGTTCTTTTTCTAACAATGTGTTGACCTGTTGGTAGAGACCCCATCATGGAAGACAGACTCACACACACACACAACCCATTGCACCTGCTCACGTAGAGGAGTCTGAGGGAGGGTATAAACTGATCTGTCCAGTGCACCATAGAGATTTCCAGAAAAATCACTCAGAAACCGACCATTCTAGGAAGATGGAATAAGAGTGAATCAATTAAATGCTCATATCACCATCACTAACTTGAAAATTGATTTCCTGCACACACTTCTGGTCCAAGAGATTGTAGACATGAATAATGCCGGTGACTTGAGACCAAGTCACCACATAGGGAAACATGTAGCTGGCAGACTTGGGGGGACTCTTGCTCCAGTCCACTGGTGGACGCTATGGATAGGATATAAACAGCTTCACAGGTGGGTAAACACTGTAAACCATGCTCACATTAGAGCCGCCTGTCGCAACTAATGCTACAATCCCAAATGATCCTGTATTGAGTAGAAATTCACCACGGCCTGTTCTCCTGACCAATGGACAGCAGCTGCCTTCATAGGCAAGAAGGTCTGTGATCTAAAATTGGTCCTAGGGTTCCATGATTAATCGTACAGGGAATAATAGTGACAACCTTTCCCTCCACAATGTTGAGGACAATGTACCTGCCCTCCCCCCCTCCCCCTGGTGCCAGTGCTGCACAGACAGACTCGTCATCTCTGGCCAGTACTAAAGCAGGCTCTGCAATGGGGAAGTCTTTCATGTGCACCAATTTATCCCCCGTCAAGGCATACATTTGCAGCAGCTTCTTTCGCTGTGGTGCTACAACAATCTGAAAAGAATACTAGTCCTAAATTCATTACATAATAAAACTCAACTAACCTCTGAACTTGAAGCAGAAGTTTGAGCATTTTTACTCTCATTGATGCAGTAGGTCTGAACCTTTAAGCCACCAAGCTATAAGCACAGATACACACGTTGGCATGTCACCACACTCACTCTCGACACTCTTTGGCCAGTATCGTACAGCTCCAGAGTATTCATGTGCATCACATAGAGGAACCCTGTTGAAAGTAGCTGCTATAGTGCTCCTGACGAATGTGGTCACTCATACCTTCCACCAATGCCAAGATCTTTTTATGAGCTGGAAGAACTGATAGCTGTTGAACTGGCTTGCGCTAAGGAAACAGAAGCCAAGGATTGCTACCGCACGCTACAACGCTACAATAGCAAAAGGATCCAAACCTTTTCAGTAGCAAGTTGTATCCGACCTTTAACCTTTGACTGGAAAATGATTTTTCCCATAGGAGACTTATGCTCTTCTAAGAAGTAATAGATAACCAGTCCACATTGTGTTCCAACATACAAACAGTGATCCCACACACACAAGCATCCCACCTGAAATAAAAATCACGATCACCACACAGCCTTTGCCAGCTTGTTCTGGATAGCTAGCTCACCTCGATCTTTGGACGTTCTGGTAAGATCTGTTCCACAACAGGGACGAGGTTGAATGCGTCCACCAATGTCCTGCTGCGTTTAGACATCTTAAACTGGGGGGTCCTTCTTCCTGTTTTCTTGTTGCACTGCTAGCTATGACGTAATCATCTGACCAGCCACGCCCACTCCTCCAGGTTGTTTGGGCCAAGGGGGGCGTATCTAGCTTGTGTGTGAATCTGGAGCTACAATTTGGCATGCTGTTTTAGTAAACCCATTGGAGCGTTAAACTTGAGTTGAGCAGTGAAGCAAGGTGTCTGTATCTGCCGCTGCTTCTTTGAAGATACTAGTGGTCCTTGAACAGCAAATCCCAATTTGAACTCTCCACCAATCATGTCTGGGGAGGGCGGGGCTGCTTCCCTGAAAGGGCTGCGGCTGATGACTATGGACAGAGGCCCAGAGGGTTATGGCTTTCACATGTACACTAACAAGACTCTAAAGGTATATTAAGCTGTATTTTAGCCAGCTCCATTATGTTCTTTTGGGTTGCAGGGCCAGTATGTGAAGTGGGTGTCACCCAATGGTCCTGCAGACCTGGCTGGTTTGCTCCCTGGAGATCATGTTCTGCATGTGGATGGAGTGGACGTTACTGAAGAAACTCATCAAAAGGTAAAACACATGTAGCAGAGTTCCAGAAAAGCCGCAAGGTCTGTGAGAAAGTGAAATGCTCCAAGCAAACAAGCCTTATTGCAACATTAATACCTAACAACACACTACAGGTGGTGGAAAAAATCCGCAGTGGGGAAGGCAAAGGAAAAACTCTCCTGGTCATTGACAGCGAAACAGAAAAGGAAATGGCCGAAAGGGTAAAATCTGCCCAACAACTATCATGCAAAAATACTACTATAATTATTATGGTAGGGAGAAGAGCCAGTGGAATCCAATGCTCTGGTGATGATTTCCCGTGCACCCATCAAGCTTCCGAGCAGTGAAGGCAGTCCAGAGGGGGTGTCCCCACTCCAGCCCAGTCCACCTCCTACTACCTCTGTAGGCGACTCTGAAGAGACTGATTCTCCTGTTAGTCCCCTGCCACTGGACATGTCAGCTGCCATACCACCAAAGAAGAATACAAAAAGGGCTCAAGTCAAGAACAGAGATTGGCGTTCCAGTATTCAAGCATACAACGAACTTTGACCTTCACATACCTCCCCACCACTGCACAGCACCTACACACATACTTCTAGACAGTACTGTAAAGCTGCTCATTATTTATTCCAAAACAACTGAACTAGTTGAGCTAAAGAGAGTTTTAAAAAATAATACAGCACTATGGTTAGATGACAAATAATAAGAATTCTGCATTATAAAAGAACTAAAAAAAACGGGAATGAAATAATGTCCTAAACCAACAGCTATATTCTCAAGCCACTACGGGCTTCACTCTCTAAAAAGAATGTGGTCAGTTCGCCTTTTCCTTTGACTTGAATCTTACCTCTCTTAGTCACAGAGAAACCATGGCTACTCAAGACATTAGCAGTATTCTCTGTAACCTAAATTCAACGTTACATGTTAAGATCTCTTATTTTGATAAAAATATAACTTACTTGAATCTTCCCCGCAACACCAGTTGAATCCATGCGGCTTGCCACATTCACAGAGTTACCCCATATATCGTAAAGAGGCTTTACGGCTCCTATAACGCCAGCCACTATGGGGCCATGATTCAGACCTACACAAGGTTAACAGTGAGTCCACAGTGGACACACATACTCAAGCATGCACACACATACGTACCTATCCTGAGCTTGAACTCATTGAAACTGTGCTTATTGATGGTGTCCAACTTCTTTTGAATCTCAAAAGCAAATTTTGCCATAGTGATGATGTGACCATCTTTTGAATCTGGCGCTCCTTTGAAGCCATCTTTGTCCACTGCATTTTTGGCCAGTCCACTTGCTGCCATGTAAGTCGAACCAATAGTCTTGATCTTCTCTACCTTGCTGTACTTTGGCTTCTCCAAAAGCTTAAAGAATAGAAACCCAATAGAAAAGACATTTCTATCATTACCAGTTAACATACCTCATCAAAATCAGCGATGATTTCATTGAGCAGTCTCAAACACTCCTTCCCTCCCTTATTGCTGTCTGTCTCGTAATAAAACTCCCAAAAATCAGGAATGGAAGCAAACATTATACACACATCTTCATGCTGCTCTGAGTAGAGCTCCTAAAGATAAAGAGCCAGCCATGAACCTGCCACTTGCACACTACAAACTCCAACATACTGCATCACTTTGGCCAAATTGAATGAAGTGGTTTGCTACATGTTCTGGAAGAATATTCCTCAGGAGTATGTGGTTAATTTCCTGCAAGGTTTTTTTCTCTTCTGTTTCATCTTGAGTCTAAATAGTCATAGCATGCCACTATATTATGCCATAGCTTATAGCATCCTTCTCCACTACGCACCTTCTGTTTCCAAAGAAAAGCCATCCTGTACGTATTGTCAACCTGCATAACATAAACAGACAATCATTACACATGAAGAAACTCAAGCCAGGACTGACATACATGTCTGCCAAGCAGGAAAGTGGCACAGAAAACTGTGAAGAGCAGAATGGAGCTGGATATCTTGGTTTCAATATAATCATCACAACTTGTGCAGATGCCAAAAACGGACTTGTCGTAATTGTCAAAAAGGCAGCTTCTTACATCCAAGACAACAACAGCATAAATTATGAATGCCAAGAGATTGAGTAAAAACTTGATGAGCCAGTTCATACGGATAAAGATAACACTGCCTATCATAGCCACCATGACACTGAAGTAGAAATACTGAAAGGCAACAAGATCACACACTCTCTCTATCTATCTCTCACGCACACACCTGAGGAAATTGGCAAGCTCTGCTGTCAGGATTTACTGGACTCTCCATCATATTGCATATGCAGGATTCATTGGAGTTGCTCAAAGGTTCAAAGTGTTCACACTGAGACAAGCTGACAAGAGCCCCTGTTGAAATGATGCCAATTGCAATAATGCCAACAAGAAGCCGAGAGATGTAACTGTTAATCAGGAAAAGGGAAATCTTGACCAAAATGTTGTGAGAACCAGCTTCACGATTCTAAAAGAAGAAAAAAATGCTACTGAAATGCCTAGGAATCCACAAAGACAAACTCACCCGAATTATGTGCAACGAGAACAGAGCAAGAAAAATGGTATAAAATATCAAGCCAGCTATGAAAGTTCCAAGCATAACGGCACCCCTGAATTTGTACAGTTCAAAAAGGGTGCAATTGAGGAAAAAAAGGTACTAACTTGTAGAGCATGATGGCTTGAGCTGCATAGATGATAACATACAACATCAAGATGGAAGCTAAGTAAAACTTGAACTCCTTGTCAGGAATCATGGAGTAACTCTTATTCAGTTTCCACTTTTTGAAAAGGAGAGTAGGCCAATTCAGTTCAGGATGTATTTGTAGCAAACTGGAATGAAAGAGCAACAGCATGAAACAAGAACTATCTATAACTTCCACTCACGTACGTTCGCTTCTTATTCTGAGCAGCTATAATTTCTTTCATTTGAGCTATGCTTTGCTGATCTATTCGAGAAACTGTTCTCTTTCTTCCCTTCAGACCAACTTCAAGAATTCCCATCTGTGCTGCAAACACAGACTAGCACACACACAAATAAAAATCTAATCAACACTAAAGTCCAGAGTGCTTACGGCTAAAACAGAACCTCCCACAGCAGATTCTGAAATTTGAGCAAAGGGTGTTTCTGCTCCCCAGGAATCCAGCATGTTAAGAACAGGAGCCATGTTTGCGGGTGCTTGGGTGTCACCTCCAACAGCATTGGAGTCAAGCTTAACTGAACTTCCCTCAGAGGCTTGATTGCCATCAGATTTCTTCAGAATAAAAGAGAGAGAGCGAGCTGCTCAACCAAGAACAAAAATGGTGACAAGATTACACACACCTTCTCCACGATCAGGTAGGTGGTAACACCAGTTTTATCCAGGTAAGCATCTCTTTCACCACCATGACCAGGCTCAGTTTCATACGCCCCCTTCAGTGCTTCCTTGGTGGCTTCTGACACATGCACTCTCCTATAATTATAATACAACTAAATAATTCACTACTGACCTGACCACACATACTCACCCTGGAATGCCACCAGATTCCATGTGGTTGGCCAGAGTTACATCGTTTGACCAAACATCAAACTGCCACTTGTGCAAACCTAGAACGCCAGAGAGGACTCTGCCAGTGTGTACTCCAACTCTCATGTTGACATCCACCCCTGTAGCTCGCCTCACTTCACTGCCATCACACAACACACAGAATGGATCACTATTACAGTACTGTCTCAAAAATGGTGATACCTTACCCTATAGCCTCCACCATAGACAGCCCCATCCGCACAGCACATTCAGCATGGTCATCTCTGTACTCTAGCACTCCAGAGACACAGTAGTAGCAGTCACCCAGAATCTTGATACGCAAGCAGTTGTTGTCCTGGAGGCATAAACATCCCATACTAAAACAGAGCCACTTGAAGAGCTGCACTAGTACTTACAGACGCCAGCTGGTCAAACTTCCCAAAAAGTTGATTCAACATTTTAACTAATTCTTGAGCCGTGCAGCCTGAAGAGAGTCTAGTAAATCCAACAATATCAGCAAACAAAATGCTGACAGATTGACTGCCTTTGATGTATAGGTCTCTGAATGCATGGAAGTGCTCAGTATCTGCTCCTTTTTTCTTGCTGTTGCTCCCAACTACAATTTTATCAATGGCATCGTTGGCCATTGTAGCTGGAAGCACAGAATTGAGCAGCCGGTCCTGAATTAAATACATTATTGACACCTGGTGTCGTAAGTGTCACAACAAACTTACTTTCTTGATTTTTTGCTCCTCAATAGTCGTCAGAGAGATTAAATAACGCCTGGTTTGAGAAAAGGTCTTTCGCTGGGCCAAATCCGCAAGATAGTTGTACGAAATGCCCACCACATTTACTCCAAAAAGGAGCAGCAAGTTTGCTACAAACTAAAGCAGAAAACTAAGTAATACAGCAGTGTTGCCTACACCTTACAACCCACCACATCAAGTATAAACTGGCCAGTCAACGCTGTCCACTCTCATAATAATAGCCCACATACTTACTTGTCTAGCCAGTACTTCTCCTGGAGTGCGATGAGATACTGAAGTGGCCACAATAAGATGGAACACTGTTAGAACCACACTGAGACTAGTAGCAATCCGCAGTGACAAAGGAATGACAAAATAGGTCAAAAACACCACAAATATCGTGGAGTCAATCTAAACAACATTTACATAATAGTAAAACCAATGAAAATTAAAGCTTGCTCACTGAAGTTGATGGGTTATGGTGTATGAGTACAGCATAAGAGGCATACTGCTGTAAGACAAGGAATGCCCAGAAAATGATTGAAAACAGTTTCAATCTGCGTTCAGAGACATTAGTCAAAACTACTATTGCCGCAAAAATAAGAAAGACTACACCAAAGATGACCGCTACTATGACAGTAGGCAAAGGCCCAACTTGAGCAAGGTTCATTCCACCACTCTACAAAGAGAACAACATCAATAAAGTAACTCAACTCCATAGACAACACCAATCACTTTTCCAACTGAGAAACAACAGTGGCAGCTGGAATGGCCTTAGTCTCGTACCACAGGCTCTCTTTCTTGGGGGAGGGGGAAAAGAGAGCCTGGTACAAAGTGTTTGCGCATGCACAAAATTTGCTTCCGTTAGCCCAACATCCTT
>JAAGOD010041076.1_pt1 | contig 11174 bp, 13 predicted proteins | sample 8389681 | NCBI WGS metagenome assembly JAAGOD01 (sample SAMN13964374, study PRJNA552185) | sponge metagenome | biome: deep-sea hydrothermal vent fields; feature: spots directly above weak diffusing fluid; material: seawater and sediment | host: Tedaniidae sp. KZ-2020 ... | reverse complement strand
CCCACCAAAAAAGTTAAGCAAGTGCATTTTTCAAGTTGTTTCAAGTTTGGTCCCAGTTATCGTGCCTGGGAGTGCCTCTTTTACATCAGCTGTGTTCAAGAAGAGAAAGTGAGTGTAGCCTGAGGCCTCTCTGGTTCCAAAGGAAACTTTTTGAGGCCAGGAGTGGAACGAAAACTGCAGCTGTTTCTCTCAACTGTCACTGGTAGGTCAGAGACAGCTAGCTATGATAATTGTAGTGAGTTGATGCTGTGGTGAGTTAGTATTGGAGTTGAGTGTGGGCAGCTGGTTGGTGAGCTTCTCTCTGCCCCCTTTGCCTTGGGCAGATGTTGCTAGCCAGCTTGCTCTAGAGCTGGCATTGTTATGAACAACAGTCAACATGCAGTATATTCTTTTAGGGCACAAAAATTAACTTAGTTACCACAGTTTTGGCCATTTTGGGTGTAGTCTTTGTAGGCCTGTTCCTTTGTCGCCTGGTGCATTCTCTGTATGGCTGGAGGCTATGTCAGCTTTGCCTCCTGGGAGTACAAATACTCCAGTTTGCCTTCACAATAGCTGCATGCTGAGCTGAAAGAGTAGGGTGGTGTAATTATTGAGCTGAGAGCCTGGTTGAACTAAAATTCTAATTGCACTGGTATGTGCAGTATTGACCAACTTCCATGGAGGAAAGATCAAAAAGATTACGTTTTGCAATAGCTGTGCAATCTGCAACAGCCAGCGATTCACTGCTGTGATGTCATCCCAATGGATTTTCAATTTTACCATTGCATCTCTATCAGTTGCAAGTTTTGACTGTATAGAATACTCTGCTCATGAATTTGGAATCTGCAGAGATATCAAAAGCAGTAGTTGATATTGGGATTCTATTGCATTGAGTCTCAATTATGGCATTTTTTCCCCTTCACAAGATATATTTATCTCCTATAGATAAAATTTCAAGGTAATTCATTTGCTAATTGCCGAGAGAAAAGAATCTTTGATATAATTTTATCCAAGCTGTTCAGTCCGTGAGGTTAAAGGTTAGTCTTTTACCACCATGTCAGGTGTCTGGGAGTCTGCTAGAAAGAGCAGCCGACATTGTGGCTTCAAAGGCCAAGCGTATTGGATGACCTCAGGGGGTGCAGCTTAGTTTCAGTGGTGTATTGGCATGAACTGTGACCTCATTGCACAGCAGGCAGATCTAAAAGAGTGCAATTTGCATTTCACAGCCAACTTTTGCTGATTGGGTATGCAGATGTACTGATATTCAGCCAACTTTGCTGATGGTCATTCAATGCAATGTCTGGTTGTGTGTAATCTTACTTTGCTGATGGTGCTGGAGAGACATTGTGCTATTGTCGAGAATCTCTTTTGTCAATATTTGCATTGAAGCCCCCTCAGCTCATTAAAAGGCTGGCCTCCCACATAGTCAATACATCAGCGGTGTACTCCTGGTGAGGTGGCAGTTGCTATGAGGCTGCTCCATTACTTCATTAGATACACAGATGACTGTAATGGTGGCTGTAATGATTTGATGGTAGCATTACTTGTGACAGTTAGAGTGGAGCTTTTAATGCTTCCCATTACTTCATTAATGACTAATCTTCGGGGCTGTATGGTAACGACTCTAGTGATAAAACCAGCACCCCATTTCTTCAGCTGGCCATGGTGTGATGTGAATGTTGCTGAGAGCTTCAACATTTCTTTGCTTCATTAAGCAGGACTGTACAAGCTCTGAGGGGGCTTCAGTTCAACAGCCGGTACTGTGTACTAGGGGGCATTAATGGGATGTGTCTCTGAAGCTGGTTAACTGGCCTGGGGGCATTAGTGGGGGAACTGTCTCTGAAGCTGATGGAAGACTGCATGCATAGGCGATAATGGGATGTGTCTTGAAAAGATGTCTTTGAAGCTGGCTAAGATGTGTAGTAGCTTCTGTTTTGTCATGCTGGTAGCTCCTGAGCTAGTGAGATGTTCCCTCAAGAGCTTCAGCATTCATCCATTGCTATGGTGGCCAAGTTGTAACTTGAAGAGCTTCTCATTGTTGAACTTCAGACTATTGCATCTCACCTGGGCTTGAAGTTTGGGTTTTTCCACAGATTTAGTTACCTGGTGGAGGCAATCAACTGAGTTAGACTATCTCTGCTCCTGGCATTTTAGCTATGCAAGTATAATTGGAGGTGGAAGAATGGAAATTAGTTTGTGTTTTGTCTCCTACCTATTCTGACACCCATCCCTTCAGTTATAGGCTATGCTCTTAGCTTTTCACACCCTCCCCTCCCCTCCCCTCCCCTCCCCTCCCCAGGTCTTGTCTTGAACCCCCTCCCCTCCCCTAGGGGGTTGGTTACCTGGTCAGGCAATGCTCTTGCCTTGTAAAGGAGGAGGGAAAGCTTGGCTGATTGCCTGTTTGTTGGGGGCCAGGACACGGCTATATGGGGAGAGGAGAGGGAAGTCTGGGCTAATTGACTGGGGCCTTTTGGTTGTTTTTGTTGTGATTGCTGTTCATGTAATCCTACACCTCCTACCTGCTGGTGAAATCTCTTGCTGTGGAATCTTGGGAACCCAGCTTCACTGGGTGGCCTTAGTTAGTACATCTCCATGTGACCCCCTCCAGGCATTTTTTTGGGGTCAGATGTTTGCTGAGCTGGCTATGTTTACTGTAGGGCAGATGTTTGTAGATTTTTCCTGATTATGACACTTGTTGTGAAATTCTTGAGGGAGTTTTGCTGTTGATTACTCCACTCTATGCAAAATACTGAAAGTGCAGGGAAGTTAGGCTGGTCCCTCTGGAGGGGTAGGGAGTGTCCTAACTTCTCTCTGGGAGGGAGCTCTCCTGAAGGTGGGAGGGGAGTGTCCCTAGCTGCTGATGTCTGACCTCCTGGGGAGACACTGGGTAAATTTCTGTGTTGTGGACTTGGTTACAGTTTTGCAATGGATAAGCTTGTAATGGCTGGTGGCTGGAGCTTAGCCCTTCCAGTTGTGGGGTCTGATAGATGAGATTACAGGAGATAGTGTGCCCTTGCCCTTTCAAGATGGACTGTGGATGGTTGAGCTGAGAGGGTAAAAATGAATGTGCTAGAGAGTTTATGTTCTCCCAAAATTTGTAGTTACGCTCTCCGGACATTGTATTGGGTGCTCTATCTCAGACTGCTACCTTTTTTAGCTAGTGGTACCTCCATTGAAGGCTATGCTCATTTGTTTTCAAGCTTGTGCACGCCTTCTGGAACCTTTCAACAACTGACACCTTGAAGGGCCCTCCACAAGAATACAGGACATCTCCCAATAAAGGACACTTCTTGTGCCATTCTAATACCTTAGTGTATTATTCAATGTCCTTTATTGGAAGATTCTATGTACATACCTTGTATGGTAGTCTTGTATCTTTTGTGGAGCTTCTGGGAAGGGTGCCTCAATGGACAAGGTAGTATGTTTGTGTACATTGGTGTGTACCACTCTCTCTCTGGTACTGCAAGTGTACCTTGGTGCACCTGGGATGGTGGAGGTGGTGGAAGTGTGCTATTACTCACCTTACTTCTTGGGAAAACAGTAACCTTTCTATGACTGGCTGTTTAATGAGCAGGCTTCTTTGTTTGCAATCTTATCTTCCTTTCTGGATTTTTTGTGTGAAGTCTTGAGTCTGAAATACTCTCTTGGTTTTAGGGCTAGCTGGCTCTAGCCTCTGACTTCCGAGCTCTTCTCTGTAGGGATTCTGAGATCATATTCTGGTGATGCAAATGGGGCTATTTGTCTGAGTGTTGTGTATCCTATGGTGATGCATTCCATACATTGTCCCAACCTCAGGAACTCTGACTGTGGCAATTACAGTGGCAGGCACTGACTGCTGATTGCATTGTCCCAATACTTAGTCAAATTCCCTGTAATCTTACTCAGAGGAGATTGATCTCCCTACTCAACACTTGCAAAGTCTCAATGTACTTGCTTTAACTTGATACAATGCCTGGCATGGTTCTGTGAACCAGTGTTGCCAGATACAAATGTGTATCTAGCTGTATACCCCCTAAAAAGGGGGGGGGAGACTGGGCTCTCCTAGTATTAGGGCAAGCCCAATGTTGTTGGACACATGTACCCTGGGGGCAAAGCCAGTCCATTATTAGGAACTGGTGATTGGTGTAGGAATAGCTGTAGGGCATGATGTGTGGAACATCAGAATGTTGGCATCTTATGTAAACTAGTTTTTTCTGGTGGGTGGCTGTCAGCAGGTCCTGGTCACTATGTGCTGTGACAACTTCACTGTAGCCTGTGGCATTTTGATTGCCTGCTTGGGGCCCCTGAGGGGGTAAGGATGCTGTTAATTAATGGAGGGAGCTGGGACATGTGTATTATTGTTCTGGAATGTGGTGTACTCCCCTGAGGGTAGGTATAGCAGTTTTGAGCAATGGCCTACCCTGCCTGAGGCTGAGCTAGGCAAAACTGTATTGCCAGGGGACATGCTCCTTGCATGCTGGCATGCCACCTGGGACTGTGTTGCCATGGAGACTGCTGGGTTCAAGGTGCATGCAGCTGGGTGCAGCTGGATACTTTTCTGAGGTGTTGGGTTAACTGTAGTATGTGGATGGTGTCTTTGATGCCTGGTTTGGTAAGAGGGATAGGGGAATGAGGTGTATATGGGAGGGAAAGGAAGTGGATTGCTGTTGTCATATCCTCTCGGACAATTTGTTTGGGACACAGGTATAGGAACCCCCCCAGCCATTTAGTGTGACTTGCCAGCTGAACTGCAGCTGGCCTGTATAGGTACACATTATACACTGTAGGTCTTCTGATGATCTTGTTCTGGTGAATGCCCCCTTCAATGTCCTACTAACAAACCTTTTCTTTTGACTGTGGGGAGTTGAATGCCTTTGATGGAAAAACATCCAGTTGGTATGATGAAAGTGGGCCTTTCATGGCGGTGCATCGAGCTCTTTCATGCTTCACCCTCCCTGGTCAGGGTCAGGGCCCTGGGTTGTTGTGGTGTGCTGTGCATGTGTGTTGGATGAACTGACATGTGTCTCTCAGCTGGTTTTGGCTAAATACAAGGGTTTTTTGATGAGAGGTGGCTTCAGTATTATGGTGGTTGGGCTTGTGTTTTGTGTGTGTTGGCAGTGGCTGGACACCACACAGCCCTTCTCCTGAGGTGGAAACCTCTCAATTCAGATCAGGGAGATATCACCTGTTCAGGTGTACTGTTATTATACCACTGGTAGCTCACCACTGAAACCTCTCAAGTGAGATGTCTTGAGTAATGTCATTTCTTGAGGGCTTCTAGTTTTTTTAACATCTGTGAAATGTAGTGCCCTAGTGTTGCTAGGATATCTGACCTCTTCAATTTCAACAAAACCCTCAAAATAATAGAAACTTATTTTGGTGTTCCTGAAAAGTAATAAACATCATTATTGTTTTGGAAATAATGTCATGACCTTTGCCTACTATCTCCAGCCAACCTCCATGGAGCTAGCCTTGAATGTATAATATTCCCAAGCCAGCACACCGTACACACACTGATCAAGGACTCTTCCTCCCTAGAGCAATAACATGACTCTCTTAAAGCCATTTGGTTTGGCTGGGTGGAAACTGAGCCATTTGGTTTGGCTGGGTGTGTGTTGGGGGAGGACTGGTTGGCTGGTGGCCTCTGCTGTTGTTTCCGTGGGTAGATGAGGTTGCTATGCTCTCTGTGGGTGTGGTTCTTGGCTTCAGGCCCCCTCTAGACAATGCTGCCAGGCTTTATGAAGAAGGGGAGGGGAGGGTTTGTAATGGGGGGAGTAGCTGATATAATGAGTCAAAACTCTGTTTGAAGGGATACATTACTTAATCATCTCTCTCCCTCCCTCTCCCCTTTTCACCCTCCCTCTTTCTCTCCCTCTCCTTCTCCCTGCAGCTGAGGTCGTGGAGGGTTCCGATGGCGGCAGAGATGATGGAGGGTATGAGCAGCTGGCAGCACAACCTGAACTGGTTGGAGGATGACGATGAGCAGGACTCGGACACCGACTCCAAACTCAGTGGCTCAGCAGCTGCCGACTCTGTGCTGTGAGTTCAGTACAGTGCATGGGCCAGTGTGATAGCACAGAAGTGGTCTTTATGAAGAGGTCCATAGTGTTTGTGAAAACCTTAACCAAATGTATAATCATTATAGAGAGGTCCTCTACTATTATGAGGTTTCATGAGACATTGGGTTTGTTATAGAGGGCCTATACTGTGTTCATTATAGTGAGGTCCTTGGTTCCATGAGGCAATGGTCTTACGTATAATTGTAAGGTTCGTTGTAGAGAGGCGTTCGTTATAGAGAGGTTTCAAAGATGTTTGCTAAATGCATTCATCCATCCATCCATTTTCGTATCCAGGAGACACCTGAGTCGGTCACGCAAGCAGGGGAACGAGTTCTCCCTGGGTCCCATGAAGGAGCAGGACGAGGAAGATGCTGAGTCAGCAGAGGGAGGGGCTGCGCTATCCAGCGAACTGCGGGGGGCAGAGCAGACCTCGTACGGCTCCCCGGGCACTGGTGTCGGCAGCAGTCTGACCAATGGCTACCACCATCACCAGCTCCAGCAACGCCACCAGGAGGGGCGTGGTCTAGGGAGCGGGGCTGGAGGAGACAGGTCGCCTAAGGAGTTCAGGACTCAGGACATGGTCTCAAATAGCTCACCGAAGTAAGTATGACTCCCTCTCCTCCCTCGCTTCGTATTCAGTGTGGTCAGATTAGAGGGAGTTTACTAGTTTCCCTTCCTAATCCTTTTGCTCCCCCTCCCTCCCTCCCTCCCTTCCTTCCTCCCCCCTCCCCAGGTTCTTGCATCGCCGTAACTACGAGAACACACAGATGGGAGGTGGTGGTGGTGGTGGTAGTGGTGGTGGTGGGGGTTACCTCTACGCCAGTCGCAAGAAAGAGATCCTCAGTCCAGTTCCCGAGACCACAGGCGGGGGGGCCAGAGTGGTGGAAATTTCGATGCCCCCCCGATCCTTGTCCCCCTCCCAGTACCCCCAAGGTCGCAAATTGAGTTCAAGTTCGGCCGGACCCGGCACCCGCAGTATGGAGAATGTCACCCGTGGCACGCCCCCTAGTCGGAGGAGGGGTCCGGGGGGAAGGGGGGGTTACGAGTCCCACCTCCTTAATGGCCGACCACCACACTACAGGTGAGTGTCGTAACTGTTTCCTTGAGAACAGGTTTTAACCACTGTGTGAACATACACACACACACACACACACACACACACACACACATACATATCACATGTACGCATGCACACACATACCAACAGAGAGGTCAGAGTTCCCCAGAGCAACGGGATGGGTGGAGAGTCCTCCCCGCTCAGCCGTAGCCACGAGTTCCTCCCCCAGGGGGGGGGGCAGGGCCAGTTTAGCGAGAGTCTCGGCACGGGGATGGTCTACGGAGGGGAGGTACTCAGCGACGAAGTCCGCAGCGACGTGAACGTGGGAGCGGCCCTCCTCCCGCACTATCGACGCCCGAGCGCGGGAAGCACTAAAAGTGCAGGGGGCGTGGCTCTCCCCCTTCCTGGGGGGGCAAATGTCCCCGGCCACTCCAAGTCCTTCTCTGGCCACCTTCCGACCCAGAAGTCAAACTATCGCTCAGTCTCCGTGAGCAGTGGTGGTGGCGGCGGGGGTCCGGTTCCAGTTCCAAACCAGCAACGTTCCCCATCTCATTCCCATTCCATGGCTCCAGCAGCAGCAGGGGGAGGGGGTGTGGCTGGGGGAATTGGTGGGGGGTTGGTGGACGGCCAGAACAAGACCCCGCCCCAGCGGAGGACCAACTACGCCCGGCATGACGTCATCAGAGACGCCTCCCAGCTCATCACTTCACAAGGTCAGTCAGTCAGTTAGTGCATTGTCTGTCTGTTGATCTAATAGGAGGGTGCTGTTGAATCCTGTCCCACAGTCTAAACCTTGCTGTGGTGTGGACTCTATCCCCCCTCCCAGTGTGTGTGTGTGCCCACTAGTGTGTGTGTGCCTGTTGTTTACATGGGAAAAGCAGCTAGTTTCCTGGCCAGTCACCAGGTATGAGGACCCCAGGGTGACTGTTGTTGCAAGGTTTGGAGTGCTGTAACTCTGCAGGTCTTTAGTGCTGTTAAGTATTGCTTCCCTCAAAGACTCTTTAAAGACCGAGGTGTGTATTGATCTTCAAGAAGCTGCCAAATCCTCACCTTGCCTTAGCCCCCAATATATAGTACAGTATTGCCATGGTGACCAGGTGTCAATTTTGCTAATTGCAGCCACTTTCTGAACTTCCAAGAGCCAGTTTGAAGCTGTTAGCTAGCTAGAGCTAGTTTTGTGAAAGTGGAGAAATCTAAACCTGTAGTTCAGTCCAGCATTGAATCAAGCAGAAAAGTAACTTCAGAGAAGAAGCTATAGTATGTCGTCATTTGAGCCTCAGGCAACTTCGTCCAGTTCTCAATCTCATTCCCAGTGCCAGTCCGAGACAGTGTCTCGTTCCCGTTCCACATCGCTTCCCACCAACTCTGTTTTCCAAACTTTCGTTGCGGAGGGGTGTGTGGTCCATCATGTGCGAGCTACAAGCCCCCTCCCACGGGCATGCTCAGTGGTGACATGGGCCTCTGCCCCTCGGAAGAAGTCCAACTTGAAAAGCTCTGGGAAAAGTTTGAGCACTGCTGCAGAGTCGAAGCCTGTTGTGATGTTTGCCTGTCCTGAGGTGGTGGGTGGGGAATCCAGTGCTGGTGGGAGGGGCCAGGAGAGGAAGGGGGAGGGGCCAGGAAGGGAGACAGAAGAGGGAAGGAGAGGAGGGAAGCCGAGAAGATGCCTTGGCTCTATTGGAAAGTCCTACTCCCTCCCTGAGTCGGCTGAGAAGGGGAAGACAATTAACTCCATGGGGAAATCCCACTCCTTAGTCGGGCGTGGTTGCCATGGAAACATTGTTGCCAGGGACAATGACGACAGGGGAGTAGTAGCCCCCCTGCCACTCAGCGAGGGTAAGAAAGTGACGTCCCTCAGCGATTTGAGCTCGCACCCCAAGGCTGAACCGGAGTGGTATAAATTAGACCTGGACTCTGACCTCTCCCTCTGCTCCTCTGACTCCTCCCACTCCCTGCAGGAAGCCACACCCACTGCTACTGCTGTTGTAATTGAGACAAAAGGAACTTCCTGTAACAACCAACCAGCTCCGCCCACTTCTAATCGGCCAGTGACATCACTGCAAACAGCCAAAGTGAAAGAGGAAATCAGAACATTGCGAAACTATTCCTCGTACCACGTCCCCGACAAAGTCAACAAACAGCCAGCTGTTCCTGCTATTCCAATCAGAGTTCACTCTACGGAGGCCCCTGTATGCTCTATTGAAGCCCCCACGTGTTCTATAGTGGAGCCTCTGGTATCTCAGCTCCCTCCTCCCTGGAACAGCAAGATGGCGGATCGTCAGCGAGCGCCTTCACCCTCGCCATCAGCAGGCAGTGAAGCCAACCTCGACTCCTACCCACCCTCTCACTACGAGTTCCAGGCCACACCCACTGGCTCCGCCCACCCAGGGGGTGTGGCATTGGTGTTGGGGAGGGATGTGCGTCAGGACAACATCACAGCTGTCGTGGGTTGTTGCAGGAGGAGCACGCTCCCTCACCTCTCCTCCCTCCCCTCCTCCCCCTCCTCCCCTTTCCCTCCTTCCCCGCTCTCCCTCCCCTCCCCCTTCACACCCCTCTCGTCAGCCACGCCCCCTCTGTACAGCAGCAAAGAAGCTCCGCCTACCACTTTACGAGATCAGCGTGCTTTTCCAACCACCCATGACAAGAATATCAGAAGAGGAAGTTTGGGTTCTAGCGTGAATCCCCGTGGACAGTCCCCACGTACAGGGACTCGCATGTCTCTGTCCCATCCCTACAGAGGGGAGGAGGGAAGGGCTCGATCTCAGACAGCTTATCTGCCCTACAGGGGGGAGTCCCCTCCCTGCAAGGGGAAGTCTCTGATATCTCCTCCGTACAGGGGGGAACCCCTGATGCCCCCTCCCTTGTACAGGGGAGAACCCCTGATGCCCCCTCCCTTGTACAGGGGGGAACCCCTGATGCCCCCTCCCTTGTACAGGGGAGGGAAGGAGAAGGTTTGTTCAAGGGGAAGGGCTCGGACAGCATCCTTGATATCCCCTCAGTACAGGGGGGAGCCCCCCCTGATGGCCCCTCCCACCTACAGGGAAGGGATGGGGAAGGTGCGGCCGGTGAACGATGGAATCTCCCGTGCCCGGACGGCCTCCCTGATCTCCCCCTATGCCATCTCCATGATCAATTCCCCGTGTTTGGAACCAGTCTCGGCCGAGAGGGTGGCGCCAGGCCAGGTTCCGTTCCGGAGTGGACTCCACCGCAGTATGGGGCGCTACGACCTACTCCAATCCCCAAGCCAAGGTCCGGTTCCCAATCTTCATGATCCCGATTCCACAGACTCATTCCAGATCCAGGAACTGGATTTAGACCGCAACGACGCTCTCGTGGGATCTAATCATGCTTCAAGTGGCAATCTTGACCCACCAGGGGCCCAATATTTCAACTTTCCCCCCGGATATTCAGAGGGCAAGGGGGTCAAGCATTCTGTCAGCTGCTGTAGGGGGCATCAGCATCATTCTGGTCTTTCTGTTTCCCGGAGGTCTCTCTCAAACTCCTCCCATTCTCTCACCGGCTCCGTTGGGGGGGTTCAAAGTTCGGAGGTGGGAGGGGGGAGGAGTCCAGTGGATGGTCACAGTGATGTGTGGACCCCTGATGTCAGGGGGTCAGCAGGGAATTCCAACCCCCGTGATTCTGCCCAGTACCACCACCGGCCCTCCTCCACTTCATCCAGAGAAGGCACTCTCTTATTCCTGCTTCAGTACCTTGGTAAAGCGGCTAATTACAGTGGACTCCCTCATGCACCCTTTGCGTTGGGACTTGTGACCACATTTCAGGGGTCCAGATTAGAGAGAGTTCACTGTCTTGTCTGTGTTACCTTCCATGGAATGGACACCTTCAAATATTTTTAAAGTTTTGAAGTTGTTTGGGTTTCCACCTCGCTGTGCTGTGGAATGACGTCTGTTTTGATTGTGGTCGTGAGGTGGTCACGCCCCATCGGGCAGGCTAGCCAGTGTCTCACCGCAGCAGCCCAAACATGGCCAAAAATGCAAAGGCAATGAAAAAAAACTTGCAGTAAAACAGGATTTTGAATGTGGAGCGGGAAACGAGATTCGAACTCGCGACATTCACGTTGGCAACGTGACGCTCTACCAACT
>JAAGOD010013240.1_pt1 | contig 11186 bp, 19 predicted proteins | sample 8389681 | NCBI WGS metagenome assembly JAAGOD01 (sample SAMN13964374, study PRJNA552185) | sponge metagenome | biome: deep-sea hydrothermal vent fields; feature: spots directly above weak diffusing fluid; material: seawater and sediment | host: Tedaniidae sp. KZ-2020 ... | reverse complement strand
CAGGCCCTCCCCGGCGGCCCTCCCACATTTAATTTAATTTCCCAGAAGAGGGCGGGGAGAGCCTGGTCCTCGAGGCTATATAATGTGTACGTACGTAGTGTACACTTGCTGAATGAACTGGATATTAATTAGTGAGCAGAGAGGGTGTGGTGATCACAACAATGGAGAAGTTGAACAGTAAGGTGGCAATCATCACTGGAGGGGCACAAGGTATTGGGCTGGCCACTGCAAGACTGCTACTAAAGAATGGAGCAAAGGTGTGCTAGCTTGCAAATCAGAGCTAGTCTCTAGCAGTCTTGAATGTCTACAGTGACTCCAGTGGCATATCCTTTTTCAGGTATCCCATTGGTTTGAAGGTCCCTAACTGGACCATTTTAATTCCCCTGGGCTAGCCAAATTACTTCTTCCATGAACTGGACCACTCAAATTTTTGTCGCTACACCTCTGCTACAGGTTTGTCTGGTTGATATAAATAAAGAAGTTGGTCTAGCTGCTTGCAAGAATCTCCAGGAGGAATTCTCACATAGTGACGTGCTGTTCTTGCTTGCTGATGTCTCAAAGCAGGATGAATTGGTATGATACTTAAACGAACTCTAGTAGATATGTAGTTTCAGTCCTTCTCATTTTTATAGAGGAAGGTATTCGAGAGGACTCAAGAGGAATTTGGTGCAATAGACATTGTCTGCAACAACGCTGCCATATCTGATGAGAAAAACTGGAGGAAGATGATAGATATCAATCTGGTGAGCTAACAAAATAGTTATTGTATCGGCCAAATTTTTCATCACCCACTAAGTTTTATATAGCTCAAATATCTTTAGCTAGATAGCTAGGTAGCTAGCTATCTATCACAATAATAAAGGGGCAGGATGACCCTAGACATCCACTAAAATATGCCGAAATTCTGGATCCCTCACACCTTACGTACATTTCAAGAGGTGAGAAGCTATATAAAACTTAGTGGTGAGAAGAGGTCTCGCTAGCCAGACCCTTCCTGAGGAAGGATTGTCTTGTGAGACTAGTGAGAAGGAAGGTGATGAGAAACATACTACTCTTCCTGGACCTAATATAGGTTGCAGTGATGGAAGGCACACGACTTGGTGTGGAGTATTATGTCAGACAAGAGTGGTGGCAGAGGTGGCACTGTAGTGAATGTATCATCAGGTGGAGGTATGTTGTCCATCACAATATCTAGCTATGATAGCGTGCTTGATGCTTACTTGCAGGATTAGTGCCCCTGTTCTTTGCTCCTGGCTACTGCGCAACAAAGTTTGCTGTGGTTGGCTTCAGTAGGAGTATGGGAGAAAACACTGTCAAAGAATCTGTGAAGGTGAACTGCATTTGTCCAGGACCCACTGACACAGAATTGGCTTGGAAAGCGAGGGAAAACTTTGACGAAGAAACGAGAGCTCAAGTGGATGCCCAATATGGGGTGTTGGGGGAGGAGGTTGAATTACTCAAGTAAGTATGGCTAAAACAAAATTTTAACGGTTGCAGGCCGGAAGATATAGCTGAAGGTATTCTGGAGCTGATCACAGAGGACAAAGCAAAGAGTGGCTGTGTCATGAGTCTTACAAAAGAGAGGAAAGTGTATGTCCATATGCCTGGTGAAAGACCACAAAGACCACAAACTCAATGCAGCTAACCCGCTATTATAATTAAACCACGCCTCTAAAAGGTGTGGCTGCGCTCCAAAAAGACAAGATGTTGGCCAGCAGAGTTGCAATCATCACTGGAGGGGCACGGGGTATTGGGCTAGCCACTGCAAGACTGCTGCTAAAGAATGGAGCAAAGGTTGGCTTTAGCCACACCTCCAGCTAGACCTACCTAGCTAGCTAGCTTGTCTTGTGCACTTTAGGTTAGTCTGGTGGATGTGAGTGAAGAGGCAGGGCAGATTGCTTCCAAGGATCTCCAGAAGGAATTCTCACAGAAGGATGTGCTCTTCTTGCTTGCTGATGTCTCAAAACGGGAGGAACTGGTAGGATGCTAGCTACCTAGCTGAAACCCTCTTGCTCTTACCTGATCCCTCCTCCACATTTCAGAGGCAAGTGTTTGAGAGGACAAAACGAGAATTTGGTGCAATAGATATCGTCTGCAACAATGCTGGCATAGCCAATGAAAATAACTGGAGGAAGATGATGGACATCAACCTGGTGAGATGATTCGTAGCTATAGCCTCATTCCCGAGAGGCCTTCCAGGCCTGGGGACGAGGCTAATGAAGCTAGTTGAAAAGCTGAGGCGGTAGCTATTGACACTGTAGTGTAATGCTAGGTTGCAGTGATGGAAGGCACATACCTTGGTCTGGAGTACATGTCAGACAAGAAGGGTGGAAGGGGCGGAGCTATAATCAATGTGGCTTCATTTGGAGGTAGGCCACTTCAATTTATTGTAGTCCCAAACCATCACCAAAAAACGTTTTTAGGTATTGTGCCAATGCTGTTTAGTCCTGCCTACTGTGCCTCTAAGTTCGGTGTGGTGGGGTTCAGTAGGAGCCTGACGCAAGCAGCCATTACAGACTCCGTACGAGTCAACTGCATCTGTCCAGAGTTTGTCAATACAAGACTGGTGACAGAAGAATTGCCCGATGCCAGTGACGAAACTAAAGGATTGATCGCCTCGAAGGGGTTGCTTCAGTAAGTCGTGCAAAACACAATAATGGAACGTCTGTTTGTCCTTTGTATCCTCCTCCCATGGAGTCTAGAATTTTACTAGCACCAGTGAAGAGTACTGTATAAAAGAGGCTGTCCTTTATTCAGAAATTCCCTATCTCGTACTTCCAGGCCAGAAACTGTAGCCGAAGGCATTCTTGAGTTGATCACAGATACCAGTAAGGTTGGCAGAGTCATGACTGTTACAAAGAAGAAGGGTATACGCTACATCCATTTATTGGGAGACTCAAAATTATAGTGTTATTTTTTTATACGCCATCATTTTAGCAAGTGATTCAATTTGTTCATGTAGTAGCGAGTTCACTTCTCTGGTCGATTTTTCTGGACGTACTCCCACAACTGCTTTGTGACCTGCCAATCACAACACAGTGAAAACACCCCTTACTGTAAGCATTGCACACACAAGGTGTGCTCTATTCAGAGTTCTCAACCTTGCTGAACACGGAGAGTTTGACTTACACTTGGGTCCTTGATTTTAAAGCTGTTTGAAATGAAATTATTGAACTTTTCCATCTTCTTGGGAACACCCATCTGTTTGCGTAATTGAAAATTAAGGGAACGTTTAGAACAAGTGTGCACGGACTGACCTTAGTCAATCTCTCCTTAATTTCATTAAGATCAGGAGTACCCTACAGCATAAAGTTATCATAAATAAATCATTTGATTCAGAAGAGACAAAATATAACACTGTTCATAGGTTGAGTCATTTTCGCTGTTTAGTGATATTATAGACATCTCAAAATTTCTTCTTTCCTTGTTTTACCATCTGGATTATCAAGTACAATAGTCATGATGGCAGCATGCTACTAGCAATCTCTCTTGCTTTCCAGGGGAAAAATTTATGATTACAAACTGTGCATTACCTTTCCAGCTGGAGTTTTCTTCTTGCTGCTGAGCGTACTCGTTACCTTGGGCTACAAATAAGCAGAAGGGGGGGTCTTAATGGGATACTCTGAATGATGGAGTCAGTATATACCGTGTTGGGAAGAGATCGAGATCCCTTAGACGAGCCTTTCTGTGGCTTGCCAATTGGAGCCTGAGGAGTCTTGTAAGGACCCTTCAGAAGGAGTGGGAGAGGGTCAGAGTCACGGTGTGTATCTGGGAGGGGGTGGGTGGGTCTCTTACCAGCTTTCCCTTGGAGTGCGGTGTATCTGTCTTCGATTTTTTGCCATTAGACTATCGTACAATGCAATAAAAACTGTGGAACTGGAGTCTGGCTGTGTCTCACCTGGGACTTCTTGGGTGGAGGCTTCACGTTTTCTTGTTCTGATTCTGATTCTTCCTCCTCATCTTCCTCATCACTCATATCCTCGTCTTCATCTTCTTCCTCAGAGTCCTCCTCCTGTAGCACAACACACACACACAAACATACGCAAAAGAACACGGACACACAAACATGTAAAAACAAACACATGATCATTACAGGCACAGTCACCTCCCTTCCCTCCTCAATACATACCTCTTCGGAATCACCTTCCTTGGTCTCCTTAACAATCTTGGCAAGCTGTAGTGAGTTGGTGGCACACTCTATATAAAACACACTCCTGTGTTGGTCTCGCAACATACCTTGGCAGAAGGAGCCTTTGTTGGTACACTAGCAGGACGTTTCTATGGAGGTGGAGATGTGAGATCAAGTGTTCACAGCACACAGCACAGGACATACGTTGGATCCCTGAATCTTTGCCATCATATCCTTAATCTTTTCTTCTTCCTCTTCATCATCATCATCATCTTCGTCTTCATTCTTCAACATGTCTAGGTCAATGGCTGCACGCACACACATACAAAGTCAGTGAGGCATTGAGGACTGAAGGATGGAGGTTGGTACTGGCTATAGTTTTCAAACCACTTACATTCAGTGACTTGTCCTACGAGGTGAATTGGACCACTGCCTGGAAGAGCATGACATTAAATTCACAGCACTGCTATGACTGCAGGGCAATGACACGCCTCTTACCTTCCACTAGCTTGAATGTGACTGGAGGCCGCAAGGTGACAAAAAGTGAAGACTAAATGGAGAGAAATAGGAGCAGCTCTCCAGTTAGACTACAAAGAAGGCTTACTCACTTGTTCAACTCCCCCTAGTCTCATGGAGAGGATGGTGTGAGTGGCCTTGGTGCCTTCCTCATTGTCAGTTGTCAATTCCACCACATTCCTCTCCCCCTCCTTGGCACCCACTCCAAGACAGGCCTGTAGATACAGCACTCCTACTTTGAAACCACAGCAATGGCTCAACACTAGCTGGGACAGATACCTGGCGGAGTTCTAAGGTCTTCTCAATGTAGAGTGAGTCATCCTCATCATCATCTTCAGCCTCCCATTCAATCTCCTTCTTGTTCTTAGAGAGTGCAGCACCTGGAAAGATACAGAGACTGAAAGTTTAGGCAGCTCTTTTCTCGAAATACTTACCCCAGAACTCCTCCACGGTTTGACTGGTTGCTTCCATCACGAATCTTCAGAGTGGTATGGGTTTGTGGCAAGGGACTGGGACTCCAGACTAGACTGGGTTAGTGAGCACTTCTCTAGAGAGACTGAGCTGATATTGCCACGTGGTTCAACCCTTGCCACGTGTCTCAATCCGTAATCTTGAAATTCCACAGCACGGAATTATGTGTATAAATCAAAAACCTTTATACAATGATTTGATGGACAATGAGTGTAGTAACAGTTAATGAAAACGTTTAAGTTTCAAGTTCAAGCCTCCACAGTCAGACATAGTTATCTGTCCAGTTGTTGCGATACTGAACAGTAGGTACATAGATACACCAGATCACCCAACCCTGTTCGTTTTCAGGAATTGTAGTTTGAGAATGTCATCTTTTTGTTTCCTAATCGTGTCCTTCATGACAGGCTGCTTGCCACCATCCCTCACATTCATTCACCTATAGTATTGTCAGTAAATGAACAACATCCACCATGACTAGCTAGTATTTTGCCATGCATTAAGCAATCTCACTGTCAAAGAATAAACAAGCTAAATGTAGCTGACTTATTGAAATCTCGACAATTGTAGATGAAAAAATTGCTAGACCAAACTGTGTCAGCATGGGGCACACTGCTTTAGGCTTAGCTTCAGGATACCAGCAGCACCAAAAATACAACCACTGGTACAGGAGGCCAGCCAAGAACAAGTATCTAATCTTACTTGTAAACCCACCAGAATCAGAATTAGAATCATCTCAGAAGAAGAACCATGTGCTGCAGACCTCGTGCCCAGCTACACACAGACCTGAGCCCCGCCCTTAGCCCCTCCCCCCCCTCATTCTTAGCTTTTAACATGAAGAGTTTGTGTGGCGTATCTGCACAGCTATAACCAAGGGAGTTTTAGGACTCAGATATGTCTAGAGCAAGTTCTAGGGTCAAGCTCAGCTCAAAAGGAGTCAAGTCTCGTCATGGGGAGAAAAAAAGCAATGCAGATCTTGAGGTAAGTTTGGTTACCATGGCAACTGGTCAGCTTGGCTCTACACATGGGTGGCATGCAATGCAGTGCTTTGATCCTGTGCTGTCAGTATAGGCAAAGAAATCTGAGATCCCCCAGCTAGCATGGAAAATAATTCCAGAGTCTGCTACGAAAAAACTGAGGGGAATGGACGATATTGACAAGATGGCGAGGAAATTAGCAAGCTTGTTGTCCCTGAACGAAAGTCAAGTGTCCATGAAAGAAGCAGCCCAACTGGACTACTTTGTGGCAGGCTATTGATATCCTCTGAATGAATCTAACAATATAGTTTACTGTATGTACATAACGATATAGCTTTAAATGTTTGATCCTTGACTGTTTTGCTCCAAGCATGCTTTGACTGAGTGGAAAATGAGTAATGAACAGCTCTCGGCTTTCATCGCCATTCTCCACATGTTGCTAGATAACTTGAGTAAGGAAATACTGAAGGAGGCACAACCTCCCTCTAATATTGTGACCATCTAGGAAAAGGTCTTTCGTTGGGTGAGAACGTGAAGGTGTTGCAAGACCTGGTTTGCAACGTAGGGGTCCCCGCCGCTCCCACCTCCCTCGAGTGCTTTACTGCTGAGCTGGCAGCGTCAGTACTGCATTACGTCCAGTCCACTCTGTTCCAGCACTATGCCCTGTTCCAGTATCTCTTCACTGAGGAGCAGGAAGAGGAAATACTCACCTCTAAAGTGAGCAGCACCATGTCTAGTAACTAGATACTACCTTTAGCTTTTGTTGGTACCAATCCAGAAATTCAAATTTTTGGGGGACCTCAGAAAGGTGCTTCCCATGAACTGGGACAGATGAAGTGTCCTGTGTATACAATCAAACATGGGCTCCCCTGTATAAGACTCTCTGCTTATAATTCTTCCAGTTGGCAGTTGAGGCCCCCAATCCTGGACAGCAGGTGTTGTACCCCCATCCACTAGAGGAGAGCATCTCACTGGATGTGTATGAAAGGTGTCTGGTCCAGCACCCCCAGCAAACTGAACCCATGGACCAAGCAGTGACAGACGTAAGACTTCTAACATCTCAGCAAGGGCCGTCTTAGTTTTGTTGTCTGTTTCAGGTACCTTCACAGACCAAAGGGATTGATACCGTGGAAACCACTGGTATACATTTCCAATACTGCAATCCCAACATTGATGCCCTTTCTCTGTGCATATACAGATGATAACATAGATGGTGGTAGTGGAGGTGTTACGTTAGACGAAGAGTTGGAAATATCAGCTGACGACTTGAAAGCACTGATCGAGAAACATGCAAAATCAACATTACAATCATTTCAGGTTCGTGTAGAATGTAGATTCCGTCAGGCTGAGATTTCAATGACCGTCATCCACCGACACCACAGACTCAGATGCTCCAGAAAATCAAAGAGAAGGAAGGAGTGATTTCAACTAAATTGTCTAAACTTGAGAAAACTCTAAATGCACATCATTGAACATTAATTGTCAACACACTAAAACAATGGGACTTGAAATTCTCTCTTGCTACTCTACTTTTTATTGACAACTGTCAGAGGCTTCTTGGTGCTGGAGCCTCCTAGATGCTTACTACCCTTGCGGCTGCGATTGACAACACTCCTATTCCCAGTGCTTTTCTTATTACTGGTATTAACAGGCAATTTGGACACTTGGGGGGTTTTCTTGATGATTTCGTTCTCCTTTTCTGTGATGGGGTTGGAGTCCTCAATAGTGCACATACTGGCATCCCCCTATAGCAAGTATACGGTGAGTGAGAGGGTAGGAGAGGGAGGGGAAGTTTTGGTCGGCTTACATTTGTTGTGGTGGTAGTTTCCATCACGGACACACTTGGCAGGTCATAGTTGACAGAAGGGATCGACAGGTTGCCAAACGAGGAATCCTGGGAAAGCAAAATTTTGCAATCAAGCAGTCTCATGTGCCATATGGCCTGTTAAGAGCCTGGGTGTGCAAGGCTATCTATGCCATGCCACCACCACTACCACTACCACCAGAGAGCTAGCTAAACTACCTACATCTTCTGCATTGACTGCTGAGGATTCCCAGTCGGAGTCTGACTCGGGGAGGTGAGGCAGGAAGGATTTGGAGCTGGACCTGTACTCCTCCAATAGGGTCTCGTGCTCTCTCATCCTGGTCAGCTGGGACGGGTAACTGAACTCTCGACGCTGTGGGGTCACTCCTGAAATGAGGAACCCAAAGACAGTGATTCTCCCACTCACTGATCAACGTGGTCGTTGCAATTATACCTGTTGGAAGGTCCCTCTGGACTTCCTCCGCTGCATACGTATCCACTGTTGACCACACCTTCTTCAATTGGCTGTCTTGATCGGAGGCAAACTGATTGACGGCATCACTCACTCCACGGACCTCTTCGTTCCAGTGCTTCGCTGTCTCCTCCACTCTGTGTTGCTCCAGTGTTTCCAGGGACCGTGCAACATTGTTGCAGCAAGAGGAAACACTGTCAGTATGCACCTGTAGAGCACCAGATTATTTTGAAACCAGCTCAGCTCAGTACTAGCACATGCAACTGCATGCACACGCACATGCATGCATGCACATACCTGCTGTGAACTAGTCCATTCCTTGCCGTTCTCCACAACTTCATTGGACAGAGCTTCAGACTTTTCTACAGTAGAACTGACATACTCTCCAGCCATCTACATCCATACAAAAATTCCCAATCGCAACAACACCCAACCCTCCAGAAATCATCATCCCACCTCATTTACAGCATTGATTCCCTGTGAAACACACTCTCTCATATCATCCATGGTTTTTCTCTCCTGATGCACCAGACACTCGTGCTGTAAAGACGTTAATACTCAACCAGTTGGAGCATGATTTGTGCGTGTGGCATCATCAATCCTAAACAGACCTTGGAGCGGATTGTGTCCGCAGTAGCTGTGGTGCCTTGGAAGGCCAGGGCAGTGGCTTCATTGTACTCGCTCATCCCGGAGTTGAGGCCACAGAGAGACTTCTGCAGGTAGTCCACGTGAGCCTGCTGGGACTCTGAAGAGGCCTGGACTCCCTGAGACACCTGGGCAGTAAACACGGCTTTTTACAAAGGAGAAGGGGCCAGCCCACATAGTCAGTACATATTGAAAGTGGAGAAGCAAACTCTATTGAAAGGTCTCAGGCTAGGGTAACATGAGCAGCAAAGGTTTCATGCCTGACTGAGCTTGGTGGTGGGAGGAATTCTCGGATTTATGAAAGATGAAAGGTTTGAAGACGATCAGATACGTTGTAGTCCTGATATAGAAGTTGGACAAACCTTGGTGAGTGATGTCGTTAGCTGTGTGTGCTGCTGCTCAAAAGCTCTCTGGAGTAGGCTGGACATGTCAGCCAGCAAGGAATTCCGGAGCGTCTGTGAGACAAAACAGAGAGTCTGAATGAATACCAATAAGTAAAAGTTGACAAAATTATACATCAGATAGGGTCTGCTGGTCGACGGCAGCCTGTGAGAGTGCATTCTGGTGACTGACAGCCACAGCTGCCTGAGAGACATTCTGTTCTTCCACTCTCTTGGAGAGTGCAGTCAGCAGGCTCTTCTGCTCGCTCACAAAGCGAGAAGTATTCCCCCACTGGTCCACAACCTACAGAAAAGAAGAGATACTTTAGTGCACACAATCCTTGAGGTTGTGGGAGATGTCAGCATTTCGTCACCTGAGCTTTGAGACTGGCCGTCATGGATTGAATACTCTCCAGATGTTGTGTGACGACTTCGTGAAGCCGCAGAAACAGGGGAAGAAAGGTGGACTCCACCATCTCATTGCCTCGGCAGGTAATGGAATCCTGCAAGAAAACCCCAGTGATGGCGTCACCCGCAACTATATGGCAGGTATGTACCTTGAAACTGTTAGCCGAGGATTTCAACTCTGACATGCTGTCCACAATGGAAGCTGCATCTTGCTGTAATACCATGCACACATCAATGTCATCCCTACACAATTGCACAGGTCAGCAATACGTACCTTACACCTCTCCTGCTGCGACTGGCTAAACTGCTGCATCGACACAATAATGTCACCCACCACATCCTTGATACCGTGGATTTCTTTGGAGCTAGAACTTGCCCAATCGTCTACGGAGGAGAAGAAAGGTCTATAAGCTTGCAACCTACAGCAAGTACATGGATGCTGGCTACCTATTCCTCCTGAGAAGTTGTTGCATGCTTGGAGCTGAGCTTCAGAGTACCCTTGCATGTTAAGACTCAGGGTGTCTATCTCGGAATGAACTTTGGACTGGAGCTGTGCGGCAGCAGTCAGGTTATTGTCCTCAACGTGAGACTTTCGGTCCAGTTTGGAATGAAGGCCTTCCATGTCACCAATAGTGTCCTTAACAACATGCATTAGCTACAGTGGGACAACAACCACAACAATAACAACAACAACAACGACGACAACAACAACAACAACAACAACAACAATTACCTGCTGTGCTTCATCCAGTAAAACTGTCTCAGTCTTCACATGCTCCTCTATTAGGAAGCCTCTCTCCTCCTTCTCCCTGGTGGTGTGGAAGAGGTCCTCTCTGGTGGTTGTGAGGGCAATACGGGTGGAGGCTAAGTTTTGACTGGTCACCGACAGTTGAGACGTCCTTTCCTCCAGATCTTGCTGCGTCTCAGCAAACAAAGTTGATAGCTGGAGGGGAAATAGTTTCATTCTCCGATTCTCATTGTAGTATAGTGAGGAACCTTATTTATTTCTTCCATGTTAGCAGTGATTTTGTCATCCAGTTCTTTAATGATCTCCTGTTGTCTCTTAATCTTTTTCTCCATTCCTTCAAAGTTCTCTGCTGATAAGAAAATCCCGTTCTTCTCACGAGCAGCATACAAGTCTTTCTTGAGCCGCTCAATTTCTTCTGTATACTCCTACAATAACCCAATCAATCATCATGATATGATCAAATCCAAAACAACTGAAGCTTTCAGTCTAGATTACCTTGATGAGTGCCTTCTTGGAGAGCTTTTGGTTGATTTCGGGCCGGTTGGTGATGTTCTTTGCACGGTGTGCATAATCCAGAGTAGACAAGGTCTCCTCGATATTGGACTGGGCGGGAGATATGGTGGCTATGATGGACGTCTT
>JAAGOD010046573.1_pt1 | contig 11188 bp, 1 predicted proteins | sample 8389681 | NCBI WGS metagenome assembly JAAGOD01 (sample SAMN13964374, study PRJNA552185) | sponge metagenome | biome: deep-sea hydrothermal vent fields; feature: spots directly above weak diffusing fluid; material: seawater and sediment | host: Tedaniidae sp. KZ-2020 ... | reverse complement strand
GAACCGACACTAAAATCGGCTCCAGCCCAGTCTCTGTCGCCTATTGTGCCATCAAACTAAGTGAGAAAATCTTTACCGATTTAGCCCAGCCTGAAGATGAGCTCAGTCTTAACCAGGCTCTGGTCTCCAGTCCTCTCTCCTTCTCCTACGCATACCCTTCACTCACTGTCACTGGAATAGCTAGCCCAACCACATACCAAGCAATCGTTGCATCCATTCGCTATGAAAACACTGCAGCAGAAATTGCTGACACCACAGCTCGTGTTGTTGACTTTATGGTCACCGATAGTGATGAGATGGAGAGAACAAGCACGTCTGTCTCTGCCACCATTACCATCATGACAGTGGACGACAACCCCCCAGTCTTCACATCCAATGCTATATACAACTTCACAGTTGATGAGAACGCCGCACAGACGACCCTAGTGGGCACAGTCTCTATCACTGATGCTGACCTCCCTCTAAATCAGGACAGGCCAGTGTTCACCATCACAGCAGCTGAGCCCCTTGAAGGATTCAGTGACTTCACCATCACAAACAGTCCCACAAATCAATTCGAGGGACAAATTACTGTCAGTGGTCCCCTTGACTTCGATGACCGCGAACAAAGCTACACGCTAACAGTGGCAGCTCAGTCCGCCATGAGGAATACCACTGCGATGGTCTTCATTACTGTCACGAATGTAAATGACATTGCTCCAGTGTTTAGCCAGTGCACAGTTTATACCACAGTTGAGAATGAACCCTTCGATTCCCCTCTCACCCCACAGAGTTGCATTGCCTTTGACCCTGACAATCTGGAAGCCGTACGATACCAGATATCAGCAAATCCTCTGATCAGGATCGACATTAACACTGGAGAGCTCACGGTAGCAGACACAATCAACAGGGAAATAGTTGGAGTTGAGTTTACAGTCACCATCACAGCCTCGGATTCCAGCTTCTCCACTTCCAGAAACATTTCAATTGAGGTTCAAGGGGTAAACGAGCACAATCCAGTCTTCCAGTTTCCACTCTATATAGCAAACGACATTGAAGAGAATGCAGCACCAACCCAGCAGCCTCTACTGCAAGTATACGCAACAGATTTGGACGAAGCACCAGACATGAGGGCTGACCCAAACTTTGTCAGTAGGATCACTTACAGCATTGAGCAAACTGATCCTACAATCACTCAGTACTTCTCCATCAACTCCACCACCGGAGATATTCTACAGCTGCTGCCAATAGATTTTGAAGCCTTCCCTTTTTTTCAATTCAATGTTATTGCAAACGACAATGACTTCACTAGCACTCCCAGGGTGACTCCAGCACAAGTGGTGGTCAATGTCATCAACATCAATGATGAACCACCTCGCTTTGACAACTTGCCGGACCGTATCATTGTTGATGAGTCTACCCCTGTCAGAGACCCCATTACCATCATTGAGACATCTGACCCTGACGTTGGTTCATCTCTCTTTGTCTCCTTTGTCCCCCCAGCTCCACCTCAATTTCTCCTCTCTGCCCTCTCTGGTGTGCTCTCTGTCCTGCAGCCCCTGGATGCTGAAGTTCCCCCCAGGGTGTTTGATGTGACACTGCAACTGGAGGATACCAGCACTGACCCCAGATATGCCAATGCCTCCACTGTCCTGGCCAACACCAGCATAGTAATAGCAGATACCAATGATATGCAGCCGAGGTTCAGCATGGAGCTGTACACAGCCAGTGTCGTGGAGAATACTGCAGCTAGCAACGTCCTGAATGTGAGTGCTGTCGATGGTGACTATGGCCTGGATCCTGATGGAAATCCTAATGGCAACAACAGGCTGACATATAGTTTCCTCACCGCTCCACCCATTAACACCTTCTCCATCAACAGTGAGACAGGGGAGATCAGGACACTGCGGCCACTGAACAGGGAGGAGGCCTCCAGCTATGTCTTCACAGTCCTGGTCACTGACAACCCGCAGATTCTCCCTGCACGGATTGACACGGCAGTTGTCAGCATTACTATTGGGGATGTCAATGAATTTCCCCCCAGAGCAGATCCTGGCCTGTACTTGTCCTTCATCCCGGAATCCACAGGCACTGGGCAGCCTCTCCCCACCTATGTGCAGGTGGCTTGGAACGTTTCATGTGAGTCAGTTTCCATGATAGCTAAACTGTGACTATTTAGTGTTGTTTTTGCATTTCAGTGCTCCCAGGTCTGTACCTGAGAGAAGCAAGGGAACCATCACTGAAGGACACTGATTCTCAAATCCTTCTCTGCCAGTTTTTGAACATCTACGAAAACCGCTCTCTCTCCTTGTCTACTGCTGTCTATTCAAATGGAAGCTCGTGTACAGACACTACAGCATCTCTCGCCTTGATGGAGACTCTGTCTGCAGAGCTGTCCACCGAAGCTCTGGTCAACCTCACCATCTCCCTCTCAGACGACACACTTAGTGATATCTTGGGAGCGTTTGACCTGGACCCAACTGACGACACCTTACAAAGGTAGCTAAGGCCAAATTTTACTGTTGCTTAGGCAGACTGTAGGCAGAAAAGTAGGGTGGGTATGTAAGACAAAAATCTCTAGTTGTAGGGCCTAAGCAGCTGTTGTAACATAATTCACAACTTCATGATCATTCTCTCGTTTCCTTGTAGGTACTTGGTCCTGTCCACCACTTTCAACCAGTTGGAAATGCGAGTGTTGGATCGGCGCATCACTTTCTTCAGTGATGCCTACATCCAAGCTCTCAATGGAGATACTTCTAATGGACAGCTGGCATGCAACCTCAGGAGTGGACAGCCTTTCATTCTAGGGACGTCTTATGATGTGCTCACTGACTTCCACAACTGCAGCAATGTGAATGGTGGTTTCAGGATAGCTGGTCTCTCCAGTACGGTGGGACTCTCTTCTCTGGTCTGGTACTATGGCAACAATGGACCATGTGGTGTGATGTACGGTCCACTACCATCCCCTGCTAGTCCAGCCACTCCCCTATCAGCTGATGCACTGTCAGTGGGAGGAGCTGTGTACGTACGGCTAGGTGATCCTGAGTGTGACATTGATACTGAATGTCCCATGATACCCATTACTGCTGGAGTATGCGACTCTGCTGTGGGAAGCAATGCTGAAGTCAACCTAGCACTGTTAGATTTTTCCATTACTGATCGTGATGGCTTGTCTAATACCCAACTAACCTACAGCATTGCTAGTGACAGTCCGCAGTTTGTTATAGACCCTTCCAGTGGCCAGTTAAGCTTAGACAGCATGATAGACAGGGATTTGGGCACATCCACATTTGTTGTGATGGTGAATGTATCAGATGGAGTGTTTATCTCAGATCTGACTGCAGTGGTTGAAGTCCTTGATGAGAACGACAATCCCCCAGTTCCTGAGCAGGATCCCTTCAGAGCCACCATCACCGAAGGCCTTCCTAGCGAGACCTTTGTCCTCACAGCTCTCTTTACCGACCAAGATGATGGTGTGAATAGCTTGCTGCGCTACAGCCTTGTCCCTCCATCTCCAGACTTTGCTCTTCTTGATGCCAGTAGCCCCGCCATCACAACAAGACGAACTTTTGACTTTGAAAGTGGAGACAGGTTTTTCTCTTTTGTGATTCGTGCTGAGGATGTCAGTGCAACACCAAGGATGCAAACAGCAAACGTGGAGGTGACCGTAACTGACCTGAATGATAATCGTCCTTTCATTGAGGTGGCTTCCGGAGAAGACTATGTTGAGGATTCTGACCCTGTCCAACCTGCTGTGGTGACAGTTACAGATGACGACAGCGCTCTCTATCCTTTACTGTACGCAGTGGTCTCAATAGTCAATCCTTTGGATGGGGCAGTGGAGGCACTCAACTTGCCACTATCCACCCTGCCCACTGGTTACAAGACTGCTTACCTCAACTCCACTTTGTTCATTGTCGGAGCCGGCACTCCAGTGGACTATACAAATCTCCTCAACAATGTCACCTACGAGAACCTGGCAGTGCTCTTTCAACTCCCTCTCTTCAGAAACCTCTCTTACAGCGTGTGTGACTCCCTAAGAGATGACTCCATGCTCTCCCAGCTCACTCTGGACACTCTGATGGCATTTGCTGCAAGAGCCTCGTCCCCAGATCTTCCAACTGAAGATGCTGAAATACTTCTCACTGCGTGCTTGGAGTTGGTCAGTGCTGAGATAGTCCTGCCTCTGGTGGAGACCAATGATCGGCCTGTTGTGGTGGGTTCTGCTCAGTTTCCTCCCGTGTCTGAGGACATATCAGTGGAGAATAACCGCGGCTCCTTTGTAATTGATGTGTTTGGGCCAGTTGTTGTGGACACAGACAGGAATCCCGTCACAGGCATTGCAGTGGTGGAGCATGGCGGCCCAGGCACTCCAGAGAGTGCTCAGGTTAGGGATGATCCCCAATGCTTCAGCCTCTACATGAATATCTCAGACATGGGTCCCAGTGGGTGCCAAGGGCAACAGCTGGACAGTCCTGACTTCTGTGGCTGTCCACCATCGGGAAGAGTGACATGCATAGCCTCTCCTTCTGAGGTGGTCTTTGCGTGTGTTAGTGTCAACAGGGAGGCTGTGACTTGCTCCTGCCCCCTCCCCCCACAAGCAGACATCCAGCCATCTCTCCCTAACTTCTCAGAAACTTCATCTCTTCTGCTGCAAGTATTGTCAGGACCGACACTTGACATCACATTCCTTCTGGTTACCGGCAGAAGGCTATTGTATACATTTGCTAACACACAGGAGGTAGCAGATGTTATTTTCTCTGCATCGACTGTGGTAGCCACTCGCTCCAGTGATGGCACTAGCATTGCAATTCCTTGCTGCCCCTTTGACATAGTTTTTGAGCCTGTATGGACTATAACCGAGTCCTCTGCTCTGGTTCTGGGACCCTATGACATCGTTCGATGGATACCCACGGCCAATTTGAATGGAGAGGCATACTTGCTTTTTAAAGGCTGGGACACCAGCAATGGAGTGCCATTTGGTGCAAGAAACATTGACACTACTCTATCAAGTGACACCTCATTCTCTGTTGGTATAGGAAATGCTACTGTGAATGTTTCCGCAATCAATGATCCTCCGCTGATCCGACTGGGAGGAGCAGCAGAGGGCCAGGAGAATTACACCACCACCTACACTGAAGGTGGACCTTCCGTATTTGTCTCAGAGAGAACTGCTGCAGTTATTGAACTTGATGCTGATGACCTCTTCCTCTTTAATTTGGTTGTGAGTATATCCGCTGCGGATGGGAGCTGTGACCTTGCAGACTTTGAAGGAGTGTCTCAGGATAGGCTCACCTACCTAAACAACACGATGGTGCCTCTGAATGCTGTGGAGAGGAACATCACTGGCCCGGCATGCATAACCTACACCTTCCAGGGCAGGATGAGCGTGGACAATTGGAGGGCTTTCATCACTATGATGAGATTCAGTGTTGACAACCCAGAGCCAAGTGAACACACTAGAAGACTGTCCTTTGTTATCAGTGACGAAATCTCCTCCAGCATGCCCGCGTACACATTTATTAATGTTGCGCTGGTCAGTGACATTTGCCCAGCCTTGTCTCTAGGGACAATGGGGCCAGTAACCTACGTGGGGCACTCATCCCCCGTGGTCCTGGCACCCTTGCTGAATGTCACTGATGGTGACAGGAATGCTATGATTGCATCAACCACCGTACGGATAATGGCAACTCCAAATGACCCTTGCTCTAACTGCATTCTAAATGTGTCCTCCACTGCCCTGCCTCCTGGATTCTCAGTAGGATTTGGCCGTTTGACACTAACCATCTCAGGCCTAGCCACTCCCGACCAATATCAAGATTTGCTGCAAACAGTGGCATTTTCAGACAATGGGGCAGAGCCTTCCTTCAACTTGGTCATGGTCAGGTTTACCTTGAGGGATCCCACACTTACTGCTTGTCAGGAGGCAGTTGCTGACATTGGCGTCATGATAGAGCATCTGAATGATAACCCAGCCACCATCTATCTCAACTACCCCACCAGTCAGGATTTCTCCACGACATTCACTGAAGGGATGGGAACAGTGAGAGTGACTGGAAGTGTGAGGATCATTGACCCTGATGTGCTGGACTCTGCCATGTACATGGTGAGTGTTGAGATTGACGAAGGTTGCGATTCATCCCAGGATCTGTTGGAGCTGCCTGCTGGAAGTGCCTCTACAATACTCTCTGCATATAATGAGACCACATGCTCCCTCATCCTGGAGGGCAACTCTACATTGCTGGAAAGTGATCTCTCTGCCCTCCTCTACAGGAACACTGAGCTCAACAACCCTTCCTCTGTCAACCGCAGTATCCTATTCACAGTGAGTGATGGCCCCCTTCTGCCCACTTCCGCACAAACACTGCTCAGGGTCATCCCTGTGAATGATCGTCCACGCATTGATCTCGATATTAGCAACTTGGTGTCCTCTGATGCTATGGTGAGGCTGACTGGATCGTCTGTTGGCATCACGGGGCCCTCTGGAGGACAGATTGTTGACCCTGACAACCAGTTTCTAGTGCGCATGACTCTGGTGCTCACTGAGATAAGCAGCATGGGAGTACAGGTCCCACGTGCTGATGAGGACTTTGAAGTATTAAGAATTGCTCCACCAGCCACTCTCGAGCAGTTTGGTCTTTCAGGAACATATTTATCTAGTTCTGGAGAGTTTGTTATAACAGGAACCACCTTTCTGGACAACTACACTACAGTACTCAACAGCATGGAGTACTCTAACCCTCGCTTGCCTCCATCCTCTCAGAACCGTAGGCGCGTTGCAGTCACAGTGAGTGACAGTGGCCTGACCAGTCTGGAAGCATTCTCCTTCATTTCCCTGGAGGGTGGTGGAGACCCGCCACGACTTGACCTCAATGGAGAAGAAGCTGGAACCAATGTGTCTGCCACCTATACCTTAACAGACCCGCCATTGCCTCTCTTCCCGAGTGCATTTCTGACTGACATGAATAGAGACCGCATCTGCAGTGTCAACATCACCATGGTGGGACCAGATGCCACTTGCTTGCCCACTAGCATTGACTTTGCTAATGCCTACTCAGACATCAGCATCAGCACAGTGGATGCTGCCAATGGAGCTGTCTTCATGCTCACCACCAGACTCCCAGACTGTCGCGAAACCATTGTCTTTCAAGATGTGCTGCGGGGAGTGAGGTTTTTCGTGCCAGCCACAGCTGCCGAAGGGTCGTGCACTCTACATGTGACAGCGACTGAAGACAGAGGCCTGACTAGTGACCCAGCCATGGCAGTTGTTGTGGTGAGGGCATTCAATGCTCCACCGTTCATTGACCTTGACTTGGGACTGGCAGGACGAGACTACTCCACCATCTATTTCCAGGGAGGGCTGACCAGGCACATTGTCAGTATCTTTAATGCCTCCAGGGCACGCAATATCACCGACATGACAGTGCTGGGGGAAGCCATGGACCTGGCTGGTGAGGCCCCAACAGCTAGCAACACTCTGGATGACGGGACGTTCTTTCATGGGGTTGTGATCTTGGAGGAGTCAAACGCTGGCTATGTACTGAGGGACATTGACAGCTCTACACTTGGTTACCTTCAGGTGGAGTTCTTTTCAAGTGCTAACTTGGAGAATGATGTGATCAGCTTTCCCTGTGAAGCAGCTGTGCCCTTTCCAGCATATGGCTGTACCTCCTCCTCCTCTGCTCCGCTCACCTTCCGAGCCCCAACCTGCAACAACTCTGTCTTTGAAGCATGTTCCTCACCAAACGCTCAGGACCTCTGCTCCGATTTACAAGTCACTATTTTCTGCTCCACTGTAGGGAGGAAGGCGTACAGGTTTGAATACCTGACTAACGGGCTGACCATGCGCTATCAGACATTGCTAGGCCTACTGGGATATGACTACCTCATAGAAAGTGGCGGGCAGATCAACCAGATCAGACTGCTCAACATCAGTGTGTTTGACCCTCTGAGTGTAGCCTCCAATCCTCTGGCCGTCACCAGGATACGCATCCAGAACCAAGACGTGCTCATCATTGAGTTGGACCCACCATCCTTCATCGTGTATGAAGACGAGAGGCCACTGCGCACATGCAACCTCTACACCGTCAGAGTGAGACGTCTGGACGGAACACGGCCCACACCTAGTGAGCTCATCTACAACATTTCACAAGGCAATATTGGCAATGCTTTTGGCATCAGGGAAGATGGTGTGATCTTCCTGAACAGAGCAGTGGACCGGGAAACTATTGCCATGTACAACCTGACCATTACTGCCAGGATCAGGTCAGCTGATCTCGACACCACAGCTAGTGGTTCACTTGCAGCCAGAGTGGTAGACGTCAATGACAACCATCCCATCACAGCTGACTCCTATTCCGCCAACGTCACTGAACTTACTGTCGGTGCTAGGGTGGTGCAGATTGCTGCCATGGATGCTGATGAAGGTCAGAATGCAGATCTGACCTACCTCTTGTTGGGAATTGGTGCCGAGAATTTCATGGTGGATGACACTGGCCTTATCACCTCACGTGTGGCTCTGAACAGGTCAGTGGAAGACTTCTATCTGCTGGTGGTGATTATCATGGACAGGGGGGAGATCTACCTCTCCACACACACTGTCATTAATGTCATGGTGGTCACCCCACCACCCACTCCAATCGTGTTTAACCCTATCCCTGACTTCAGGATTAGGGAAGATGCCAGGACAGGATCTACATTCGGTACCATCACTGCGTATGAAATGGGGGGCACTGAAAACCGCACCTCAACCATCAGATACCGCTTCATAGAGATCCTTTCAGCAAGTACCAGGGCCAGTGAAACACCAGCACCTTTTGTCATTGATGCTACCACTGGAGTCCTAACCATCAATGCTGGTTTGAATTCTGAGAGGACTTCGGAGTATTCTGCTGTGGTGGAAGCATTCAGTGTGGTCACCCTCTTCCCACCCACGCCTGCCTTGGCCAATGTCACCATCTTCATCCTTGATATCAATGAATTCCCGCCTGTCTTTGTTGGAGCACCTTTCTCTTTCCAAGTGGCTGAAAACACAGCCATGAACACCATCATCACCACCTTTGCTGCCACTGACAACGATGCAATGAACCTTGGTCTGGTGTTCTCCCTCTCCCCCACTGCTCCCTCCAATTTGCCATTCAGAGTGGAAGGGAATGGGGTCCTTGCTGTGGCAGGGGTTGTAGACTATGAGCAGACAATGTCCTACAGCTTTGATGTGGTTGTGAATGACAACCCAGGAGCCGGCATGTCTTCAATGCAGGCCACTGCCACTGTCACTATCACTGTTCTGGACAGGAATGATAACCCACCTGTCTTCATTGGCACCCCCTACAATGTCACTGTCAGGGAAACAGCTCCAGTTGGATTCGTGGTGTTGACTTTCTCATCTTCAGACAATGACTCACTGATCAACAGCGAAGTTGAATATTCCATTGACGGTTTAGAAATGAGCCCATTCTGTCTTCGTAATAGCAGTATGGATATTGTAGTCTGCAATGCTTCACTACTCACCTCCATTGAAGAAGATTTTGTGTTAGACGCCACTCTTATAGCCACCAATCCTCCGGGCCTTGGAAGCTCCATGACGCAGGTCACCATGGAAACTGTTACTATCACGCTGCAGCTAGTCAACGAGTTTGCCCCTGAAGTGGTTGCAGACATGGTTAATACCACAGGCTACTTTGAGGAACACTGTGGGAGAAGAGGAGGCAGCAATTGCCCGGGAATCAATGTCTTTGACTTCAGCAGCATCTCCTCTGACGAGGATGGCGGTAATGGAGGAGTGCTGACTTACTCTCTAGTCACCTCCTTTCCCGTTCCCTTCAGCCTTGACCCAGTGTCTGGACGACTCACCATCAGTGGGAGGGTGGACCGTGAGGATGAGAACCTGGAGGGAGGCCTGTACTCTCTGCAGGTGGTGGTGAGGGATGGTGGAGACACTGATGGGACTGTGCGTTCCACTCAGACCACCATAAACATTCCCATCTATGACATCAATGATAACCCACCGGACATCCTGCCACCATTTGTCTTCAATGTCTCTGAAGATATGACCAGAAGTGGTGAACCATTTGGTAGCATCAATGTGCTGGATCCTGATATTAATGGCACCAGATTATTCCAGGTGTTGTCATTTATTGATCCTCCCAGGTCCACAGGTTGCCTCGTTTTCTTGCCTCCAAGCAATCCCAACTATCTTCCCATCAGAGTCAACGATGCCACTGGCCAGCTCACCTTCTGTCAATCAGTGGACTTTGAAGCTGGTCTCAGAGTCTTTAACTTCAGAATTGAAGTGATAGACACAGGGGACATTGATGTCGGAGTGAGAATGACATATAACGATGTTCAACAAATCACAGTCAACATTGTTGATTCCAATGACAACCGACCTTCTTTCCCTGCTGGCCAGGACTTCAACTTTGCTATTGCTGAGAATGCTGCAGTGGGGTCGTCTGTCGGTTCCGTGAGGGCTCAGGATGTGGACACAGGCATCAATGGCCTCCTGGTCTTCTCTGTGGTCAATGGAAGTGATCCCCTTTCTTGCTCTGGTGAGGTGCCATTCTATGCAGTCAAGACCAATGACACCACTGCTGACATTCTGCAATGCCAGGGTCTGGACTTCGAAGGACAGCAACGCTATGATATCGTGATTCAAGTGTCTGACAGTGCAGCTGTGCCCATGTCCAGCACAGCACAAGCCTCAGTCACTGTCCTAGACAGAAATGACAACCCTCCCATATTTGAACTAGAAATGTACACCATGAGCATCCGTGAGACAGACTCATCAGGTTTGATGTCTGCAGTGTTGCGCATCTCAGTGACGGATGATGATTCTCCTCCGAATGCTCAGAGTGTGTTTGCCATCCTCTCTCCACCCTCCTCCCCCTTTGGGCTGCGCTCGGCAACTGGAAACAGCACGGAGGTGTTTGTGGCTAGGCCAGAGCTGATTGACTTTGAGACTGGTTTGAGGGTGTTTGAGCTGGTGGTGGAAGCTGTGAACTCTCCGGTTGGTGATGTCACCCTCACTGGGAACACCTCAGTCATTGTCAATATTGAGGATATCAATGACAATACTCCAGTAATCATGCCACCATTTGTATTTGAGGTACGTGAGAATCAGCCTGAGGGAACGAGTGTTGACCAAGTGCTGGCTCGGGATTTGGACAGTGGAACCAATGCTGTGCTCAGCTACTTCATTGGGAATGCTGAG
>JAAGOD010041026.1_pt1 | contig 11190 bp, 8 predicted proteins | sample 8389681 | NCBI WGS metagenome assembly JAAGOD01 (sample SAMN13964374, study PRJNA552185) | sponge metagenome | biome: deep-sea hydrothermal vent fields; feature: spots directly above weak diffusing fluid; material: seawater and sediment | host: Tedaniidae sp. KZ-2020 ... | reverse complement strand
TTAAGAGCCAAAGGGAGAGTTCTTAGCTCACTTGGTCATGATGCACCATGGCTGGTCTTTGGCAGCGTCACAAGAGGGGCAGACACACTTGTAGTCCTCCACAGTGCAGTTGAAGTGCTTGTTCTCCCTGCACGCCACGCTTTTGCAGTAGCTCAGGCTGACATCACTGCAACTGAACAACAAGATGGTCCAACCATTAATCAGCTAAAAGGTGCAGTTTTTTTTTTTGCATGTGCAGTGCAAACCGATGCATCTACTAAGAAAAGCAGGCTGCACTGTCACATTGTAAGCTTCTAGGCTTGGCTCTACAATGCTACAATGATAGTTGCTTACTCTCCGATGCATTTTCCATCGATAAGCTTGCTACCAGGTGGACAGTCGCATTGGCAAGTTTTCGGGTTGAAGATTCTCCCTGGGGGGCATTTGATCGTAGGGCACACGCAGGAGCACGTCTTTTTGTCAAAAATCTTGGGATAGGGGCAGTAGATGGGCGTGCAGCAGTCGCAGCGGCCACGAGGGAAGGGGACCGGTACAAGGGACGCAGGAGCTTCCTCAGCGGCCTGTCTCTTGCCGATGGGGGGACCAATCACGGGCCCCGGAATCCAGTAACAGAAATCTTTATCGGACTTTGTGTTGGGGCAGGGCTTGGTCCTCTCGCACCAGTAACGGTCCTTGACGTCCCGGCACTCCTTGCAGCCGCACTCCAGGTGGTCCAGGTAGCGGATGGTGCGAAATCCCAGCCTCCTCCAGCAGCCGTTGATGAACTTGTAGACGAGCACACAGCGACTGACCCAGATGGTCTTGCGAGCGATGCAGGGAGGGTCCTTGCAGAACAGATTGTTGCAGGTGCGCTGGTAGATGGGAGGCCAGTAGAACACATTTGCACCTCCCAGCAGTTTCTGTGTGCAGTGTGAAACTTGTTTGAACAGGTGCAAATTAGTGTGAACTGTCGTGAATTGGAAATAGAGCTAAAAAAAACTTTTTGTAGGAGTGGAAATACCTGCAGACTGTTTGCACATGCATACAACATGGCTTACCCTGACTGGTCCATCTTCGCACCTCCTGACTGGTGGGAGGATGGTGAGGGATGCAGTGGGGTCGTCTGGCTCCTTGTCAGCTGCCGTGAGGGTCTGGAGTGCTGAGTCGGCATAGCAGACGGGGGGAGAGATGGTGAGAGGGACGATGGTGACGGGATTAGGGAGTGTGATGGGAGAAACTGGAGCCACTTTCAAATTTGCATCTTGAGCAAATGCCTGCAGAGAGAGAGGTTGGATAGTGGTTAGAGGGAGGTGAGAATAGGTGTAAGATTCTTACAGTAGCCACCATAAGGATGAGGAGAGCGAACACGGTCTTCTTCATTCTGGATAAACTGACGATATTGGAAATAAGATACTTCCTCTCGCAAAAACTCTCGTTTTTATAGCGCGATGTCGCATTCGTAGTGCACAATCATTTATCACCATCCTGTGGCCATCAAAGCCATCCTGTGGCCATCAAAGCCATCCTGTTGCTAGCTGTGTTTAGTCTCTGGGACTGCATGCTGCTAGGCAAAGCTTAGTCTATCTCCAAACAGCTAGCGTGCTTATTTGACCATTTTACCTTGCAAACAGTGCCATTGAAAGGCCAGATATGTTTTTGTTAAACACGTGCGGATTTGGAGATGGAGTTTAGAGCTGAAAAATGCAATTGTGGAGACATTAAGCCTGCTGACGCCTGCACTCCAATGGGCATGTTTGGGTGATGAATAACAAGGAAAAGTACTGCTGTGTCTTCAGTGGCAATAGCTTTTTTTTGTAAATGCAAAACATTGAAAGAGAAATTAAATCTTGCTAGTCCAAATAGCAGTGGTTGAGATAGGAGGTGTAGACACCATAGCTTATTGTTCATTGGTAGTATGGGTGCAATTGTTAGTATGTTTGTGTGTATGTACGTTCCATGTTCGTGTGTGCGTGTGTATTGTGTGTATGTGTGTGAGCGCGTGCATGTGTGGGTGGGCGTGTGCGTGCCTGCGTGGTGTGGCTGGCCGATGGTGAGCAGCAAGCAATCGCGTCTTGATCCTCTCACTGTTTGTACTTTCAGGATGACGGTTGAGGGGGCTGGGTGGTTGAGAGGGAGGGGGATAGTTCTCACTCGCTAGCGCCTGCACGGCGAACGTCATTCGTAGACGGATCTTGCACTTGGCATGTGTTTTGTCGATAACTTTCATACGTCGATGATGAAATGCAGACAAATGTCGCTCAGTGGTGGTTGCTTTGTCAGCACTTTTTGTACGTGTGTGATGGTGTATCGTACGTGGATAACTCCCACTCGTGGCAACTTTCATACGTGGATGATGAAATTATTGTAATGGCGCTCACCGCACTGGTATCTGCTTTGTCAGCAGTTTCATTTCCTGTTTAATTAATCTGTTTATGATTCTAATCCTTCTAGAAGCTTCTCATTGTGAGGTTTAACTCAATTTTGGCACGCCACCTGCTATTTGCATGCAAAAAGGGTAGGAGGGTGGGCGTCATGAAATGTGCAACCAGTTCGTCAATTTGGCTAGAATGTGTTGTTGACGCGCTGACAGTTAGTCTACAATCGAGGGGCTCTTTGCATCACAAAGATCATTTTACAAAATAGAGTGTCACGACATTTTGTTTATGCCTGTATAAACTTGCACACCAGTACACAATCTAAAAGCCCCAACACCCGAAAGTGGCCCAAATTAATTAATGACGTCCTGCATAATGTGACATTTCTGGTACGAGTTTTGCTAGTCCGAAAACTTGAATAGGCCGTGGGCCGATGGTTGCATGTTCGGATCCACTGTACGTAGCACATGAATGAAATGATCCTCAGAGGTAAAATGTGTATGTGCATGTTCTTGCAGATTATCAAGAAGCTTGGCGAGGGTGGGTTTCTTGGTCCGACGCGCGACCCAGCGTACGGTGGACTGGGGCTGGACTATACCTTTTCCATGGCCATAGCAGAGGAGCTTGGGAGCATTCGTGCTGGGGGCGTGCCCATGGCCATTGGTGTCCACACAGGTATGGCAGTCGTAGCAGCGCAGAATTAATGTTGTTGTTGTTTATGCTGTTTGTTTGTTTGTTTGTTTGTTTGTAGACATGGCCACCCCAGCGCTGGCAAGGTTTGGGACGCACGAGCTCAAGACTGAGTTTCTCACCCCCTCGATTGCGGGGGACATTGTGGCCTGTCTGGGGGTCAGCGAGGCCGGGAGTGGCTCGGATGTGGCCAGCGTCAAAACAACTGCTCTACCAAAGAAAGGTGTGGTGGCGAAGGGAAATTTCGCTGCTGCGAAAATATATAATTTCGTGCTCTACTGCAAACATATTCTGCTGTGCTTTAGGGACGGATGACTTGGTGATTAATGGCGGGAAGATGTGGACGACCACTGGGACTCAGGCGGACTGGATGTGTCTGCTCGCCAACACCAGGGACGGTCCCCCTCACCGCAACAAATCCCTCATCTGCCTCCCCATGGCGACCAAGGGCGTCTCCACCGAGAAGATCGACAAGATTGGGAACCATTCCTCGGACACAGCCATGGTCTTCTTTGAGGATGTGGTGGTGCCGAAGAAGAATATTATTGGAGAGGAAGGGATGGGATTCACCTACCAGATGCTGCAGTTTCAGGAGGAGCGAATGTGGGGCACTGCTTCTAGTAAGTTGCTTTTAAAAAATGTCCTTTTTCTGGGACAGCTATGCTATACAGTGCGATAAGGGACCCTCCGAGAAAGGGACAACCTCTCAACAGATGACAATGATCCCAAGGTGTCCTTTATTCGGAGGTTCTACTGTATTTGAGAGGACCCCTCCTAATCTGACCCTTGATTCGAGGGGCACCTTTTGACCAAAACTCTATGTATTTCCCCTGCTTCAAGTTCTGATGCCCCTGGAGAGGTGTCTGCAGCAGACCATTGACTACACCAGGGAGAGGAAGGCTTTCGGGAGGAGTATTCTCGACAACCAAGTGGTCCACTTCAGACTTGCCGAGCTGGAGACGGAATTGGAGCTGCTAAGATCCTTGCTCCATAGGACCATAAGTGAGTGTTAATGTGGTGTGCGTTTATTGGAATATAGCCAGCTTGGTATGCATTTATTGGAAATGAGCTACTTGGTGTGCACCTATTGGAAATGAGGTCACTTGGTGTGCATTTATTGGAAATAAGTCACTCAGTGGAAATCAATTTTTTTTTTGCAGGGCTGTACAACAAAGGTCACAATGTAACGAAGCTAGCGTCCATGAGCAAGCTGAAAGGTGGGCGTCTTTGCCGGGAGCTGGTGGACTGTTGCCTCCAGTTCTGGGGAGGCATGGGCTATACCTCGGAGGTGGAGGTCAGCAGGATGTACAGAGACCTTCGTCTCCTCTCCATCGGCGCCGGAGCAGATGAGGTGATGCTCTCCATCATTTGCAAGCACACGGGAACTCTACCCAAGTAGCATAGTCCCTTGCAAACTGCATTATGTGATTGTTTTTGCACCTTGCACTTTTTATAACTGATCACGTGACTGTGAATAGTGTCACATGACCTTGTTGAGCAACTGAAAGGTATCTCTTTTTAGCTCCTCAGCTGCAAACTCCAGGGTTTTCTGCTGCCAATTGTGTTTGTGGGACTGTAGATATCCCTGCCCTCCATCCACTTCGCCTTGAAGGTCTCCAGGTCGCTCCAAGATGGCGCTATCAGACGAGCAGGTTGAGAAGCAGGTATGGTGAGAACCTCAGAGACCCCCTTCAGCTAAGTTTGATACTGCCCCACTGATAGCTAGAGCCAGTCCATAATATGGCACAGTTATCATGATCCACCCTTTGAAAGCCTTGATCGTGTCGGTAGCTAGAAGTATTGTGATGATGGTGGTGTTTTCCAGATCAATCATATGAAACGCTTCATTGAGCAGGAGGCGAGAGAAAAAGCTGAAGAAATCAAGATCAAGGTATTGGGCATATTGATACTTTCTTAGCTAGCTCACTGGTGCGGTGCATGCGCTGGTAGGATGATGCGTGCAGCCTGGTAGAGTGTGTGGGTGGGGCTGGGATGGCATGTGTGTGCAGTGATGTTGTGCCTAGCTTTGCTGTCTAATGGAGCAATCTGTCTTCCTGGAAGTAATCATTGTTCAAAGCCACTCTGCTGCTCACAGAGACATATCAAGCAGCCTAGATACCAAATCTTCATTTCTTGGGACGGTGGCTGCTTTCTCTGAGGCTAAAAAGCTAGTGCCTTGAGGCTATCAGATGTCCTAAAGCATTGAGTGCTGATGGTGTAAATGTTTGCTCCATTAATGTCCGTCTAGTATGGACGCTGTGGGGTATTGAGCTCCCCTGTGTCCCGGGACATGCTGACACGTAGAGGCCTCATTCAGAGCTTCCATTCAGATAGCGAATGCACTCCGCTGGATCTTCTGTTCCCATAGCTTGCCACCAGCACCCCAGGAATAACTTCACGTCTGCCCAGGAATAGTGGCTAACTAAAGTGCTGGATACTTTTCAAGTTTCCATTTTCTGAGTAGTTATCTGTCCCCAGCAAACTTATCCCCTTTCTGTGTATGGAGATACAGGGAAATCTCCGATAACGATAGGACACTCTGAAAGAGGACAAACCTCCCGACAAAGGACGAACGTAAAATACCTCCGAAATATAGGACAACCTCTGTATAAGGGACAACCTCTGTATAAGGGACAAAAGGCTGGGGCCCAAGCATGTCCGTTATTCAGGGGAGGCTATATAGAGCTAGGCTTAGCTAGCTGTCTCTGTGGTCTGCAGGCCGAGGAAGAGTTCAATATCGAGAAAGGGAGACTGCTGCAGAATGAGAAAAGGAAAGTGGCCAACTTCTTTGAGCGCAAGGAGAAGCAGCTGGAACTTCAGCGGAAGATGTGAGACGATTCGTCCCCCCCCGTACCTAACACCATTCCAATCCCTGTCAAACCTGTTTTAGCCAACACTCCAACCTGCTGAACCAGGCCAGACTGGCCGTGCTGAAGGCCAGGGATGATCAGGTAAAGGGTCTCGTAGAGGAGGCAAGAGAGAAAATTGGTGACGTGACCAAGGATACCTCGAGGTACAAGAAAATGCTGGAAGACTTGATAGCACAGGTAATGGTGGGATTGCATGAGGTTAGGTGCTGCCGATGCCAGTAGGAGACAGGACATTTTGATGATCAAAATCTTGTCCCCCTTTAGGGTCTTTTCCGATTCCTTGAGAAGGAAGTAGTCGTGAGGTGTCGTAAGGTGGATCTGAGCACAGTCAAGGTAAGGGGGGGTCCATTTCTTGTGCTGTCTGTGTGGAAGAACCATTCCAAATTGCTCTTATGCAGAGTGTGATTCCCAATGCCGTCTCCACGCTTGAAGCTGCCAGCAAAATAAGAACAAAGGTCACCGTGGATGAGAAAAATTTCTTACCAACAACATGGTAAGTGACAGAAAAGGAGGGAAAAAAAAATAGTTGGGTGGTGGTTTGTTGTTGTTTGAAAAGAAAAAAAAATTGATTGGAAAGCAAAAAAGAGGCCCTGACCGGATTCGAACCGGTGATCTCCTGTTTACTAGACAGGCGCTTTAACCAACTAAGCCACAGGGCCAGATGGTGTGGTATCAATAAGAGTGAGTCTTTGTACTTGAATTCTCTAGTGCTGGTGGAGTTACATTACTGGCCAAGGAAGGGAAGATTACCATAGACAACACCCTGGAGAGCAGACTGGTGCTCCTGGCTGGACAGGTATAGTGTTGTAGCCACCCGTTGAGACCAGCTGATGTTTGGCAGCAGAGGGTTAAAGATTATTCTGTTGTCTTACGAATAGATGATGCCTGAGATTCGAACCATTCTATTTGGCGTAAACCCATCACGACACTTTATGGACTAAGCCTCTTGCTGCAGGGTCCAAATTAGAAGAGACAAAGTATTCTATTTAATAGTGTTTGTTCTTATCTGTGTATTAATTCAGATCAAATGTTTTGGACATAGCAATTCTTTCCTTAAAGCCTGGTATGAAAGCCAGTGTCATAACTTAATTCTACAGGAAGCATTGCCGTGAAAGCACCTTGGAATAACACAGCACAAAAGCCCCATTTCCACTGTAAACCCACTCACCAATCAAGGAAGCATTTCAAAGGGAATGTGTCTCAGTTCAGAGAAGCATTTCAAAGACAAATTCTTTGCAATTTCAAGGAAACATGTGTTGCCGTCTGGATTATAATAGTTGTGGGCACGGTTCTAGTGGTTGCTTCCTCCTGAGGCAACTTTCACAGTAATGCCATTAGCTACCTGTACACAACCAGGGTATAGGTATTCTCAAGAATTTGTGGAGGTGTTTTGAAGGAAGTTAGTTTGAGTAATGATGCATTTTACACAATCAATGGAGGCCACAATACTAGCCCAGCCAGTCGCAGTAGTATTTGTATATTATATAGTGCAGGGAAAAGACCCAGAGAGAGATGTCTCAGTGATAAACAGTGCATATGTAGATAGCTTATTGGTAGCTAGGTAGTCACTAAAACTGTCATAACCATACTGAAAATAAACAATATCACTGTTTCTGAATACCTATTACTAGCTAGCTGTAACAAGCTGCAGAACTTCTTAGAAATAGAGCTTGCTAACCAGTTCAGTTTAGCACTTATTAGCAGTTATTGGCAAGATCAGTCTGCCTAGTCTCAAGGTGTGCAATTTAGTACTTCAAAACTGCTGAAGAGATGTCAGTTCTAACACAGAGGAAGATATTGCTGCCTACTTTTCTTCTCACAGGTAAAATATTCTAAGCCATACCTATCACAATACTTAGCTATGGATGGTAGCTAGGAAGAGCAGAAATCAGTGATTTAAGACAAATCTATGGTATCATGTCCGATATAAAGGACACTCTGAAAGGGGACAAACCTCCCAACAAAGGACAAACCAAATGTACTCTAGTATTATTAACCCCTGAAAGAGGACAACCTCTCTACAAAGGACATTCCAAGCGTGTCCATTATTCGAAGGTTAATTCTGCTGTATCACTGGGTCTCTATATTCTATTTCGCAGGTTGCTGTGCTGCAGTTCTGGTCAAGATGTCGGGGTTCAAGTTGAGCCTTTCCCACCACCCCCTCTCCCTCTACGCCACCTACGGCATCACCACAGGCAGGAAAATACACATCATCAGGAGAAAACCAAAATCCAGGAAAAATCCCAAAACCCACCACTGAAGAAACTGTTACAGGAACGTCAAGATTCACTTCAAACATATTCATCCTTTGTATCCCATATATTTGTGTGTGAACAAGATTTTTTTTTAATTTACACTTACCTACATCAGCTACAAAATAAGAAATTTTCGCACAAACCAAAATTAGTGTTTTGTTGTATAAATTTTGCAAATCAGCACCTATTTTTTTATGTAGTTTTCTCTTTGAAGCAATTCGCTGCCAATACTAAAAGTTAATAACAGCTCATACGTTGCACAATTTGCGTCTGTCCCGCGGGGGCCACACCCCCCCCCTCAGTCCATCTCCATGTCGGCTGGGCCATGGATGCGGAAGATGGCGGAGGCGGTGATCGGGGGGAGCTTGAAGAGGGCGTCGTCCAGCATCTTGATGTAGTAGTACTTGTGGTTCATCTCGAACACAAAGTGCTTGAACTTGAGGACGGGAAGTTGGCACCCTTTGGCGGGAAAGTGGCAGATCACGCCCCATGGTGCCCCGCAGTTGCAGCAAAACATGCGCCTCAGGCGATTCACACGTTTGATCGCCTTGTGCTTGGCGAGGTAGGGCTGGGTCTGGTACATCGAGGAGAAGTCGCGATGCGGGACGACGCAGTGACGACCGCCGTCGACAAAGAAGCAATAGATCTCCATTCCGTGGCAGGCAAGAACCTTGCACTTTTTGCAGCGAAGCTGGATCTTCTCCATGTTGGGTTCGTTCTTTTTGGTCTTGAGGCTGCGGGTGAGGGGGAAGATGAAGCGCGACTGGTAGCCGTGCATCACATCCTCCATTGCTTTCTTCAGCTTCTTTTTCAGGGCCTGGCCGGTGGGGAGGGTGTGAAGGCCGAGCTCGGTGCGGCACATGTCAAAGTCGCTCTGCAGCTCGGCAAAAGGTTTGTTGACGGGCGAGAGCATGAAGTTCAGGATGTACTCGGCTTCGACGGCGTCGTCGCGATAGATGTGGCGGTGGAGGCGAGCGACGAAGTCAAATTCGGACTCGATGTTCTCGATCTTGACGTCATCCTTCTCCAGGGCGTACGGGATGATCATGAGACGGGAGTCGCCGCGGGCAAACGCCTTCAGTCCGTCCCTCCCTTTCTCCAAGGCCTCCTCAGTGGCCTGCTCCTCCCTCTCCACCTCCGAGCATGTGTCCAGCGAATACTGGGCCACGAGGTAGCGGGGAACCACCACGGGACGGCTGAAGAAGTGCGATTTCGCAATCTCACTACAGATGAACTGAGCGTCCTTGAAGGAGTCGACGAAAAGGATGCCACGAGATTTGACGTCTCGGTTGGTGGTGAACTGCTTGCAGATGACGTTCTCAATGGCCTCCACCACGGGGTTACGCTGGGCCAAGAGTGCCTCCACCTCCTTGGTCACCGTCAGGAGGGAGTCAAACTGAGCTGGGGTGAGGAGGGAACGAGTGGTGGACATGGCTGAATCGAGGGTGGGCGCCTGAAGGATGGCCAAGGCGCTGTCGGTCCCGAACTCAACGCATGCCTTGATAGCCTCGGAGAAGCACTGGAGAAGCTCGAGAACGCCCACACGCTCCTTGAGGCTCGTCGCCGCATCCTGGCCTTCATCGTCGAGCACAGCAAGCGATGACTCCAGCTCAGATTTGATGAAAGCGTTGTATTTTGTCGTCCACTTGTTGTGGGGTGTGCCGAGGGAGATGCTTCGCTCCCAGTACAAGATGGCCACGTGGATTCGCACCATCGCGTCACGCTTGGGATCTCGCACCTTGACCTTCTCGACGCGCATCTTCGGCTTCGGCTGGGACTTATCGCAGTTGGGCGGAGTGTAGGTATCGGAGAGGACCTCTTCGGTAAACACGAGCCCCAGGTTTGAGTCGACGCCACCAGCCACACGGAGGAGGTGACGCTGCATGCCCTCCTCGTCCAGAGCGGTCGCACACTCCCCCGGGTTGCACGTCACCCCGAGGATCTGCGGGTTGGGGGGCTTGATGCTGTCGTAGATACGGTTGCTCAGGTACTTGTGGAAAACAGCCTCCATGAGGGACTGGCGCATGGCATACTGGCAGTCGTCGATGACGAGAAGCGAAACGCTGCTAAACTTGACCACATCGGACTCCAACTCGCTGTAGAACTTCCCTGAGGTGCAAACGAGGATGATGTCTTGGGAGAGACAGAGCTTGATCGTCATCGAGTTCTCCTCGGTGCCCGTGAACATGGTGATGTTCAGTTTTGGGAGGGCCGCCTTCAGCTCATCGTGTATCTCATGCGCGCGGGGCTTTGAGTTGGCGATCAGGACGCACTTGACAAACTGGTTCTTCTGCTTTCGGTCTGCAGCATGCTGACACAGCACCATGGCCGTGTAGAGAATCTTGTCGGAAGCTTTAGGTAGAATGGCAACGTAGTTGTCGGTGCCCGGGCAGCGGTCTTGGAGATGCTCTAGGTGGGGAGGGACTTTCCCAGAGTCCATCCTAAATGGGGAGTCGGCAGGGAGGAGGGCGTAAAGAGGGATCTTGGGCTCTGAGGATTCACCTTCGACCTCCATGGCCACTTCTTCTGTAGTGAAAGCACGGAATCAGATAATCAGTGCTCGACACTAGCATTCGCTTAAATGATGCCCTCCCCCCCCCCGTCATTACAGCGTAATTAAGGGCCACTTTAAATCTACTCCTAAATGAATCACTCCTCCAAATCAGGTCATTCCAAGGGTGGATGAACTAGAGGGGGAGTCCAGTGTATACGGGGACTGTCATCATCGTATCTTCTCACCTTCCGGTGGCTTTGGGTCATCAGAGTGAAAGCTTCTGGTGACGCCATAGAGACTCTCCACACCTTCAGGGGCCTCCTCCTACACACACACACACACACAAACACTATTATCACACCAGGATATTGAAACAACAATTAACTAACTCCTTCTAATCTGAACTCACACCCACTCCCTCTGTATAATGAGGCCACACCCACTGACCGGTATAATGAGGTTGTAGGAGCAGCATCTGATGGCCGTGATCATCTCCAGCCTCATGGAGTGGATCTGCTCGTCCGTCA
>JAAGOD010001165.1_pt1 | contig 11208 bp, 18 predicted proteins | sample 8389681 | NCBI WGS metagenome assembly JAAGOD01 (sample SAMN13964374, study PRJNA552185) | sponge metagenome | biome: deep-sea hydrothermal vent fields; feature: spots directly above weak diffusing fluid; material: seawater and sediment | host: Tedaniidae sp. KZ-2020 ... | reverse complement strand
TTTCCTGCTTCCCTTTAATACCCCCAGGCTGTGCAAAAATCACAGACATCACCCCAGAACTTGTCGTACACGAGTCTTTCTACAAATTTCCAAAAGCAAGGTTGTGATTGCGTTTTTTATTCGACATTAAACCAGAACTGGTCGGAATTTTGAACAACTAAAAGGTGAAGTGGTGAAGTGATTGTTATAAAAGGACTTTGATCTGGAAAGTACCTGCAATAGAAAGCGGGATGTTGATCACATGACATGTCATGTGACTTGCACCTCTGCTAGCTGCTTGCTTACGTACAGGCAGGCATGGTGGTGACTTCTGCAGTGATCTGGCAGCGTATCCCCAGGTTGGTCAGTGCCCCCGACAGCAGCCCGCATGTGAACGACAAATACTGTCATATAGAAGAGAGAGATTATTCAAACCCTGATGTCTCCCTCTTGTCCTGAACACACAGACACAGAGGGGGAGTGTAGTGCCTTACAGTGGAGGCTTTATCTTTGTACTGTTCACTGTTGGAGAGGTGAGTCAGTAGCCTGAAGCTGTAGTCATGCAGCACATATGTATCCTGAAACGAAAAACTTATTGAGAATCAGGTAAGAAAAAGCAAAAAAACTACTCTCTTGTTCACCAGACCCCTTTACCTTGGGCTGGCTCACCAGAGCAGCTTTACCTGATGGTTTGTCTTGAGGTTGTCCACTTGCTTGTTGAAGGCGTGCAGCCAGAAGGTCTTGCATATGAAGATGACGGCATCAAGCTCGTTTTTGAAGCGTGGAGTGTCCCTGGATATTCTCTCCACCAGCCTCTCTCCTATCCTGTGCCCCAGCTGCTCCAGCTTCTTAATCACAGTCTCTTTAGTTGGCTTCTCCTCGGACTAGTGTGAAGGAAAAAGAGCAAAATTTCACACGATCTAGCTTTCTGCTTTACTTGCTACCTTGTCTGAGCCTGGAGGACCCCTCTGTAGATAAGATACCAGCTCAGAGTGCAGGAACTCAAACAAAGTCTGGCTGACATCTGCTTGAACAGTTGTCATGGCCATTTTTTCTCTTTATCTCCCTCTTGAACTTTGACCTTCAGCAGTCATTGAACTTTGACCTTGAAAGTAGCGGCTGGGGGTGAGGAAGAAGATGACCTCCATTATCAAGTTCACTCCCCTCTCTGGAGCTCAAGATGAGTCTCCCCCAAGCTACCTCCTGCAAGTGGACCAGTTCTGCTTCCTACTGGACTGTGGCTGGAACGAGAACTTCAACATGGGCATCATTGAAAACATCAAAAAGTAAAATTTCCTTTAAAATGACTCATTTTTCAGCTTCTGAAAATGAAAAGGATAAAAACTGAAGTGTTTGCTGTGGTGAAGGTTTTGCATTTTTTTTGGCTGCAGGCATCTGCATCATATAGACGCTATTCTGCTGAGCCATCCTGATGTGAACCATCTTGGAGCCCTGCCGTACCTGGTGGGCAAGCTGGGGCTCAAGTGTCCCATCTACGCCACCATTCCCGTCTACAAGATGGGGCAGATGTTCATGTACGACCTTTACCAGTCCCGTCACAACTGTGAGGACTTTGACCTCTTCACACTGGACGATGTGGATTCGGCCTTTGACCTCATCATCCAGGTCAAGTACTCCCAGACCGTGCAGCTCAAAGGTAGGTTTGGGGGGGAAGGAGGGAGGGAGGGAGGGAGAGAGAGAGAGAGATTTCTCATTCTAATGCAAAATGCAAATTTGCCATTAGGTAAAGGTCATGGGTTGACGATCACACCTCAGGCAGCTGGACACATGGTGGGCGGGGCCATATGGAAGATCGTGAAGGATGGGGAGGAGGTCATTATATATGCCGTGGACTACAACCACAAGAAGGAGAGGTGGGTGTGGTTTAGCAAGGGTGTGTGGTTTAGTAAGGAGGTAGGTCACAGGGTCAGTTTGTGTGCAGGCATCTAGATGGGGCTGTGCTGGAGAGTCTGCCCAGGCCACACCTTCTCATTACAGATGCCTACAATGCCCTAAACGTGCAGGCAAGGAGGAAGGAGAGAGACCAGGCACTTCTCAGTACGTCCTGTGGGCGTGGCATTTCCTGTGGGTGTGGTCAGTAACAGTGATGAATTTGTTTGTGTATGTAGCTAACATCTTGAAGACCCTGAGGAGCAATGGCAACATCCTGATTGCCGTGGACACTGCCGGAAGAGTGCTTGAACTTTCACAATTACTGGTATGGCCTCATCTGCACTTTAGTGGTACTAACTTTGGTGATACTTTACCAGTTTGTGCCTCTCCCCTCCCCCTTTAGGACCAGATGTGGCGTAACCGTGAGTCTGGGCTGTGCGCGTACTCCATTGCCCTCCTGAATAACGTGAGCTACAACGTGGTGGAGTTTGCCAAGTCCCAGGTGGAGTGGATGAGTGACAAGATCATGAGGATGTTTGAAGAGAGCAGAAACAACCCCTTCCAATTCAAGTAAGTGAGCTGGTGGTCTCCCATGTCCGTCTGGATATGGCTGCAGGCAAGACAGATGGTTTTTTGAAAGTGCAAGGTGACTAGAGTGGTTCCCATTGCGTTAATCTCATTAATAGCAGGGCATTTTGGGTTTTCGACAGCATGTCCTCAATCAACTGTGGAATACCTTCAGTGGCAGATGTTTTAGCTAGCTAAGCCCTAGGCGAGGGGTTTCCAGTGTGGTGGCCTGAGGCTCGGCTTTGAAAGAGCTCTACACACTCTCCAATTGTCCTCCACTTATTTCCCCGTGCAGGCATATCACTGTGTGCCACACCCTTGCTGACCTGGACAATGTCCCTGAACCAAAGGTAAAAGAGAGAGATGACTTTAATTTTGAGCTGAAAGGCCTGTGCGTATGTGTCCACTCCACTTCAGGCTGTGCTGGTGAGTGTTCCAGATTTGGAGTGCGGATTCTCGCGTGACCTGTTTGTCCACTGGACGTCCACCCCCAAAAACAGCGTGATCCTGACCAGCCGGCCCTCCCCCGGCACCCTGGCTCGCTTCCTCATCGACAACCCCAAGGTTACCACCGTGGAAATGAAGGTGAGCTTGGAGAGAGGGGCGGAGAAGGGGGAGGGGCTTTGATGAGTGTGTGTGGGTGTGTGCTCGTCCAGGTCCATAGGCGTGTCTATTTGGATGGGGAGGAGCTTGAGAAGTACCGACAGAAGGAGAGGGAGGAGAAAGCTGCGAAACAGCTAGCTGCAAAGTAAGCATAGAAAAATTTTTTTTGATCAACAAAGAAATTTCTTTTTCCAGGGAAGCTGAGGTGAAGGAGGAGAGTGATGAGGAGATGGAGGTGGACTCCTCCGCTGCCCCCACAGCAGCCACGCCCACCTCCAAGACCCCTCGGCACGACCTGATGATGGACAGGGGCAAGACCCGCAACGCCTTCTTCAAGCAGACCAAGTCCTACCCCATGTTCCCCTGTAGGGAGGACAAGATAAAGTGGGACGACTACGGGGAACCAATCATGTACGAGACGTGGGACCTCTGAATAGAGGATGCATGGGGATCCCTTCTGGGGAAGTAGGAGGTTAATCTAGGACCAATTGGTGCATCTTGGTATGATTTCGAAGGGTATTTTAGTCGAGATTCTACTGCATGTCTTGAAGTATGAACTTTGGTGCAAACTTTGTTCAGGGCTGAGGATTATGCTGTGAAGGAGCTGGTTGCAGTGGAGGAGAAAGACGTATGTTGATAGGGACAGGGTTGGAAGGTGTTGTGCATGCTGTGTATGCACACGGAGACCTGTGCAGTGACCTGTCCCTTACCCTGGTACCCCGGAGATGGGGCCTTAGATCACCAGGCAACTGAGTCCTTAGCAATGTGGGACACTGAACTCTGCAAAGGATGCAGATCCACCTACAGCTCAATATTTAGCAATGATATATTGCTTCCTCTCCCTCCTCCCCTTCCCCTCCCCACCCTCACACTCTCCTATGGCACTGTCCTCGCAGAAGCATCAAGTAGAAGCAATGGAGGAAGGTAGGGAGAGTGGATAGGTATGAGATTTGATTTACTGCCTGCTTCTGTTGCACAGAGCAAGTCACCATGCCTACCAAATGCATCAGCCACAAGCAGGTCATTCAGATCAAGTCAGTTGACACTATTCACAGAGACTTTCTTCTCATAGTCCCTCCCTCCCCCTCCTTCCCTCCCGCTTCCCATAGGTGCCCTGTGTCTTACATTGACTTTGAAGGGAGGTCTGATGGGGAGTCCATCAAGCGTATCATCTCCATGGTCAAGCCCAGACAGTTGGTGAGCTCTCTACACGCACACGCACACACACACACATATTGCATATCTACGTCTGACATCCTAGATATTGCTGGGAAGTCCTATAGTCCCAAGTACACATGCTGGTAGTGGGTTACTGTGGAGGGCGGCCCAGGGGTTTAATAAAGACTCCTTCAAATACAGTCATTCATTTGCGAAGTGTAATTGGCGGTCTTAGAAACCCTCCTTGCAATGTTTATTTGTTGTCTTTGTGGTTGCTACAACTTAATTTGCCTTGGGGCTTGCATGGGCTTCTCCCCCCCTCTCTCGTCTTCCTTCTGGCCGGGCTCGGAAGGCTCCTCAGCCCAGCCATGGAAGGGTTGTTTACATACGACTTAGTGTGCGAGCAAGGAAGCCTTCTCCTCTGCCTTTCAAAAACTCCCTGCATCTCACGCCACCCTGTCACCCTACACTGCGATACCTGCATCATTGGAATGCACGAACTCCGACTAGAACTGATCACCCCATCTTGGGAGGGTCAAAGGTCAAATGTTCACCTTTGACCCTCTCCTGAAAGTCCCCTTTAACCTTTAAACAGCAATTATGTTATGTTTTCCTGTGTTTCTGTGCATTGTTCAGATAATTGTGCATGGCACGAAGGAAGCCACCAACAGCCTGATGCAGTTCTGCAAGAAGAGCCTGCAGCTCTCCAGTGGCAAGATATTCGCACCTCAGGTGGGGGAGATGGTGGATGCCACTACAGAGAGCCATATCTACCAGGTACACACACACATACACACAGCTCACTAGCAACTGGCCAGAGCTGGCTGCTGGCTCTCTGCTCTGGTGTGTCTGGTGGTAACTATAGCAATAGGAAGCAGCTGTATTGTCTGAAGGTCAAAGAGGTCAAGGAATGCTAGGTGCTATGTTAGTTGGGTGCTAGAGGGTGGAAGTGGCCTCTTGGTGGGCTGGTAGGTGGGTAGCTAGCGAGGGGAAGCAGCTGCATTGTCTGGAGGTCAGAGAGGTCAAGGACTGTGCTGGGTGCTATGGTAGAGGGGGAAATGGCCTCTTAGTGAGCTGGGAGGTGACAATAAAGAGGAAACAGGCAATAAGCACCAGCTAACACTCCAGCTTTAATTGTTCCGCTCCTTTTGTTTATATCCTGGTCAGGCATCCAGACAGACGCCTCCTGCTGGTCCCGTTACCTGGCAACCGAGGAGTGGGGGGTGCCATACAATACTAATATTAATTTTGCCAATATCAATTTAAAGGAAACCACAGTGACCGTAAATATAGGTGCATGCATTGTGCTGACCAGCATAAACAGTGATATAACCAGTATATAACAATGCACTGCATCCGGCCACCTCCACAGGTGAAGCTGAAGGACTCTCTGATGAGCTCCATCACCTTTAGCCCAGCCAGGGATGCTGAGCTGGCCTGGGTGGACGGGCAGATCCACTTCAGTGCTCCCACGGCCAAGGAGCTTGGGGGAAATCCCACCCAGAATGGGGGAAAACCCTCCACAGCAGGGGATGAGGACAGCAAGGAGCTCAACATGGTGCCCATCCTGGACGCTCTGACTTCAGCAGAGGCAAGGAGGAGGAGGAGGAGGGGGATGGAAGGGCTGGGAAGCTTTCCCAATTATGTATAATTTAGGAGATCTTTGATGTTTCAGATAAGGGTCTGGGTAATTTAGCAGGTTCTAGTGTGGAGTGCAACAATTAATGCAAGAAATAGTTGACAGTTTTGAGCCTCACCCCCCCCCCCCCTCTTCCTTCTTAGGACCGAGTTCACAAGAGTGCCTTCATCAATCCTCCCAGACTCTCTGACTTCCGGCAAGTACTGACCAGAGCCGGAATTCAGGTGTGTATATGTCTCTTTAGCTAGTGGGGGTGTGAATGAGGCAAAGGGAAATTCGGTCACCTAGTCAGCATGCCTTTTAGTGACCTGAAGGAATGTTCAAAGGGCAAAAACAGGTTTACCATAATCTTGTCCAGTGATTGCAGAAATTTGGTCGCCAAGTCGCATGTACTTTTAGCAACCTGAAAGAATGTTCAGTAAGACAAAAAAGGTTTTCTGGAATTTTGCAGGAAGTCCTGTCACTAATCAGCATGTCATCAGCAACCTGAAAGAATGTTCAATAGGATAACAAAAGGTTTTCCAGAATCTTGTCCAGCAATTGAAATCCTGTCACTATAATCTAGCTATATTCCTTTAGCAACCTGAAGGAATGCTCTGTAGCACGAAAAAAGGTTTTCCAGAATCATGTCCGGTAATTGCAACGCTATGGAAAGAATATTTTTTGTTGTTCTGGGAAAGCTATGAACTCAGGATAATTGTCCAGTCCTTTGAGAGGGATTTGTAGCTGTTACAGTTTGTGAGGAGGGAGCCTCCTAAGTGCCCTCCCTCCCATGGACAACTGCTCAATGTTGTCACTGACAGTAACAAATCCACTTGACTACAAAGTGAGTTATTAACCACAATCTCCCTGCCGCCGCCTGGCTTCACCTGTCGTCATGACGTCCAGCTTTGAAAGACTCAGAGCCAGTCAACGGGATCCTGATCTAACTTGCGGTCAAATCAAGCCATTCTCAAGTTTCTTATTGTGTCCTTACGATGGTGGCTTCTTCTCTGTTAATAATTACGCATAATTGGTCAGAGGCATGTATGGTTCAGTATAGTGATATGGGGGACACTGTATGTGTTGCCTGCAGTTCACTGTAGTGGAGTAGTTAGAGGCCATTTCAACTCCTGGAGCCAGAAAGTTATTTCGGACCATGAAAGGGTGCCATGACATCTCTAATGAAATCAGTCAGCCTGGGTCTTTCTTTCTGTATGTAATAGTATGGGTTTTCCTCTTCGGATGGGATGGAGGAGTTGTGAAATGGCAGTCTACAGACAGAAGGCCACATTGGGAGTCTAATCCAGCCTCCCAGACACAGGAGAGCACTGGCCCAGCCTCCCAGACACACCACAGGCCCACTAGCCCTGCCACAGTGGCCTCAACTAGCTGTTTGGGAGATTGTTATTGTCCTGGTGACCACAAACCCTTTCAAATGGCCCTAAGGCTAGTGACATCACCTCAATATCCAAAAGAACCTTGTGGTATAATGAGCACCTGAAGGTATTTTTACTATTTGAACTGCTGCAGGCTGAGTTTTCTGGAGGTGTTCTGATGTGCAATAACGCAGTTTCAATCCGAAAGGTAGAGTAGACTTTATAGCATCATGCAGCAGGTGAAATGACGGTTCATTTCAACTGTAGGGTGTAACTGGTGAGCTTTGCTTGGAAGGAGCAGTGTGCGAGGATTATTACACAGTTCGGCAATTGCTCTACGAACAATTTGCCATCATATAATGCATGCTAGCTAGCAAACACCATCTAGCTAGATATCATTTTTTTCATTATCAATTTCATGAAATGTTTTGGTACTCCAAAATACTTTACAGAATAGGATATTTCTTGCATGGCATGAATCAACAGCAGCGTTAATTATGATTGGATGAAGTTAAACACAAGAACAATGACAACAAAAATAAGTCAGAATTTTTTTTCGTAACACTAAATAGGTTAAAAAAAATGCATAGAGTGGGAAAAAGTATTTTATACAGTTTTTGCTTGCAAAACAACTGTCCTTTTTTTTCAATAATAATTTTGCCAAACTACCATCAATTACGAAAGTGCAAGTTTGCAGAATGTCATTGCTGAAAATACACAAAAAAAATTTTTGTTCCAGTTTTTGAAGTCCTGGAGGTTCTCAATAGAGTGTTAGAGGCTGATTATTTTAAAAAAATGTACCATCTGACTACTATGTCATAGATGCGATCAATTCTGGCACACTGCAGACGACTTTCCCAGGACGATTCAGAGCCTCAGGATCATCTAGCCTCTGCAAGAAACAGATTAAAACCACATTAGAACCACCAGATGAATGATTTCCAGCACTATTTCTGGTTAACTGGAGCCATTGTTGGGGGAGAGAGGTCAAAACCAAGAGGAGGAGCTAAGAGGAGACAGCTACTCTCCAAAATACCATCACCAAGGACAGAAAGTTTACACCCAAGTGTTCCAGACAACCTGCTAAAGCTAGGAGCCTGGTGATACTGCACTGTAGCAACCATGCATTTGGGGCAATCAGTAATTCACTTGCCAGCATCAATCCTGGAGAATATGGTCCTTGGAAGCCACAGCATTCAAGTCAGGCAGTGAAATCAGAAACTCTCTACTTGTAGGTTCTACATGCCTTATGTTGCCAAGCAAGCTGAAGTCTCCTAAACTAGACACTGCTCAATCCATCTGCACCCAAATCACGATGATCCTTGCTAATCCTATCTCTACACAAAGAGTGTTCACAAAGGCTAGCAGAGCATCTGATAACCTTAGGCAAGTCCTCCTTACTACGCCTAGGGCAGAAGGGAGGAGAGTTGAAACATTGAGCCCTATTCACCCTAGGCCCTCCCTCCCTCCACCACAAGTATACACTGGGTCCACAGCCACCCAAAGACCACCAATATTGATTGATTGGTCTGCAGGAAATTGCAAGAACTGACTGTAACTTCCACATGCAACAACATGGCCATGGTGGTGCTGGCTGCAAGTGAGAGTGGTAATACTTACCAGTAAGCGAGGACCCCTTCTGGCGCACACGTAGAAGAAACGGAGGCACTTTTTCGTTGGAGGCTCAGTGCATGCAAGATGACTGCACTCAGGTTCGACTAGCAAGGAGCATGCTCGACAAGAGGTGTGCTGGCAGTGGCCACGGCTGGCAACTCGAGAATGCTCCGTCCTGAAGAATAACAAAACTATCATTAAATTTGGCCTTATCTACCCGTGCATTTAAGCATTTCAGGGTTTGTATTTTTGTTCCTTTGTGTTTTCTTACCCTCTCGCTGAGCATATTCTGTGCCTTGGATCTGAGCAGAAACTGACTGAACACTGATCCAGACATGTTTCATCTGTCTCTTCTGTCTCTTCCTCTGTTGGTTCAGGCGTACATGGAACGGGAGGCTGGGTGGTGGAGGATTCTGTTGTGCTGCTCTCTGCTGTGCTGCTCTCTCCTGAACTGGTGGTGGTGGATGCTCCTGGATGAGTGGTTGGAGCTGTGGTTCCTGCAGAGCAGAGCCGGTGGTTTCAGTGGCTTCAACAACAAAATGCAAAGGCTAGCTACATCACAACCATTTCTTGTATGCAAATCTGACACCTCTATCTCTCTCTCTCACCTCCTGTTGTAACTGGAGTGCACACACCAGGGTACTCTTCTTGATCTCTGGGAGAGAGTCCTGCAGGTAAATCCTTGACACACTCCAGATCATCTCCACAGATTCCTTCCAGGTCGCTGCAGAGATCTCCAGGTCCGTTTGCGCAGACGGTGCAGCAGAAGCAGAAATCCATCACTGTCCCGTGCTGACAGTTGCTGAGGTCTATGTGACTGCAGTCCGAGGGGTCGCAGGGCCAAGGGCAGGATGTAGAAGACACTCCTGAGATGGAGGAGCTGCAGATCAAAAAGAGCCACCACAGAGACATGAAGCCCAGAGGTAAGTTGGTGCGGGGAGACATAGCTAGAGCCTGTCTTGCTATCACTTCAGTACTGCCAACCCTGGAGTATCTCCAATCCTTTTTATAAGCTAAGCAGTTTTCTTGTTATTTTGCACCTTTGGCTTGCAAGGTTGACCACATGGATTTATAAGCTAGCTCTGCCCACTCACCGGCACCATAATAAACTAATTAATTTACACAACTTTGGATCAAGTAAGAAGACCATCAATGTCCCCCTAGCAACATATATTTTGGCTAGTTAGTTCCAGAAGTGCCTGTCCTTTTCCCAGAGGGCTTCCAGCGTGCTGTCGTATCCACCATCACTACCACCGTCTCTATTTTCAGTGCGTGACAGGATCATCCCTTCAGGAGTTGCCTCGTACTCCTTCAATTCCACCTCCCCGTCTTCTGTAGCAGCAAAAGGGAAAAAAATGGAGAAGCTCAGTGACAGAGGATGCTTCTGTCATCTTTTCAGTCACAACGTCCTTTTACCCATTCAAAGGGTCATCCTGAACCAAGCAGCCCTCCCTGGCTGACAACACTTGCCTCTCTCCACAGTGAGTGGCTGGACCAGCATCCTCCTGGACATCTTCCTAGCCAGGACAACATCTCGCAGAGACAGCCATCCTCCGTCCTCCTCTGTCACAGTGGAGTAGCGAGAGTACAGCTCTTCTCCAGCAGAAATATCAGCCATGGACTTGAAGACCTGGGGAGGGAGGAGAGAGTAAACTGCGTGGTCGTAATTCCAAAGGACACAGAAAGGATACATACAGACAAATGGTTGCCTTGAGCAAAGATAAACATGCCTAGTGGAGAGGATAAGTCTCCAGTATGATTCCAAGGAACAAAAAAAGACAAAGGATTGCTCTTACCTGAAGTTTCTGCAGGAAGTCCCCTATGGCCCTCTTTCCCTCACTCTCAATCTTGCTCCTGTCCAGTCTGACTACAGCGTCTGGTTTGCCATCACTGCCCGTCACCCTCTCTATGGAGACCAGCCCTGGGGCTGTCTCCAGCAACACCCGCAGGATCACATGACGGGCCTGCATGTGCGCCTGCCGCCACTTGCCCATGGCCGGAGTGTAGTATTCGAGACCCACCACCCCCGCACGCACCATGTTCAGCCAGTTGACAAAGATGATGTCACCAGCGGACTCCCCCTCGTGCCCAAATATCCTACGAGATGGTGCAAGCTATAAGACACACCCTCAACTTCAGGATACTCTGAAACAGGAGCTTCTCTATATAAAGGATGCTTTGAAAAAAGGAAACTTCTATTTTAAAGGACACTCTTTAATGGAACTTCTGTATAAAGGTCACTCTACTTTCAAAGAATGCTCTGAAGGGAACTTCTATTATAAAGGACACTTGTTCCTCTATCCCTCTAAATAAAGGATGTGGTTCACAAGGTGTCCGCTACTCTCAAGGTGTCCGCTACTCTCAAGGTGTCCGCTACTCTCAAGGTGTCCGCTACTC
>JAAGOD010003435.1_pt1 | contig 11218 bp, 11 predicted proteins | sample 8389681 | NCBI WGS metagenome assembly JAAGOD01 (sample SAMN13964374, study PRJNA552185) | sponge metagenome | biome: deep-sea hydrothermal vent fields; feature: spots directly above weak diffusing fluid; material: seawater and sediment | host: Tedaniidae sp. KZ-2020 ... | reverse complement strand
AAAGCTCCTACAACATTAGTAGCATTAGCTATTGTGGAGAGTTCTTTAAGTCCTTCAGTATGCTCTAAAGCAGGAGCATGTGGTGTATGGCAGTTAATGCCCACTATAGCTTACTGGTGTAATATAACTAATAAAGAGAGACATAACATACTAAAGAGTACTGCATGTGCTGTAAGGTATATTAAGTATTTAAAGAGTAAATACAATACATGGGAGTTAGCTATAATAGCTTATAACTCTGGAGAGACTAGACTTAACAGGGCTATAAGACTAGCCAAGTCAAAGAAACATTATGACTTATGCTTTGTACCAACACAATACTTATTTAATGAGTCTTGTAGATACCTACCAAAAGTTTTAGCAGTAATAAAAATGATAAAGGAGTAAAAATGAAAAATGATAGTAAACAAGTATTGTCAGAAGTAGGAATGTATAACCAAACTTTTCTTAAACTAAGAGAGTTAATTCCAGAAGAGCTTAAAAGTGAAGTTGTATATGAAACTGAAAGTAGATTTTTGCAAGAAAACCTACGACTGCAAGAACAACATTTAACTATAAATGATATAAAAAACAAAAGAAGAATACATATCACTGTACAAGGTGCATTAGCCTTTTATATAATAAATAAAGATAAAACAGAAGGAGGGAGTTCAAAGATATTTACTACTACTGTATATTCTGGTATAGTAAACCTCTTTGAAGATAACTCTAGACAACAGTATAAGCTTGAACAATATCTTAAAGGCTTTGCATATTACATTTCAAGGGGGATTAAATGGTAGATACAAATAACATAATAAGAGTATTTTTAGGATATCTTAATAATCTTTCGGTTGAAATGTCCGCTATATACTTCCTAGGTATATTGTTGTTAATATATAATTACATATACTTTAGAGTAACTAGGCAAATGAAAGAAGCAATATCAGAGAATACTAAACTTAAGAAAATTATTGATATAAGGCTTGAGATCATAAAAGAAAAAGAAAAAGATAAAAAAGAAAGCAAAGGCACTTTAGAGCGTATGTGGAGAAGCATAGGTGAACTAGATAAAGAAAATAAAGAGTTAAAAGAACAGGTACACCTTGCACCTAAATGGGACTCTGTTCATGAAGCACTCCTAAACAGAGATGAGGAAATAGTATCAGTTACTAAGGAGGTAAAGGCTCTTAAGGCACTTAACACTTCTTTTAGTAATACTATAAGAACACTTAACGAAAAGTGTGAAGAGGATTATTATGCTATAAAATCAATGCGGTTAACTGAGAAGATACTAATAGATAATGGATTAGAACTAGTTAAAACTATGAGTGAAGATGAATTAACATATAATGAAATAATAGACATAGCTCTATTTGATACGGAGGTTAAATAATGGCCACTTATAAAGAAAAACATGATGAGTATACAAAGAATAAAGAAAGGTTAGATGCTTATTATGCTCATATGTTAAAAGCTCAAATACCTGAGGAAGTTTTAGGTTATCTTATGTTTAAAAAGGTACAGCCTGACCTTCCTATGTATGAAGGTGTATATGAATCAAAAGAAAGAAAAAGTTATGTAAAAGTCGCTTCTGATTTTGAGTACCTATGGTATGTTATATCTATTGGAAAAGCAAAATGGCAAGGTAGTTATTTAATGAGTACCTTATGGTTTCCACATGAATCTAATTTAAAATTTAGAGAGTTATTAAGAAAAGCAACAATAGGAAAAGAGTAATGAGCTTTGGAAAAAGATTTGAAGACGAGATAAGTAAAATATTAAACTTATTTACTAATGCTTATAAAGCCAAAGGTAAGCACTTTAAGTGGCATAAAAACTTAGGGGATACCCATAATGTAGACATGCCTGATTTCTTAGTGGAGAGTCGAAATGCTATCACATGGATTGAATGTAAGAGTTACCAAAATAAGTTTAATCATAAAGCTTGGGAAAAAACAGCTCAAGGTAAGTATTGCATTGATATGCCTTATAAGGGGTTTTTACTTCTTGAAGACTTATCTAAACCTAAAGTAAGTTACAAAATTTATCATTACCTTTATAAAACACCTGAAGGTGATAGAACAAAAAAATATGAAGTAATAGAGTTAAAAAAGCTTAATAAGTTTGCGAAGCTTTTAGAAGGTACTTTAGTTTATTAATCTCTGTTTTTTAATGCCTTCTCTATAAGGCTATCTACAACAGTATCTAAGTCTTTAGACACATGCTTATAATCAGCTTCAAGGGTTGTAACTTTCTTTTCAACCTTATTAAACTTAGTATCTAACTTAATAACATGCTCTGATATGTCCCTAATAAGCTTAGATATAGCCCTTATAATAACCATTGAATACACTGACAAAGCAGTTATCCATACTAGAAGAAGACTCTGTAACATAGCTCCTCCACCATTTTTAGCTAGCCCTGTTAAACTTGCCCACACTACACTTAATACATCTGATATCATTTTATCTCCTTTTATTTACCAAATAGTTTTTTTAGTTTCTTATATTTTTCATGCTCATACTTTTCAGGCTCTTGTCCTATGACCGTATTTAACTTAGCCATATAACTAGGATAAGCCTCTCTCATAGCTATAACAGCTCCATCAGTAAGTGTTAAAGACTTATTATTAAGTATACTATCCATAGTCCTTAAAGGATTATCTAGTACATTAACCATTTGATGTCTATCTTTAGCTGGAAGGCTTGAAGCATATTTAGATATAATATGCCCCCATTGAGTAATATCAAAAGGAGAACCTTCTAAGGCTTCAGTATAACTACCTACATTATCATTAAATGAATTTATAAACTCTTCAGCGTCTTCTTCTGATATAGCTAAAGGAGTTTCTTCAAGTCCATTATCATATTCAGAATCTACTTGAGATAACTTTTCAGTAACCTCTTCATCAGATAAGTCTTTAATTTTTTCTAATATAACATCTTCATCTTTTGGCATTTACTCTCCTATTGCACCTTTAATTATAATATTCTTTAAAGCACTAGTATCATACTCTGCTTCTTTAACTGCTTTAATAGCTGTTTCTAAATATGATGTTTCTTGGGCTTTAAAGAACTGATTATGTGTTTGTACAGATTTTTTAACATTAGCCCTACTTGAAAATATCTTCCTAGCAGTTTTTTTAATAGCCTCAGATTCTCCATTTAAGATAAAGTTTTCAAGAAGCTTTAAAGCACTGTAACCCTGAACTCTAGACTGCAATGCTGGTATAGCACTTTCTGCTAATTGTATCTGTCCATAAGAAAGGTTTCTTAACACAATTCTTTTAAGAGTTAGAGAAGCATTTTTAGTGTCTCCTTTTTTAAGGAAAGCATTATATGACTTAACATACATTTCTTGAAGTTTATTAACTAATAAATGTCTAGTAGATTTCTGAACTTGAGATAGTGAAGTGTTAGAAGAACCTGAATCTAATCCAAAAGATTTTATATCATCAGATAGTTTATCTAATATTTTCTCAAGTTTAGGTATAGAGTTTGCATTTCCTATATCATCACTTAGTTGAGCAGTGTAGTCAGTTGTTTGTTTATTTCTTAATTGGTCAAGTAATAATGTTAGAGATTCTTTGTTCTTCCCTTTAGATACTATTTCTTTAATATCATCAGATAATTTTAATCTAGAAGCTTCTTGTGTTTTACCTTGTCTAACTAATTCTAAAGCTTTAGATACATTAGATATGTTATCTTGTAATACACCTTTATCTTTAGCTTCTTGTATATTAGCTTTCTGGCTTGCTCTATCAAACTTTTCACTTACTTCTTTTTTCTTAACAAAGTATTCATTAGATTTTTTATCCCCTTTTAAATTATCTCTAGTTATCTTCTGAATCTTCTCATCTCTTTCTATCTGTAGTTTCTTAATCTTATTAGATACTGTAGGATTCTTACCGTCAAGTAACTTTTTCTTTAACCCTGTAATCTCTGTAGCATATTCATTTCTTATAGTCTTAGTTTGTAAAGATACCTCTTTAGAGTCTTTTAAATACTTAGAATCTAATGATTTGTATTTTTCTGTTAATGTAAGCTTAAGTTTGCTCCTATTAAGTTTAGCCTCTGATAAAGATTTAGCTAGGCCTTTTCTAGAGTTCTTTACCTTATCAGTTAAAAGCTGTATAACTTTAGAAGAGTGTCCATCACTGTTAGCTCTTAAAGCATTAAAAGCTCCTCTAATCTTTTCATTTCCTTTAGAGTATATATCTGCAACCCTGTCTTGTAAGTCTGCTATAGCCTCTTTAGGAGGCACATAAGGGTCATCTACAGAAGTGTCATATAGGCCTTTGTTTTTAGCCATAGCATTGCTTCTAGCCTTTATATTAGTTATCTGCTGGTCTATGTTATCAGAAGCATTAAATACTGATTTACTAGAAGGAGCTACTTTGTTAGAGGTAGAGCTTTGTCCTAATATTGCATTAGACTTAGAATACTCTTTACCAATATCTTCTGATACCTCTTTAACAAGTTCTGTAACTTTTTTAACTCCTAATTGTTTAGATAATTCAGTAGGTACAAGTACACTTTGTCCTTTATTGTTTCTAGATTGATGTGTTATAAAGTTAGAAATATAAGTGCTAGATTCTTCTGTAAGTTTACCTTGTTTGTCATAATCTGTTAATATGGACAATTGGGAAGTTTCATTAAGTATTGCAAGTTCCTTACTAGCTACTTTATCACTAGTTACATATAGGCCTTTATGTGCTTTTCTTAAAGCTGACATAGTTGATGCAGTCGTATCCGCATTTAATTTGCTAATAGAAGAAGATACCTTTTTAGTAACATTAATACCTGCTCCTACTGTGAAAGCTCCTAATTTAAATAATCCATTTAGTCCTACTGGTAAAGCTCCACCTACAAGTCCTCCAGTTAAGGTGCTTGAAACTACCCCTTTACCTGAACCTTCTTGAGCTGTAACTCCATCTATTAATCCATAAGCACTTCCTAAAACAGAACCACCTGCAATAGTTCCTAAAACTTTACCTCCTGCTTTTTTAGAGGTGTACTCAAATATCTTAGTAGGTATTTGAATATGTGGTAAATTACTTAAAGCCTTAGCAGTGCTTGCTAGCTTTGGTGCTTTAGAGGCTATAACAGGAGTCTTTAAAGCTAAAGAAGCTCCTCCAGTAACTATTAAAGGTAATATGGAAGCTCCTATAGAAGTACCATAAGAGGTCACTGGAAATTCTTCATCCCCTGCTTCAAGTAAAGCTCCTGTATTATATCCTTTGTTTTTTAATATAATTTCTGGAATACCTAATAGTAATTCATCAGCTATGTTTATAGCTCCTACGCCTAATTTTAATAACACTCTTTCTACACCTGTAGATTCTTTAAATAGCTTTTTATAACTTTCTACAGTTTTAGTGTATTCTTGTGTTTGCTTGTCTGCTAGGTTAAATGTTTTATTTTGTAACTCTTCAGAGTCTATATCTACATCTATACCTGCTTGAGCGTTTAAAGGATTAACTTCTGGCTCAGCAGGAGATTCTGTAGGGTTAGTATCAAAGAAGTTTTTAGTAGCTTCAGGCTTATTAATAGTCTCTTCAGAAGCTTCTTGTGGAGCTTCTTCAGGATTAGTATCAAAGAAATTAGTTAGTTTCTTTTCAGGCATTACTTATTACTCCATATTTTGTTTGCTTGTATTTTCTTCCATCTTGAGTCAGCTTCTGCAGTGTTTAATTTATACCCCACATTACCTTTAGCATCTACAGGGTTTATTGCTGTAACCCCCCATTCTTTTGCTTCAAGTCTTATATCTGCTCTTTCACTAAAGCCTGATATATCACCTAATAAGGCTATTGCAGTATCAAACTTATTTTGTTGAAGGTCTGCAAAGTCTTCTGGTGAGAAGGCTAATAAAGGCTTATCTTTATTAAATGCTAAAAGCCCTTCAATTAATTCCATATCTTTATCCGAAGGTCTAGCACCAAGTACTTTTTTTCTAAGCTTTGCAAATAGTACTGCAAACTTAGCTTTAGCTATTCCATCGTTTTTGTTTAAGCTTAATATAGACTTAGCAATACCTTTCTTGCCTTCTTTTCTAATATCTCTAGTTAGTTTTAAAGATTGTTGTAATACTGTTGTAATCTGTCTGTTATTAGCAAAGTCTTTTTTAATCTCGTCAACACCTGCTATGAATCCTTTCTTAGCGTCTTTATCATTAAACCTATAAACAGTTTTTTGCTTAGTTGTAGGGTCTGTTAAATTAGCAGACTGTACAAAACTAATTCCAGATTTAGGTCTATACACATGAGTTTTATTTGATATCTCTTTAAGCTTTTTAATTTGAGCAGGTGTATATTGTTTAGTATCTTTTAAAGCTTCTTTAGCTTGGTTTCTTAAATTACCTGCTTTAGCTACTTCTTCATCAGTAGCTTTATTGTCTTTTTCTATATTAAGTAAAGTTCTTTCAGTAGCTGATAGTTTAGGAGGTTTAAGTCCTGCTTTAGTTTTTACGACTTCTATTTTATCTGCTTGAGCTTGTCGAGCTTTTTGAATATCTGCTTGAGCTTTAGCTACAGAGGCCTCTTTAGTTTCCTGAACTTTTAATTGTGTAGCAAGGTCTTCTTGTTCTACATTAAATATTTGCTCATTAATTTTATCTTGTCTTATGCTTAACCTTTCTGCAAGGTTGTTATAAATATTTTCAGCATTAGCTACAGAAGTTTCATCTGCATTAGTTTTAGAATGAGCATTAAATTGGGCTAGTGCAAAACTTTGCATAGAGCTTAAGTATGTGGCCTCTAGTGTTAGTTTAGCTTTTTTAATATTACCGTCTGTTTTATATAAGTCTTTAAGTCTTAATTGAACTCTATCCCTTAATCTATCTGTTCTTGTTTGTTGACTTTTTAAAGTACCAAGGTCTGATAGTTGAGCATTAATATCCCTTTGTATATGTGCATTGATTGCGTTGTCTAATACTTGTATATTTCCTTGAGACCCGTAAAGGGCTGAAGCAAATAAATAAGCAACAGTTTGTCCTGTGCTTCTGTTACGCATCCACCTGTCAGGGTCTACACCAGAGGCTTCAATGTCTTGAGTTAACTCTTCAGCTTTATTTTTATATATAGCATTTTGTTTTTCATTGTCATCAATTTTCTTTGCAACATCCATAGTTTGTTGCTCAGCTTGTTTTATAGCTTTAATTTTAAAGTTTTCTAAATCTTTCGTGCCTTTGTCAATATCTGCTTTATAAGTGTTTGAAGCTTCAGCATTCTTTTTTCTTCTTTCTTGAAGTCTAAGTTTCTTAGCTTCATTATTAGCTTGAGACTCAGATATTCTATCTTTAGAAGATTTAAGTTGAGATTGTCTGTTTTCTATATTACTATCAATTTTTTTCTGGAGCTTTGCCCCTTTACTAGGCTTGTCTTTAATACTCTCTTTAGCTACATTAGCTTTATCTTGAAGTTTATTAGGTTTAGCTTTTATACTCTTAGCTTTATTTAATAACTCTTTAATTTTATCAGCATTAGGCTTAAGAGCGTTAACTTCTTTCTTAGCTTGATTTAGTAAATTTTGTTTGTCTTGTAAAGGCATTATTCTTTTTCCTATTTGTTATTTTAAAAGTAACTTTTTAAGTTCTCAAAGAATCCATTTGATGGTTTCTTTTTACTTCCTGAAGTATTTTTTGTTGCGTTTGCTTTAGCTTTAGTATCCTCTGAACTAGAAGACTTAGTACTTAGTTTAGCTTTAGTTAAGCCTGCACTAGTAGAAGGTGAACCTCCACCAATAGAAGGCACTCCTGCTACAGCTTTAGCTATGGAGGATACAGTCCCTATTAAAGCTTTATCTCTTTGACTAGATGCTAATCTTTTATCATCTTGTTCTTGTTTAGTTAAAGAGTCTACTTGAGATTCATATTGTGAAACCTTATCTTCAGCTTTATCTTTAAAGGACTCCCCTTGTTGTTTTACATAAGAGTTCTTAGCTACCTGTTGTTGAGCTTCTTGGTTACTTAATAATTGTTCTTTAAGTTGAGCTTGAAATTCAGGGCTTAATCCTCTAGTATTTCTTTGTCTAGCTAATAAGGCTTTTCTTTGTACATGTTCTCTTTGAGCATTTACACTATCATATATAGAGCCTGCTTTAGTAAATGAAGACTCTGCTTTAGCTTCTTCCTTAGCCCTTCTTCTTTTAATCCTGTTCTTTAATTCAGAATTATCTATAGTGTCTCTTTTATCAAGGCCTAATCCTACCGCTAGTGATTTAAAAAATGGCATTATTTACCTCCTCTCTTCATATAAGCTTTTAGTTTAATCATGTCTAGTTTATGGTCTTTAGCACTTTCAGCTCTTTCTTTATTCCTAATATCTACTGCTTTCTTAGCTTTATCGTATTCTGCTTGCCCATCATAAGGTTTTTTCTTAACCTTCTTTTTACCTGCTTGCTTAGTTACTGCTGATTTATATTTTAGTTGTTTATTAACTTTATCAGCAGAACCTTTAAAGTAGCCTTTTAGTGTTTTAAAAATTGGCATATTTTTCTCCTTGTCTTCTTCGCCTTCTATCTTTTTGTTTTCTTATCTTCCTATATTCTACCATCTTTAGCCTTAATTGTGAAGCTATTTTTGGTGTTATGAAACTTAATTTGTTTGTGTTATACTTTAACCAATTACATAGCATATTACTCCTTGTCATTAAATTTCTTACTATTTCTTCTTACATTTATTTTCATGCCTTTAATATTTATGTCGGATACTGGAGGAGGAAGTCTAAGTTGTGTTTCATGTTTTGCTATTAGGTTTGGTATTAAAGTTGGTAATATTCTAAAACCTCTGTCTCCTAACCCTAATTGACCAAAAGAATTACTACCCCATGATTTAATTGTGCCGTCTGAGAGTAAAGCCATAACACTAGTACCTGATGTAATAACTAGTACATCAGATAAGTTAGGTATTAAAGTAGGTATAAGGTCACTATTAGTTATTTGTAACCCTAGTCGCCCTGATGAACCAAAACCCCATACTTTTACAGTGGTGTCTGCAAGTATTGCTGATGAAAATTGAGTGCCCGCTGAAACTGATGCAACATCAATAAGGTTTGGAATTAAAGTAGGTATAAGTCTATTCGTATTATCCCCTAGGCCTAACTGGCCTCTACTATTAAGACCCCATGATTTAGCAGTGCCATTACTTAGTGAAGCTAAGTAATGATTATTGCCTGCTGAAACTGATACAACATCAATAAGGTCAGGTATTAAGGTAGGTGTAAATCTGTTTGTCGTGTCCCCAAATCCTCCTGCCTGTCCTGACCCCCATGATTTAACTGTGCCATTACTTAGTAAAGCTAAGACATTACCTCCCTGCCCAATACTTATAGATACTACATCTATAAGGTTAGGTATTAAAGTAGGTATAAGTCTACTACCGCTGTCTCCTAAGCCTAGTTGCCCTAATCCACCCCAACCCCACATTTTAACTGTACCATCTGAGAGTATTACTGCTGAGTTGTAGGTTCCAGCTGAAATATCTACAACATCTGTAAGGTTTGGTATTAAAGTAGGTGCGTTTCTAGCGGTTGTGTCTCCTAAGCCTAATTCACCAAAATTATTAGTTCCCCATGATTTAACTGTGCCATTACTTAGTAAAGCTAAGGTATGGTCATATCCTGCACTTATCTTTACAACATCTGTAAGGTTAGGTATTAAAGTAGGTATAAGCCTATTCGTATTATCCCCTAGGCCTAATCTACTCAAAGCACTATTACCCCATATCATAACTGTACCATTACTTAGTAAAGCTAAGCTATGGGTATCTCCTGATGCAATATTCTTACTTACATCTAACCTCCCAATAACTGGTTGAATAACTTCTGCATTCTCAATTAATACTTTAAAGTTCCTACATTTATAACCTGAACCGATTCTTGTTATCTCAGTGTTGCCACTTATTTCTTCACTGTGTGAAGGAGAACCTCCTTCATAATCTATAGTAACTCTACAACCTGCAAGGTTACCTTGAAGTTCTACAGACTCTAAAGCAAAACTTCCACCATCTTCTAATGGGTTAATCTTTTTAGTTTGTACACTAAATATACCCCCTGATTCTGTTAAGTTTATTACCTGCCCTGTTGCAGTCTTTGCAACATTCTTATATCTGTTAACAGGTATATACTCAGTAGTGTCTGTAGACCATTTGTCAAACTCTGTATTGTATATTAATACATTCATATTAGATAAATAAAATTCTAACTCTTTTTCAGATACTGATACATAACTAGAAATTAAACTAGGAGTTTCAGTCCTATGTCCTGCTGTAAGTATAAAACTATTCTCTGAAGCTGAAGGAACTAAAACACTTGTGGTATATCTGTTAGACCCTCCTACAATAGAAGTTCTTGAACTTGTTCTAGTTACAGTAGTAACTTGTAAGTTCTCTAAGTTAACTGTTAATGATTTAGTAGAGGAATGAATAAATAACTCATTACCTACAATATTAGCTAGAGGCCTTATACCTACATCTGTAATAGTAGTTAAAGTTTCAAGCCTTCTGTTTGCTATTGAATATCTTTTAATTTCTAAGTTTGGAATAGCTCCAGAAAGTCCTCCAATAAAATATAAGAAACCCTTATTATGTATTGCTGTGTGAGAGTTTAAACCTATGCTTACAGGACGGCTACTATTTGTTCGGGCTACTACATCTATTTCAGTAATTACATTTCTGGTTGTATCCACTGTAGGGGTTGAGGGTACGCCAGAAATGTATGCTGACTGCGTGCCTCCAGTTATATATACTTTACTTCCTACCTTAGTGTAGGCTTCATTAACTATATTAAATACATATCCTGCAGTTCTTCCTGATAGCTCCCCAGTTAAGCTAAACTCAACCTTAAAACCTGCATTAGTAGTATTATTACTTATAGACTGTACCCATAGCCCAAATGCAGTGAATCTTGTGCTGTGTGACCTCAATCCTCCTAAGCCTGTTACTCCATATTTATAAAATACATAGTCGCCAACATGGTTAGATATTTTAGCAGGTGTGCGCGTAGTAAAAATAGGATTCTCGATTGTAAACGGTAAACCTACTAAGTCAGCAGGGGTAACTGCTAAAGTACTTGTATTAACTAATGTTGCAACACCTGCATCATTATAACTATACTTTTTAAACCTGTTTCCATCTCTTATTGTATAGTTTTTAGTTATAGGGTTTAAAGTTATAGTTTCAAAAACTCCATTACTCCTAGCACTTCTAGCTAAGGTTGTTAAAGTTGTATTATTTGTTT
>JAAGOD010043970.1_pt1 | contig 11228 bp, 11 predicted proteins | sample 8389681 | NCBI WGS metagenome assembly JAAGOD01 (sample SAMN13964374, study PRJNA552185) | sponge metagenome | biome: deep-sea hydrothermal vent fields; feature: spots directly above weak diffusing fluid; material: seawater and sediment | host: Tedaniidae sp. KZ-2020 ... | reverse complement strand
GGGGGGGGGGGGAGGGGGGGAGAGGGGGGGGGAGAGATGAACGGCACCAAGTCAGGATAATGAATTGAATTATCAATGCTAGGGGAGTCTTTTGAGGTGTGTCTAATAGAGATAGTGGCTTCCTGCCCAACACCCAGCACACCAATGTTACAGCTTCACTATCTCCCCAGGTCCCCAGGGGGAGTTCACCTCTCATGGCTATATAGGAACTCCAATATACACGTACAATACAGCGAAACCTTCCAATAACGGACACCACTCTGTATTACAATGGGCAAGAGCAAGTTGAGAGGTGTCCATTATCCGAGGTTCCTTATCGCTGTTTCCAAAACTCACATTCTTGGCAATGTAGTTCTCGTCGTAGTAGCTCTGCAGATCATCATTGACTCCAGTCTTGTTCAGCGTTTCAAAGTTCCCTGTGCTGAACTGGGAGAAGGGGTGGTCAGGGTTGGACACCTGCTTCAGCAGCTGCCACAGCTTCCAGGGGTCGGAGTGCAGATTCTTCTCGTGCTCCTGGCTCACAGCGAACATCTCAGAGTAGGTGGAGTTACGAGTGAAGAGGGGACTGATGAAAAAGTTTGCCAGCATGTCGAGAGGCTGTCTCAAGGAGCCGGCATTCACCCTGAAGTGGTAGTTGGTCTCCTGAGTTGACGTGTAAGCATTGTCGTATCCGCCATGGGTGGAGATGAAGTTGGAGTACATGTTCTTCTCCGGGTACTTGTCGGTGCCTAGGAACAGCATGTGCTCACAAAAGTGGGCGAGGCCTGTCAAGTTGCTTGGGTCGTTAAAGGAACCAGCGGCAACATTCACTGAGGCCCCCTCCTGGTCAGTCAGAGGGTCCGAAATTAGCACCACCCTCAGGCCATTCTCGAGAACTTTGAACTCGTACATGCGGCTGTCCATGAGGGAGGGGCAGATTTGGGTGTCGTTTGAACATGGTGGCTCGGTGGGGGGTAGAGGGGAGGGGCTGGGGGAGGGGTTTGGAGACATGGTGGGAGGAGCTTGGCTTGCAGTATCATTGACAGCAATAGACGCAGAAGTGAGCACCACGATGGAAGACTTGCTAGAGGGGGCGGGTGTTGAGGGGGCAGTAGTAGTGCTGGAGGGGGTGGGCATTGTGGGGGGATTGGATGTACTGGAGGAGGAGGAGGTGGGCGTGGCAGAGGACATGCCAGAGGGCACGATAGAGCTTCCACCCTCACTGGCAGAGGGTGCCACAAGAACAGAGGAGGTGGGAGTGGCTGTGGTGAATGTATACGTCTCCACAGCTGTGTCAGGGAGCGGACTGATATCCACTGAAGGCAGTGGTGGCATCGTCATACTCATGATAATGTTTGACGACTCCTCTCCTTCACCACTGCCAGAGGTCTCCGAAGTCCCGTGGCCCCCCTCAGAAGGACGACCCCCTGGTTTGAGGGTGACCCCTAGGGACACGCTCACCGCCACCCCCACCACTAGAACAAAGGCAAGGGAGAGCACAATCCCCAGGAGAATGTTCCTGCGCCTGCAAAACTTCTTGGGGACCACAGACCTGAGCATGTAGTCGTCAGGGTCGTCCACTTCATCCTCAAAGGTCGTCAGCAGAGGGATGCCATCTTTGTACGACATGGTTGTGTGTTGGGAACTTGGCTTGGCTGGCCCTGCGCTACAGGCTCAGCTGGTGGACTCCAAAAGGATAAAATCTTCCTTCAGTATGCAGTCTTTTTAGCCTCTCTCTCTCTCTCCAGCTGCCTTTTGCACACGATTCCAATTACGTCATGGGGGGAAGACCCTCATGTGGGCGTGGTGTAAAGTCCAGCCACGCCCACTCTAGGGAAGGAGAAGAAGGTGTGGCTGTGTGCTGACATCTCTAGTTCAAATCACTGATGATCCCATAGATGCTACGCTTTTGCAGGGCACTGGCAAGGAGAGCAGGTCATACTGGTCGTTTCCAGGTACACAGGAGCGTGGAGAAGGAATTTTTCTCAAGATCCTCAGCACAGGTACTCAGAGACAATCTGATGACGTCAGCCAGTCAACTCCTCCCCTCCCCCTCGCACCCCAAGCCTCCAAATGTGCTGGTTTACCAGTCTGACAAAGACCCCACGAGCAAGGAGTTCCTCCGTGTGAAGGAGTCGCTGGAATCGTGTCTGACTCCTGAACGCTATGTCATTTACCCCCTGGGGGACGATGACATCATCCACCACGCCCCCTGGAAGGACAACTGCAGACTCCTGGTCCTCCCACCACCACTCCCCCCTCCTCATGCCACTGAGCATGCTCATAACTCCATCACCACGGCAACCACCCTGTCGTCAAGGGTGATTGAAGAAGTGCTGATGTTTGCACATCGAGGGGGACACCTGCTGAGCATGCAGCCGGAGCTGAACGCTATACTGGGACTCATCTCCGTCCGAAGCTCTCTGATTGGAAAAGAAGTTGGGGAAGATTCTGAGCAGGTTCTGCGTGCGTACTGTCGGGATGAGGTATGCAGCGTGGAAATGTCCCATTCCAACGATGGAATGGAATGGAGTCACAGGTTTTCAGCTTTGGTTCCAAATTCAGACAGAAGCATTGTGGACCGTTCCGATTCTGTGTATTTAGACGGCCTGCCTCTCAAACAGCTAGTCCTGAGCAGTGCTGACAAGGCATTTCTGGTTCCACTGGAATGGAATGCGGACATGAATTTTCTGGAACGGAACATGAATCAATCTAACAACAACGATACCGACCAATCAGAGGACCCCTTTCCCGATCTCCCAAACCTCCTGTGCGTGCGTGAGGTCACTCTAGCGAGCAGTGGCAGAGCCGTTTTGTCCAGCGTTGACCTTCTCCCCTCGCTCCCCGAAGGCCTCAGTCTCTCCCCACTCCTCAGGCTGAAAGGGGACGTGGCACTGCGTGGGCGTTTCCTGTCAGAGCTGCTGAAGGGGTTGGGTCTGGAGTGCAGCGAGGAGAAGCTACCTGAGCTTACACACACCTACCTCCTGGCTTCAGAGCAGGTAATTCAAAGTGTCCTCAATACAGGTGGGGTGGACACAATTCAGGGGCCCAGATTAGAAGGAGTTCACTGTACTCATGCTCTATCAGGATCGCTCTCTCTTCCTGTCGGCCATGGAGCCACACCTTCTTGACTCCTCCTCCCTGCCAGGAAATGAGGTCTCTCTCGAGTTTCTCACCACCGACTACACCCTCGGGACACCGGTGGACCACGCCCCCTCCCCCTCCCCCTCCAAGCTGACTGTGGTGGCCAGGCCGGCCCCATGGCAGCTGCAACAGCTCCCCTTCCATCCCGAGGAGTACTTTGGGCGTCTTGAGACGAGGGAGCTTGGGAGGACAGTGCTGTACACCCCCGTCATCACCTCCACTCAGCTCCCCTTCACAGGGAACCTCACCTTCGCTCAGAGCCTGGAGCGGGAGAGGGGCGTGGTCTGGGTGGCCACGCAGCAGACAAAGGGAAAAGGTAGTGGAGTAGGTACTTCATAGAGAGGGTGTGTCTCTAATCCTGACGCCTTTTTGGGGGGACCAGTCAGGGTGGAGGGGTGGCCTCATTTCAGGGGTGTTTGAACTACACAGTGGACTCCCTCTAATCCAGCCACTCTTGGGACCAGTCAGAGTGTCCTGATTAGTAGTGGGCTGGCCTCATTTCAGGAGTGGATTTCTACACTACAGTGGACTCCCCCTCTAATCTGGCCAACCCTCTCTTCTTCTTTCCATATCAGGTCGTAGTGGGAACGCATGGATCTCTCCGCAGGGTTCCATGATGTTTTCCACGGTTCTCCCCCTGCCCCCCGACTCCCGCCTCTCCCACCACCTCCCCCTCCTCCAACACATTGTGGGCGTGGCCGTGGTCCACGGGATTCGCACCCGCAACGGCTACCAGGCCCTCCCCATCACCATCAAGTGGCCCAATGACATCTACTACCAGTCTCGGGTGAAGCTGGGGGGGATACTGGTGTCCTGTCTGTCGCTAGGCAACAGCACGGCACACACAGCCATCGTAGGTACGCTATAGAGAGGGGGACGCTATAGAGAGGGGTGGGTGAAGCCGAGGGTAGAAACTGTCCCATTCAGAGGCAATTTACAGATACCATAATGAGATTTTGAGGCCAGTTAACACTCTACAGTGGAGGTGGTGGTGGCCTGGTCCCATAGTTGGTTGGTGAAGTCATTTTTAGGTCGCAGTTAGCCAACAGATTTCCCTTGAAAGTTCAAAAGCAGTGGCTTCTGAAAGGCCTATTCCTCAGCTTGAAAGAGCAGAAAGTGTGCTTATATGTATTCCTTGATAGTACCGGTCAGTAGTTATGGGTAGTGATATTTCTTGCTGTCACTGGTGGTAACCATGCATTCTCTAGCAGCACTATCAAATTCACTGTTCCATTCTTATAATTCAGTACCATATTCTCTCTCGTTGCCATAAGAAAGTCATGATACTAGAGATCCCATAAGACGGTACATTTCCTCCCTCCCACAGGGTGTGGTGTGAACGTGAGCAACCGGTACCCCACCATGTCTGTCAACGACTGCATTGCCCTCCACAACAGGGAGACGGGAGACGATTTGGCTCCGCTGAGCGTGGAGGACGTCCTGGCTGGCACTTTCAACACCCTGGAGTCGCTACTCTCCGTGTACGAGGTACAGGGTCTCCAGCCTTTCCTCCAGCTCTACTACCAGTACTGGCTGCACAGGTGAGCAGGGCCCCCGTACAGTGAACTCAGGACAGCCTCCGTACTAAGGACAAATAAAATGCGTCACTCGACCTTCGAGATAAAAGGCATCTCTGTATAAATTTCCAGTATTTTGTCCTTTAAGTGAAGTCCTGCGTCTTGTTGTCCAGTGATGCTACATTGTTAAGTGAAGTCCTGCGTCTTGTTGTCCAGTACCTGTGTTGTTGTTGTTGTTGTTGTTATCTACATGATTCTACAGTGTGTGTGTTGTCCAGTAAGTACAGCATTGCTAAGTGAAGTCTTGTGTCTCGTTGTCCGGTGCTTGCTACCTTGTGTTTTGATTGCTGTGTAGTGATGCTACAGTGTTCCTGGGGAGCGGTGGTGAGGAGAAGGTGCGTGTGGCGGGACTGGACAAGTATGGCTACCTTCAGGTCAGGAGGGCCACGGGAGAGATGCTCAGCCTCCAACCGGACGGAAACTCCTTTGATATCATGAAAGGACTGATTGTCATGAAGAGCTGAGGGAGTGGTGGAGGGCTAGTCGGTGTCTCACCAGCACATAATCGTGTGTCTATTATCCTCACCATGAACACCAAATCTTTGACTGTTGTGTCCTATTCAGATTGTTCCTGAAAATTCTTATCTTCCATGGTCATCTTTAAAGCTTGTGTCTAATTTCTTGAGTCTAGCTATTCAGATCTTTAACTGTGTGTCACATTCAGGTCAATCTAATGATCTTTTCCAATTTCTCAGCTCCTGTGTCTAGCTGTTCACTAAAACTTTAATGCTGTGGAACGTGTTTAACTGCATGTCTATTCAAACTGGTGTATTGACACATTGTCCTCTACCACTTCACAAAGGAGCCTCAATGGTGGCTTGGTGTTCCCATTCCAAATGAAAATAGCTCACTTCCTTCCAAAGTTCTTCTGAATGAAAATGGCTCACTTCCAAAACCTCAAGATAACTTTTGATGTTTTTGTGAAGTTGAAACAGAATCACACATTAATAGGATGACTATTGACTACAAGCCATGAGAAATGTTCTACTGACCCCACGGATTTGCTGACCAGAGGGAAAAATGAATTTCGGTTGATTTCAGTAGAGGAACAGAATGAGGCTGAGTGCCATGACCAGCATCCCAACCACAAGACATGCGGAGACCACCTTCCCGTGAGTGCTGTCGAACCTGTACGCCGTCGGCAACAGCTCCTTCAGTGAGATGAACACCATCATGCCCGAGATGAGCCCGAACGCTATGCCGTACACCAGGGGCCCAAACACCTTCTGAAGCACCAGCCAGCCCAGGAGAGCACCTGACAGGAAAGGGATTCACATGTAAAACTTCTGTGCATGCCTTAAAACTTCACCAGACAAGATATTTTTTTTGAACTTTTGCTTCACAATTTTGTCACTCTACACCTCCCTCCCTGGGCATTCGGACGCTGTCCCTGCGATGTTAAATTAAGAGTCGTTGGTTTGGTTCTCACCTATAGGTTCGGAGATTCCTGAGAGGAAAGCCCAGAGGAATCCCTTCCACTTGCTCCCCGTGGCGTAGTAGACTGGGAGGGCCACGCACACGCCCTCGGGAACGTTGTGGATGGCGATGGCCACTGCCAGCGCAGCACCCAGCCGCGGGTGCGAGAGGGTGGCCACGAATGTTGCAAGGCCCTCGGGGAAGTTGTGAATCCCGATAGCAAGACCTGTTTGAGGCAAATCGTTTGGTTTCAAGGAATGGGGAACTGCACTACATAATGGTCGACACCACTTAATTAAAGTGAGGGGTGGCCACATTTTAGGGGTGGATTTGAACAATACGGCCACCCCTTCACTTGGGACCAGTGAAGGTGTCTTGACTACTAAAAGGGGCAGCCTCCATGTATCAAAACTTTCAAACGTGGCCCCAATTCTGCGGGTGGGGATCATTTCAGGGGTCCGGATTAGAGGAAGTCCACTGAATGGAGCACTGTATGTGCAACACCCAAGGTCAGCAAATCAGCAATTCACCAACAGCAATGACTGGTCAGCACCTGACCTGTCAGAATTCCCATTCGATGGAGCTTCTTGGTGTCTTTTCCAAGGCCTTCAGTGATTTCTTTGAACTCCTTGGGGCCCAGGGCCTCCTCAGAAGACTCCTCACTCTGGCAAAGTGCAGGGAAGAAGGTGAAGGAAAGCAAGGATCATAATTAGAGGGGTGGCCTCGTTTCAGAGGCCGTGAGTGCGAGGGCGTTCACACATTTTTGGGACAGAGCTCACCATTTCCTTGTAAACGTTGTTCCGCTGTCGGATTCCGTCAGATGTGCCCTCTGACCCCTCCACCTGCACGCTAACGTGGGTAAGGGAGTCTCCCTTCTCCCCTCCCTCCCCGACCCCCTCCCCCTCGGCAAGGGAGAGGCTCTCCGTTTCGGGAATGATGGCATTCATACGCAAGAGGCTGCTATTCGAGAAGAGCTCATTGACGCTGGTGGTAGCATAGTTATTCGTCCCTTCCGAAGGAGCAATGGAATTGACGGAAATCGAACCGCCGTCAGGGGTGGTCACCGAAACAATCTGCCTGCTGTCTGTCTCGCTCGCTAGCTGTGACTGCTGCTCGGAGCTCAGAGGAGGAGGGGGAGGAGGAGGGGCCCAGTCGCTGTTGGAGATGCTTGGGTTGTGGCTGACTGCATCCTGCGGGTCCATACCCACTAAAGGATTTGTAGCACCCGATGCAGGAGAGATGCCATTCGCAAGGCAGCCAGTTTCGTGAGTGGATGGAAGCCTTGCGTTGGAAGAACCGCAGGCTATGCTAGCATCACCACCGGATGGAGAATCATGGATTAGCCCATTCTGATTATGCAAGCCGTTCCTCGAAATCTTCTCCAGCTGCAAGGTGCAGTTGGTAGCACTGACGCCGTTTCCATGGAGACTCATCTTCCCGCTGCTGTACCTCCCACAACAGCACCAACGGTGCGACGTGGGGCGAGCCTTGAACCCCAGCCGCCAGCGAGGAGGGAGACAGCAACCACAGTCGATCCGCTGCAGCCCGGCCACCACCAGATCAAGCAGGATGGTGATGACGATGCCGCCAAAGAAACAGGCGGTCACTGCAAGGTCCATGTGGTCGGGGGTAACGCAGCAGAAATTATCCCGGGATTTCTTCCATATCTCCGTAAAGGAGACATAAAGCATGACTCCAGCAGCCAGTGCAAGTCCGACAGCCAGGAACCGAGTGTTGGCCCGCTTGATGCAAGGGACAAAGGGCATGAGGGCTCCGATGGTGGTGGCAAGACCCGCCCCTATGGTCAGTCCGAATGCCAACCCCACATTGCCCCCGTCCAGAGTGGTGTTGCACAGAGTGGGATCAGGACACACCACCTCATCCATCTCAGCCTCAGCCACGCACAGATCATACTGCAACGAGGCTACCGACACGTTGGAGCACAGGGAAGAGTTCATTCTGGATTCAAGAGAGCAAGAGAGATAGACTCGAGTGGCTAGCTAGATAGGACAACCTGAAGCTGCTAGCTAACTAAAGGGAGTACCTGCTTGTGCTAGTTCGGAGTACAGCATAGCAACCGTGGTAGTGCATCCGGAACCACACCACCACCATACACCACCACACACCAAGACATTTGAAGCCATGTGCACAACAATTTTCGCGCGTGATTGTCACGTGGTGTGCTTCCCACCACAAAATGAGAGGGGCGGGGTCAGTTGCAAAAAGGAGCACACTATCTAACTTGGATCTGCCCTGCTGAGGAGGGCGGTGGGAGGTGTGTGCTGTCCTAGGTGCTACAACCATGGCAGATTCCAGCTCGTGAGGCAGGGGTAGGGAGGGTTGCAAATAAACTGCTTGCATTAATCCTGTAATAAATGCTGAATAGCCAGCTACCTATCTAGAGCCTCCATGCATGCTAGCTAGCTACCAGGGACTTCACACCAAGTTTCCTCTATTAACAGTGGCTATGAAAAATTCTCCTCACCCAACAGAAACAAAGATCTCTATGAGATTCTGGGCGTGGACAAAAGTGCCTCTCCGGAGGAAATCAAGAAGGCGTACAGGAAGGTAAGTGCATCAGGGTGTCTCGGAACAGCTTTAACCCTGTCCTATGGCAAGATTGAAATTGGCTTAGAGACACAGCTAGATAGCGGTAATTTCAATCAGCTTCTCCACGTGGTGTGTGTGTGTTTGCTATATGTGTTTGTATGTGTGCACGTGTGTTTGTGTGTGTACGCTTAGCTGGCGCTCAAGTACCATCCAGACAAGAATCTCGACAACCCTGAGTCAGAGGATATTGTGAGTGAGACAGCAATACATTATTATTACCCACCAATCCTTCCACGATCTTCCCTCTCCTCTGCCCAGTTCAAAGAGATCAACAATGCCAACGCTATACTGGCCGATGAGAAAAAGAGAAAAATCTATGACGCCTACGGGATGATGGGACTCAAGCTAGCTGAACAAGTTGGGGAGGAGGTGAGGAGCACAACCCCCACCCCCTAGCCCCCACCCCCAATACTAAACTCCACCCCCCTCCATCCAGAATCTTGGGTTGTACATGTGCCTGGACAACAAGTGCCTGCAGGCATGCTGTGTGATCACCGTCCTCTCCACCTGCTGCTGTTTCGGGTGCTTCTTTTGCTGTTTTTGTTGCTGCTTCTGCTGCTGTGGACTCTGTGCACCAAAGAGAGAATTTGATCCAGATGATTGTGAGTGTGTGTGTGCGTGCGTGCGTCTGCACGTAATGCAGTGAACCTCTGATAAGAGGGACACTCCAAAAGAGTACAAACCTCCCAACAAAGGCCAAACCAAGAAAATGCCCTCTGAAAAGAGGACAACTTCTCTGCAAAGGACAAAAGGCTTTGGGTCCAGAATGTGCCCACTATAATATTCAGAGGTTTGAATTTGTTTGCTAGATCCGAATCCAGAAGACCTGGAGGAGGAAGCTATCCAACAGCAGCCCAAGGCTAGCTACGAGAGTGTCTCGGAGACACACCAGGAGTCGGACGACAAGACACCGATTGTGCTGCCCTACCATGACAACGACGTAGTGCTGGATTTGTCAGTGGATGACGACAAGGAGCCCATTGCAGTGGAAGTTAGCGAGGAAGATGTTAGTGAGATCAACTCCTCGTGATAGAATGATGGCGTGCAAGATAGTAGTGATTTTATAAAATCGAACAGTGTGTTTGATGTAACAGTGTGTTTGTTGTAAACAACAGGCAAATCATCACAATATTTTTTCAATGGTGTAATAAAATGAAGCTTATTAGTTTGACGATTCTTTCCTATTTAGAAATGGATGCAGGTTTTATATGTGACGATCTTTTACCCGTTCACGTACGTGAAAGGTTATTTGCTTGACGATCTTTACATGTTTGTTTGTGAAACTGTCATGGAAGTGCTGGAGAAGAGGTGCAGGGATCGAATCTACGAAGCCAAGGACCGGGCAAGACCAGGTGAGGGCGACCCAAAGAGCTTAGATTAAACACACGAGGCCACCACAAGCGAAGAAAGGGCTAGCTAGAGATGTATCAAGCACTTTATCACAGCTTCTCCTGTGTGTAGAGCTGAAGGGCGAGTTGGGATGGAGCAGATTTGGATTTTACAAGGAGTCCTGCTGTGATGAGAGGGTTCAGGACAACATACCAAGGATAAGCTGTCACCAGGTCGATAACGAGACATTTATCGAGAGATTTGAGCGTCCCAACCTACCCACGGTCATCACCAGCTCCCAGGAGACGTGGGACGCAAATAGGAAGTGGACCATCGAGGTAGCATGCTCGTCACATGACTCTCATGTGATTCTCATGTGCCTGTCATGTGATCTGTAGCGGCTGACTCGGAAGTATCGCAACCAGCGGTTCAAGTGTGGGGAGGACAATGATGGCTACTCTGTCAAGATGAAGATGAAGTATTATGTCCAGTACATGGAACATAACCATGACGACAGCCCAATGTATATATTTGACGGCTCCTTTGGTGATGTGAGTCCAGTTCCCAAATTAAGGAGTTCCCAAACTATCCCAGTCAGCACAGAGGGTATTATTTTGATCTTCCACACAGCACCCGAAGAAATCCAAGTTTCTTGAGGACTACACTCTTCCCAAGTACTTCCGCGACGACCTGTTCCAGTATGTCGGGGAGTCCAAACGACCTCCGTACCGCTGGTTTGTCATGGGGCCGGCGCGCTCTGGGACCGGAATCCACATTGACCCCCTCAGCACCAGTGCGTGGAATGCCCTGGTGAGAGGGCATAAGAGGTACGACAAGAGATGATTGTTGATTTTGATGAATGGCATTTTATTCCTTATCTGTGATGATTCTGGGGGGGGTCTTGTTGATTCTTCAGGTGGGCTTTGTTCCCCCCCAACACCCCCAAGGAGCTGTTGAAGGTGCCCCCCGGGCAGGGGGAGACGCAGAAGGACGAGGCAATCATGTGGTTCCATCGGGTGTACCCTCGTACTCAGCTCCCTACTTGGCCCTCGGAGTATAAACCGGTATGCTGGGATGTTGGTGCTTGCTTCTGCTTCTAGCCCGCACCTCCTCCTCCCCTTCCCCTCCTCTCCCTCCTCCTCTCCTCCTCCCCCTCCCCTCCTCCTCCTCTCC
>JAAGOD010046951.1_pt1 | contig 11231 bp, 16 predicted proteins | sample 8389681 | NCBI WGS metagenome assembly JAAGOD01 (sample SAMN13964374, study PRJNA552185) | sponge metagenome | biome: deep-sea hydrothermal vent fields; feature: spots directly above weak diffusing fluid; material: seawater and sediment | host: Tedaniidae sp. KZ-2020 ... | reverse complement strand
ATTTTAAACATTAACGCGCCGGAAATGTTATATCCCTACGCCGGGCAATTGGTTTCCGATTTATTGATGCGGGCGGGCGCGCCGCGGTTATTTTTGCCGCCGTTTAATTTTCGCGCGCTGTATGAAAAAAAACGCGCCGTGGTGGAAGAAAAAATGGCGGACGAAACCGTCCCGCCAAAGCCGTCATGAAAATCCCCGTCTTGAAAACCGTTTTGGCGGCGGCGTTGTTTGCGTTTTCGTTTGCGGCGGCGGCGGAAAGTTTGGTGTTGCGCGCGCCCGGCATTTTATACGACGGCCCTTCGGCGCAGGCGGCGCCGCTTTTTATTTTAACCGCCGGTTATCCGTTGCGCGAAATTAGCCGCGTGGACGGCTGGCGCAAAGTCGGTTTGCCGGACGGCGGAAACGGTTGGGTGCGCGACAATTTAGCGCAATCCAAGCGGGCGGCGGTGGTGGTCGCCGAATTGGCGGCGGCGCGGTTTTCGCCGTCTGCGGACGCCGCCGAAGTGTTTTACGCCCGCAAAGGCGTTGCGCTGGAAGTGTTGGGCGAAAGCGGCGGTTGGACCGAAGTTAGGCACCAAGACGGCGAAACCGGATACATGCGCGCCGCCGATTTGTGGACAAATTAAAATTTCCCCAAACCGCATGTCCCAAAAACGGCGCATGAATTACGCCGCCGGAGTTTAGAAAATGGGCGGATTTTTTGCCGCATTAAAACGCACCCGAAAACGCATGCCGCCCGAAATTTCGGGGGGTGAAACGGCGGCGTTTGCGGCGTTGCGCGACGGGCTGATTATGGCGGATGCGGGTGCGCAAATGGCGGAAGATATTGTCCGCGCCGCGCAAAATAAAAGCGGCGGCACTCCGGCGGAGCGGACGGCGGCGGTAATTGCGGCGCGGCTTTCGCGGCTGGAAGCGTCTATGGCGGCGGGCGTGCAAAATCCGTTTGTGATTATGGTGATGGGCGTCAACGGCTGCGGCAAAACCACCAGCATCGCCAAATTGTGCCGCTATTTTGGCGGGCGCGGGCAAAAAGTTTTGCTGGCGGCGGGCGATACTTTTCGCGCCGCCGCCAAAGAGCAGTTGCAGGAATGGGCGGCAAAAACCGGCGCGGCGGAAATTATTACCGGCAAAAATCCAAGCGCGGTGGCGTTTGACGGCGTTAGCGAAGGCATCGCGCGCGGTTGCGGCGTTGTGATTTTGGACACCGCCGGGCGGTTGCCGCCGCAAAAGCATTTAATGGCGGAATTGGGAAAAATCCGCCGGGCGGCGGCAAAAGCGTTGCCCGGCGCGCCGCATGAATTATTGTTAGTGGCGGATGCGACTTTGGGGCGCAATTCGGTGCGGCAAATTGAGGCGTTTTCGGCGGCGGCGGGCGTTACCGGCTTAGTTTTGTCCAAATTGGACGGTTCGGCGAAAGGCGGATTTTTGCTGTCTTTGGCGGCGGAAATGCCGCGTCCGGTGCGGTTTGTCGGCACCGGCGAAGGCGCGGACGATTTGGATTTGTTCAACGCCGCCGAATATGCGCGGGCGTTGGTGGGGTTGAAATAAGGTGCGCGGCGCGGATTTTGGCAAAATTTCGCAAAAAAATGCCGTTTTGGGGCGCGAAAGTTAACATGTGCGGCGGATTTATGCCATAATACGCCTATTGGAATTTTGCGATGAAATTATTGGCGGCTATATTTTTGGTGGTTTTTGTCGGCGGCGCGGCGGTTTCGGGCGGCGCGGCGTTGTCGTTTTGCGCCGGCGGCGCGGCGGCGTTGTTGCCGCAGGCGGCGATGTTGGCTTTGGCGCGCGGGCGCGGCGCGGAATCCGCTTTTTCGCTGTGGGTGGGTAAATTTTCCATGACGATTCTTTTTTTGGCGGCGGGCGCGCGATTTTTGCACGAAACGGCGTTTTTGGCGGCGGAGTTTTTTATCGGCGGCGCGGTTTTGGGTTTGGCTTTTAATATTGCGGCGTTGGCGCGGCGTCCGGCGGAGGCGAAATAATGGCGGGCGCGGTTCCTTGGCCGAATAATTTAACCGATTATATCGGCGGGCATTTGTCCAATTTTACCGTCGGCGAAAAAGGCGAAGGCGCGGTAACTTGGGCGTTGCATTTGGATACGCTGGTGATGTCGTGGGCGATGGCGCTGTTGGCGTTGTGGCTATTGAAACGCGGGGCGGGAAATCCGTCGGTAAAAACGCCGTCCAAACCGCAGGTATTTTGCGAAATGGTTTTCGGATTTTTTGACAAACAAGTGCGCGAATTATGCCCCAATGCGCCGCCGATTGTCGGGCCGCTGGCGTTGACAATTTTTGTCTGGGTGTTTCTGATGAATTGTTTGGATTTGGTGCCGGTGGATTTTGTCGCTTCGGGCGGATATTTATTGACGGATTCGGTGCCGCATTTTAAGTTGCTGCCAACGGCGGATTTGAGTTTGACGGCGGCGATGGCGTTGTCGGTGTTTGCCATGACTTTGTATTACAACCTAAAAGTAAAAGGGTTGGGCGGTTTCGCGCACGAAGTGGCGGCGGTGCCGTTTGGAATCGCGGCGGCGCCGGTTAATATTTTATTGCGAATCGTGGAAGAAGTCGCCCGCCCGTTGTCGTTGGCGATGCGGTTGTTCGGAAATTTATTCGCCGCCGAAGTTATTTTTTTGTTAATCGGCGGCGGCATGTCTTTTGTTTTTGCCGGATTGTTTGGAGACGGGGCGGCGTTTGCCGGGCAATGGATTTTTGGCGGGCCGTGGGCGATTTACCACATTTTGGTGGTGCCGTTGCAGGCGTATATTTTCGCCGTCTTGACGGTGGTATATTTGGCTATGGCGCATGAGACGCATTAATGTTTATTCCCAAGGAGAAAACCATGAAACTTAAAAACACTTTGATTCTTTTGTTGCTGGCGTTGCCGGCGCAGGCGTTTGCCCAAGAAGGCGGCGAAGCCATTGCCAAAGGGCTTGCGGCCATCGGGGCGGGGCTTGCCGGCCTCGGCGCCGCCATCGGCATCGGCATTTTGGCCGGGCGCCTTTTGGAAGCGATTGCGCGGCAGCCCGAATTGGAAGGCAAACTAATGGGCAGATTCTTTCTGACCGTCGGTTTGACCGATGCGGTGCCGATTATCGCCATCGCGTTGTCGTTAGTCGTTTTGTTCGGGTAATTCCGCCATGAAACGCACATTAACGGCGGCGTTTGCGGCGGCGGCGGTGTTCCCGGCGGCGGCGGCGGAAGGCGGGCTGAAACTTTTAAGTTTCTCCACGTTGCTGGGCGAAATCATTACGTTTGCCATTTTGGTTTATGTGGTAATGAAATTCGTCTGGCCGCCGCTGATGAACGCCGTAGAAACGCGCCAAAAAGAAATCGCCGACGGGCTTGCCGCCGCCGAGCAGGGCAAACAGGAATTATCCGCCGCCACCGCGCGCAAGGATGAATTGCTGGCGGACGCCCGCGGCAAGGCGGGGGCATTAATCGCCGAAGGCGAAAAACGCAAAAATGACATTGTTGATTCCGCCCGCGGCGAAGCCGAAGCCGAAAGCGCCCGCGTTCTCGAACAGGGGCGGCGCAATTTGGAATTGGAGCGCGCCGCGATGTGCCGCGAATTGGAACAAAAAGTGGGCGAACTTGCGTTGTCCGGCGCCGAACAAATTTTGGCGCGCGAAGTGGACGCCGCCACGCACGCCGGAATTGTAGAATCGCTTAAGAAGAATCTGCATCCGTGAGCGAGCAAGCCGCCCGCCCATATGCCGCCGCCGCTTTCGCTTTCGCCAAGGCGGAAAACGCGCTCGCCGCGTGGGGCGAAATGTTTGCAACGCTGGCGGCGTCCGGGGCGGCGGTTTGTTCCGCGGTAAAAACATATCCGGGGCATGAAGCGGCGCTTGCCGAAACATTGGCGGAATTGCTTAAATTGAAAAACGAAGGGCAAAAAAACTTTTTGCGTATTTTGGCGCAAAACCGGAGAATGGAAAACATCGGCGCCGTCGCCCGCCAGTTTGAAGAAATGTATTTGGACGAACAAAACGTCGCCAAATTGCGGGTGGAATCGGCGCGCCCGATGAACGGCAAAGAACAAAAAGAATTTAACAAATTTCTCGCCCAAAAATACGGGCGGGAAGTGCGCGCCGAATATTCGGAAAACCCCGAACTTTTGGGCGGGGTGCGCATATACCGCAAAAACAATGTGTTGGACGCCAGCGTCCGCGGCCGGCTTGACCGGCTGGCGGCGGCTTTGACTTAAAGGAGAACGAAACTATGAAACAACTAACCCCGGCCGAAATTAGCGAAGTAATTCGGCAAAAAATCGGCAACATTAATATGGACGCCGAAATGCGCAACGAAGGCGCCGTGCTGTCCGTCAACGACGGCATCGTCCGCATTCACGGTTTGTCCGAAGTGCAACAAGGCGAAATGCTTTCTTTCGCCGGCAAAGGCGCTTTCGGGCTGGCCCTCAATTTGGAACAAGATTCGGTCGGCGCGGTGGTGCTGGGCGAATACGGGCATATTTCGGAAGGCGACCGCGTCTCATGCACGGGGCGCGTTTTGGAAGTGCCGGTGGGCGATTCGCTTATCGGGCGGGTGGTGAGTCCGTTGGGCGAACCGTTGGACGGCAAAGGCGCAATTGATGCGGCGATGCGCGAGCCGGTAGAAAAAATTGCGCCGGGCGTTATTTGGCGGCAAAGCGTCTCGCAGCCGCTACAAACCGGTCTCAAATCCATTGACACGATGGTGCCGATTGGGCGCGGACAACGCGAATTAATTATCGGCGACCGCCAAACCGGCAAAACCGCGATTGCGGTGGATACGATTATTAACCAAAAAGGACAGGATTGCACCTGCGTTTATGTCGCCATCGGGCAAAAAGCGTCTTCGGTGGCGGCGGTGGTGCGCAAGTTGGAAGAACACGATGCGATGGCGCACACAATTGTCGTATCCGCCACCGCATCGGACGCCGCCCCGCTGCAATATGTCGCGCCCTATGCCGGCTGCACGATGGCGGAATACTTCCGCGACAACGGCCGCGATGCGCTGATTATTTACGATGATTTAACCAAACAAGCGTGGGCTTACCGTCAGATTTCATTGTTATTGCGGCGTCCGCCGGGGCGCGAGGCATATCCGGGCGATGTTTTTTATTTACATTCGCGGCTGTTGGAGCGCGCCGCCCGCGTCAACGCGGAGTATGTAGAAAAACATACCGGCGGCAAAGTTAAAGGCAAAACCGGTTCGTTGACCGCCCTGCCCGTTATTGAAACGCAAGCGGGCGATGTTACGGCGTTTGTGCCGACAAATGTAATTTCCATTACCGACGGGCAAATCTTTTTGGAGACGGATTTGTTTAATGCGGGAGTGCGTCCGGCGATGAATGCGGGGCTTTCGGTGTCGCGCGTGGGCGGCGCGGCGCAAACCAAAATCATTAAAAAAATGGGCGGCGGCGTCCGGTTAGCGTTGGCGCAATACCGCGAATTGGCGGCGTTTGCGCAATTCGCCAGCGATTTGGACGATGCAACGCGCGCGCAATTGGACAAAGGGCGCGTGGTGACGGAATTAATGAAACAAAAGCAGTATTTCCCGTATTCGGTGGCGGAATTGGCGGCGACGCTTTACGCGATAGAGAACGGATTTTTTGGCAAAATCGGCGTAGAAAAAGCATTGCAAACCGAAGCGGACATGCAGGCGGACCTAAAATTGCGCCATGCGGACTTAATGGCAAAAATAGAATCGCAACCGGAACTGACCGATGAAATTGACGCGGCATTAAAAGAAGCGTTGGGGGCGTTTTTTGAGGTGGCGGGGTAAATGTGGGATGCGGGTGTTCAAATTTTCCGCGAATTTGGCCTGCAAGGCGGATTTTTTATTGCCGCGCATGTCTATGCGTATAGCATTGTCCGCGGATGGCTTGCGGATTTGCGCAGGGAGAACCGCCGGCTGGCGGAAGAAAATCGCCAACACCGCGACAGATTTGAGCGGATGTTTGATAAAATAGAGCATATGGAGCAAAAGATATGAATGCCTACTTTGCAATGTTTTGCACTTTGATTGTTGCGGCATATGCGGTTGCGGTTTGGTTTACCGTCCGGCGGCACCAAAAGCACGACCGCGTTTTGTTTTCGTTTTCGCGCCTGCAAAGCGCGGTAATGAAAGAAATTTTGGCGCGCCATGACGCCGAAACATTAACGCGCAAACAATACGAAGCGGCGAAATTTTTAATGGACATGCTGGATGTAATCGCGCTTCACTACGACCGGCACAAAACAACTATGTTTAATCTGCGCAAAATGCGGCGGTTTGTCGCGGAAGATTTGGCGTGTTACGAAGAAACGGAAGAAAAAGTGCGGGCGCATTTTGCCGAAATTTCCGCGGATGAAAAAATCGCCGCGCTTTACGGCGAATTTTCCCGTGCCGCGGCGCGGGCGTTTTTGGCGTATACGCCGTTTATTAGGACGGAAATTATTTTGCGCTTGTTGTTGGGCGATGCCGCGAAACAAATCGCGCAAATCCGCCGCGAGCAGGAAGTATCGGGCGAAAAATTCGCTTAATTTTTTAATTAACCAAGAAAATGAAAACTATGAAAAAGAATGCTTTAATAGCGATGGCGGACATGAAAGCGCATGCGTTGCGGCATGCGCCGAATAACAGGATTTAACGCCGTGGGAATTGTTCGCGCCGATATTGGAATTAAAAATCCGCGATTGCCGGAATCGCCGCCGTTAACGGTGCGGATGCTGGCGGACAGCGGTTCGGTGCATTTGTGCATTCCCGAATCGTTGCGGGCGGAATTGGAATTGGAAAACAACGGCACAAAAACGGTGGTTTTGGCGGACGGCAGCCGCCGCGAATATCCATATGCGGGGCCGGTGGAATTACGTTTTGGAAGCCGCGTGGGTTATACGGGCGCGATTGTAATGGGCAACGAACCGTTGCTTGGCGCGATTCCCATGGAAGACATGGATTTGGTAGTATTGCCAAAAGAGCGAAAATTGGCGGTTAATCCGCAAAGCCCAAATTCGGGCATATCCATCGCCAAAGGCGGCGGCGGATTTTGATTTTTTATTAAAGAAAAGGGAAACGATGAAAAAATTCATATTATTTATTCCGTTGCTAATTTCCGGGTGTATGACGGCTGATCAGCACCTCGGCGAAGTGCGCCATGATACGGGTGAAGAAAAAAATTTAACAGTCGGCGTGGTGCAAAAAGAAATTCGCAAAGGAATGAGCGGCGCGGAAGTGGCGGAGGTGTTAGGTTCCCCCAATATTGTGTCTACCGATGAAGTCGGGCGGGAAGTTTGGGTTTATGACAAAATTAGCACGGAAAATGTCCAATCTTCCAGTGCCTCCGGCATAGCGGTATTGATTGTCGGCGGTTCGCAGTCGGCGGGGGCGTCTTCTACTTCGCAACGCACTTTTACCGTTATCGTTAAATTTGACGAAAACGGCAAAATCCGCGATTTTGCTTATCATACTTCCAGATTTTAACCAATGAAATTGATCTGCGTTGTTTTTGTTTCAGTTGCGCTTTTGGCGGCATCGGGTTGCGCCCCTACAATTCCGCCGGACGCGCTACAATTAAAAAAGGAATCGCTGGCGCTTAAACAACTACAAACTCGCCGGTTTGACGGTATTGCCGAAAAGGAGTTGCTGGTGGCATGCGCCGGGGTTTCCCAAGATTTAGGTTTTACATTGGAAGAAAGCGAGACGGATTTGGGCGTGTTAGTCGGAGCCAAAGATAGAACTGCAGTTCAAGCGGGAGAGGTTGCATTGGTGTTGATGGTCGCCTTGCTTGGCGGAGGAGCGCAACCTTTTGATGAGAAACAAAAAATTCGGCTGTCCATAGTTTCGCGTCCGGTTGGCGAAAGTAGCATCAACAACCATTATGTCAGGGTAACTTTTCAGAGAATTGTTTGGCGCAGTGATGGCACGGTATCCAAGCAAGAATCACTGGAAGATCCCGACATTTACCAAGAATTTTTTGCCCAATTGTCCAAATCTGTATTTTTGGAGGCACATAAAATATGAAAAAATTATTGTCGTTATGCTTTGTTTTCGCTTTGGCGGGGTGCGCTTCCCCCAAAGACCAAGTGCTCAACGCGGAAAGCCAAGTCGCGTTGCGCAGTATCCAGACGCGCGCTTTTGACACTACGGACAAGGAAAAAATGCTCCGCACAGTCATTGCCACCTTGCAGGACTTGAGTTTCGTGGTGGATAAAGCCGATGATGAATTGGGAACGGTAAGCGCGACTAAATTGGACGGATACGGTTTGCGAATCACCGTGTCTGTTCGCCCTCGCGGAGAAACTCAATTACTTGTTCGGGCAAGCGCGCAATATCAATTACAGGCGGTTAATGACCCAAAACCATACCAAGATTTTTTTACTGCACTTGGGAAAGCGATTTTTCTTGAGGCGCATTCTGTCCAATAAAATGTGCGGGGATAATGGTAAATAAAGACCAAGAGCAAATTTTTGTGCAATATCTTAGCGGCAAGCTTAGCGGCAAGAAGCAAGAGGGGGTTCGCACTGGCAATAATGCCGCATGGAGGTGTCTCTGCGGTTATCGGTTGCCCTTAATTTGGTCTGCGCTTAATCCAAGGGCACCAACCATGTGCGGAAAGTGTGAAAGAGAATTTATCGGTATACCCCAAGATAAAGACCACCCGAAAGGAAAACCCGATGAGATTAAGGAAATGGTGAAACGGAAAAAATGTAGATTGTGAGCATGAAATGTCCGGCGAAAAATTCGCTTGAGGTTTTTTACCAAAACAGAAAAGGAAAAATATTATGGCAACTTCCCCCGCGGAATTATTCCAAATCGCCGACAATATTTTGCCCGGCGGCGGGTTGGGCGGGTATTCTTTGCCGGGCGATTTGCGGTTTGTATTTTGCCGCGGTGCGGGCGAAAAATTTTGGGACGCCGCCGAGCGTGAATGGATTGATTATACTTGCGGCGCGGGCGCGTTGATTTTGGGGCATTCGCATCCGGCGGTTGTTGCCGCGGTGCGCGAACAAGCCGGGCGCGGGTTGCACATGTTTGGCGCGCTAAACGATGTTGCGATTAAATTAGCGGCGCGGTTGGCGCGGGATATTCCTTGCGCCGAAAAAATCGCTTATGCCACGACCGGTTCGGAAGCGACTTTTTACGCGATGCGGATTGCGCGCGCGCATACCGGACGCGAAAAAATTATGAAATTTGAAGGCGCTTACCACGGCAACCACGATTATGCGTTGGTGTCCGCGGCGCCTTCGCCGCCCGGCGGTTATCCAAAAGGGCGCGGCGACAGCGGCGGCGTGCCGGCGGGCGCGCGCGATTCCGTTCTTGTCGCGCCCTACAATGATTTGGCGGCGGCGGAAAAAATCGCCGAAAAATACGCGAAGGAATTGGCGGGAATTATTGTGGAACCGGTGCAGCGGATTATTCCGGCGCGCGCGGAGTTTTTGCACGGGTTGCGAAAACTATGCGACCGGTTGGGTGCGGCATTAATTTTTGACGAAGTGGTGACGGGTTTTCGCGTGGCATATGGCGGTGCGCAGGCGGTGTGCGGCGTTATTCCGGATTTGGCGAGCTTTGGAAAAATTATCGGCGGTGGCGGGCCGTTGTCGGCGGTGGCGGGGCGGGCGGAATTGTTGGATTTGGCGGACCCGCGCAAAAGGGGCGCGGCAAACTACGCTTATTTTAACGGCACTTTGCACGGCAATCCGGTCGCGGCGGCGGCGACAATGGCGACTTTGGACGAATTGCAAACGCCCGATTTTTATGAAAAATTAAACGCCGCGGCGGATGATTTTTGCAAAGAGGCGCAAGCGATTTTTAACCGCCGCAACATTCCGGCAATTGCATTTAATACCGGTTCGCTGTGGCAGTTTTTATTTTGCAAAAAACCGCCGCAAAACTACGCCGAATTGGCGGCGGGCGGTTTGCGGGAGTCGCGGCGGTTGGATTCCGAAATGTTGCGGCGCGGAAATTATATGTTGCCCGGCGTGCGCCGTTTTATTTCCGCCGCGCATGCGCCCGAATCCATGCAAAAAACATTGCGCGATTTGGATGCGGCGTGCAAGATATTGTGAGAATTATTCGCGTATCCCTTTGGCGCGTTGCCCTAAAAAGCCATGCGGCGTATTACATGACGGACGGCAAAACATGCGATTCCGTTGATACGGTTGTTTTGCGCGCCGACACCGACGCGGATATTTGCGGTTGGGGCGAAGTGTGTTGCATTCCGCATTATTTGCCCGCCTACGCCGGGGGCGTTGCGCCCGCGCTGGCGGAATTGGCGCCGGTTTTTTTGGGAGCGAATCCGTTGGGGGCGGAAGCGTTGGCGGATTCTATGGAGCGGCATTTGCCGGGGCACGGCTACGCCAAATCGCCGCTGGACATTGCGCTTTGGGACATTACCGCGCGGGCGGCGGGTTTGCCGCTTTACGCGTTGTTGGGCGGTTTGCGGGCGAAATCGTTGCCGCTGTATCATTCCATTACATGCGTTGCGCCGGAAGAAATGGCAAAAATCGCCGCCGAAGCGAAAAAAGAAGGCGTCCGCCAGTTTCAGGTAAAACTTGGCGCGGACAATAATTTGGAAGCGGACATTGCGCGGTTGCGAATGGTGCGCGAAGCGGTTGGCGCGGGTTTGTTGGTTTATGGCGATTGGAATTGCGGCGCGACCCGGTTGCACGCCGTCCGCGCCGGAAGGGCGGTTGCGGATTTGGATATTATGATTGAACAACCTTGCCGGACTTTGGAAGATTGCGCGGCGGTGCGCGCCGCGACCGGCTTGCCGATGAAAATTGACGAAAACGCCCACGATACCGAAAGTTTGTTAAAAGCGCATGCGCTGGGATGCATGGACGCGGTTGCGTTAAAAATTTCCAAATTCGGCGGTTTGGGCGCGTTGCGGCGGGCGCGCGATTTGTGTTTGTATTTGGGCGCGCAGATGTGCGTGGAAGATTGCTGGGGCGGCGACATTGCAACGGCGGCGGCGTTGCATCTGGCGGCGGCGACTCCGCCGGAAGCGGTGTTAAATGTTTGCGATTTGTCCGGTTATGTTTCGCCGCGTTTGGACGCCGCCGCGCCGGTGCGAAAAAACGGGCGGATTTCGCCGCCGGACGGTTTGGGTTTGGGTATTTCGCCGGACATGGAAATTCTCGGCGAACCGTTTTGCGTTTTAGAATAAGCGCAAAAAATTCCGTTATTACGGCGGCGTTATTTTTTGTTTTTAGAAGATAAATTTTTCCGGAAATTTTTGCGTTAACTTTTTTCGCGCATGTGTTTTTT
>JAAGOD010065858.1_pt1 | contig 11261 bp, 11 predicted proteins | sample 8389681 | NCBI WGS metagenome assembly JAAGOD01 (sample SAMN13964374, study PRJNA552185) | sponge metagenome | biome: deep-sea hydrothermal vent fields; feature: spots directly above weak diffusing fluid; material: seawater and sediment | host: Tedaniidae sp. KZ-2020 ... | reverse complement strand
TGTCTATTCTGCACAGCACTATCTTATACAATGGAACCTCCAATATATGTCAATCCCATTTACGTAGAATTGATTTTTGCTTGTAATTATTTTATTATAGGGTGAAAACATAGAGGTCAATTTGAACCAGAAGTTGCTCTAGCTCGGAGGGTCTGCATCGAAACTTACCTTTAGCCATGTGTGTTGCATGAGGTGACTTGAGGAGTAACGCTCTTGCGGGGAGACCACCAGGAGATGACAAATAAAGTCCTTTGCGTTGTTGGAAACATTCTCCCAGTACGCGTTTGGAAATGAGAATTTGCATGGTAGAGAATCGTGGAGCTTTTTTCTCTTCCTGAAGGGCATTATCCCTGAGAGGAGTATGTAGGCTATCACCCCGGTGGACCAAACATCAGCTTTTGTCCCATATCTGAAAATGGTAGAAAACTGAGGTGATTCAGATGTTCAGATGGCACTTATTGGGGGCTCCAGCCTTATTATAATGTATATAGCTTCTCACAGTCCTGCACCACTTCACTGATTCTCTCACCCTTTTCCTGCGATCATCTCTGGTGCTCTGTAGTATTCGTTTCCACAGACAAGAGTCAGTGGTTCGGACACTCTCGTGGCCAGGCTAAACCCTGCTAACTTCAAGGTCCACAGACCTTCCTCTTCCAGTGATATCTGAGCCATTTTACAATTTTACAGTTGAAATTACAAGGTTGACCCTTGTTTGAATTTGCTTACAAATATGTTCTCTGGTTTGACTTCTCTGTGAACTATCCTGTTGGCATGGAGATAGACCAGGGCAAGCCCTAACTGTCTTACAGCCTCCATTGCATCTGCTTCGCTGAAGTGCTGGCAGTGAAGAATGGCGTCAAACAAATCTCCACCCTAAAGGTTTAGTCATACAGGAACCATGGTTTTTAATGGAGCAAGCTGGTTGGTCACATTGTGGGATTGATGTGATGTCTGAGGACCAACTCTTGAAATATCGATTGTTTGGGGGTTCCTTTATCAACAGGTTCTATTGCACAAATGTGTATGTTTTCACTTACTTCAATGGGCTCCATCACCATGCATATTTCACTGCTGCTCTCCCAGTAATCCTGCACAGTCAGCACATTCTCGTGCCTTATCTTCCTCATAATCTCCACCTCCTGAAGGAGCTTGTCGTCCTGCCCAAACGCCTTTGCCTTGTGGATGGCCCTGAGCAAGTAGCTCTTTCCTTCCTCCTTGTCGCTGCATTGCTTCACAGCTGCAAAGCAGCCAGACGCAATGGCCATTCCTATACAATACTTCTCCCTGGTGAGCTTGTGAAGCTGAGCTGCGGCCACAGAAGCTTCAAAGTCCAAGTCCGGCTCGGAGGAGTCTTGCTGGCTTGCTAAGATGCCCAGGCTTTGCTCAGATCTGTGGACAAAAAAAAAAGTATACCATGAATGCCTAGTTATAGATTTGTTATGCAACTTACTTGGCCCAGTCTGGATTTTCCATCTCATCTGGTTCCACAATCAGTGAAAGACGGTCATCCACACCTTGAGATTCGAAAGATGATGGTGGTGTGATTATTATGTAGGGGCATAACAAACTCACAGTTGGTCTGAATGGCCACATTTCTGGACTTGATCAGTACAGGACTGATGGAACCAGTGGAAAAATTTGAAATGGTGCTATCCCCATTCTGATAGAATGTTTTCTATGTCACAAAATGAGGCAACCGTTCAACTGGTGAATATTATGCTGAAGAGATTGTACTAGCTCTACCTCTTTGTTTGTTGGTACAGTCATGTCCACCAGAGATGGGATATTCCCCACTGAAAGCTCACTATGAGGAGTCTGAGATTGGATGAGGCCGCCACTGGGAAAGGCTCCTGCAGGGGAAAAAAACTCATTCACGAACCATGAATTCAAGCTGCTGGATATTCATTGCTACATGAAGACAACACTCGGTTAGGTCCTTCGTATTGTGGTCACAATCTTACTGTGTAGGGGGTTCTTTGCATGCAGCAATGGCAACTCCACTGTTGAGCTGGAGTTAGATACAGGTCTGAGGCTGTCAAACAAGGTGGAGAGTCTTCTTGGTCGAGGTCTCCCCCCCATCCCCTCGCTGAGTGGTGTCGGAGGGAAGGCGAGGTATGCGGAAGATATGGTGGAACCTTGCTGTGTGTTATATGCCGAGATTGCGTCGTCAGCACCAGATGAATCCGAGAGTATGTTGGCATGAGCTTCATTGCCTGCGCTCTCTCCACTATCAGCCTTTCCTTGGTCCTGCTTGCCATCCTCCTCAGCCAGTTCCCCCGAAGTGTCCTTCTCTTCAGTAGTGGTCTCCTCCTCGCCAGTGTGTGGTACGTCCTGGGGGTGGTAGCCTTGGGTGCTGCTTGCTTCTGCAAACACAGGCCCCTTGGCTATGATGCTAGGCTCACTCTTGCTATCTGTTGAGTGATTGGACTCCCGATCTGCATTTTCCTCCCGAGAGTAAGAATCATTCATGATTTTGGGTTTAGAGTCACTTGCTGACACATCTGCACCTTTTTCCTCTGACCTGTTAGACTCCTCACCCTCAGGTTCAGGAACCTTGATTCCCCCTGACAGTTTCCTGCTGGTAGTAGTGAGGGTATTCACGGCAGAAGGCTCCGTCTGAAGGGAACTATCCTCCACTGGAACGTTATTATCGTGTGTTGAGCTCACAATTTCTTCATCTTGAGCTACAGCGGAAAAAAAAAATGTTGTAAAGATTTATGCAGAAATGCTAATTTTGTTATCGGCTTCTTGGTTGCTATGTAGAAGTAAACAAGGCAGGACGTTGGCTTGCCCAGACTGACTATGAATAGCATCTCCAGTAAACAGGCTATGAATAATACCATGCTTACGAGTAACTAAATTGTGGGCTGCAAGCTTGGAATGTGGTTGGAACGGCAATAAACACGAAATAAGCAGCCTAAGTAGTGTGGAATGCATCAACACTAGGACATCCTTGTGTGGCATTACTTTATTTAGTCAAAAGGAGCGTGAGAAAAGTCAGGCTGTTTTCCTAATTTCATGTGTTGAATGCAAGATCACAAACAACTTTCTAGCTGTCTGTGTGAGGGAGGACTCACTGAATTTAATTGACAACAAATAGCTGAGATATTTTTCTTGATGACCATCCATACACACCAAAGCACAACAAACAAATACTCACCTGCTCCCTTTAGGAACTCCATGACGTCAAATTTCTCGTCACCAGTGGCAATGAGGGTCCTCCCTGCTCTCCACAGCTGCGACAGACTCTGGACCTCCTCTCCCTTCAGGCTGAAGAGCCTCAGGGAGCCATTGACAGTCCTTACGTTTTCACTTATCAACTGCTTGGCTGCCTCCCAGGAAGTGATCAGCATCTTGTCCATGAAGACTGTGACTGTCTGTCTTGGGGGAGGTCCATTCTTGATGAGGGTTAGGATCAAGGGTTCGGAGATGCTGGCCAGTGCATTTCGAGGATGGGATTGTGTCAACATCACTTCTCCAGGTTCGCTTATGGAGGTCAGACGAACTGGTCGCTGCCTCCTGGAGACTCTGCTAAGTCTGGTGCTGGAATTCAGGCCACTCTCACTCAAAGTCCTTGTGCTTGCATTCAGGCTCACGGAGCTACGCAGGCTTGCATTTAAACTTGCCGTGGGATCGCATGGAGACAGGGGGAAGTTCCTCGTGGATAATGACTGCACGCCAGTGTCTGAGTTTTGTACTCTGCTTACTGTTTTCCAGTTGGGATTCTTCAGTTTATCGTAATCTATCTTCTTGAAAGGTTCGGTGGAACCGCAGACGTACATCTTCTGGTGTTCCAGCTGCGTCAAGCTCTTCACCCTATGGCCTCCCTTTGGCGTGTAGATTTGCCTGACGCCTGCAGGTAGATCGATTTTCCTGGAGAGCTCAGCCAGGAGTGTGTCCCAGTTCCTCGCATTTCTCCCCGTGATGTTCATTCTTACTCCTTCAAAGAACTTGTCTCCATTCTTGACAAATGTCACTATGATTGGGTCGTACGCCTTCAGGGAGTTCCGCCTGTGCAGGGTCGTTCTTGGCTTCGAGGGCCTGAAGTGATCCACAACTTCCGAGAATCTCAACACCTTTCTTGGAGAAGCTTGCACCATGTTCTGTCCATCTTGATTTTGAGGCCTGCAGTGCAAGAATTGCTCTGGTAGAGGAGGCATTCCTTCCCTCGGCCTGCCTTGCTGATACTGCCTTGGGGCTGCTAGGGGAGGCAGCCCCTCCCCCACCATCTCTGCATCGTCCAGGGGAGGCAGCCCCTCCCCCTCCCAATCTGCAGGATCCCAACCTGATCGTCTTCTCATTATCACCTTCCAGCCGCTACCTATGCATCTTCCACTGCTTTGGAGAAGGTGAGAAGGGTGGGGCTCATGCTTTGCAGCTTGCTTCTTCTCCCCCGCCCCCCCACGTGGCAACCACCCACCTCCAATTAAAGTCCTAGCTCCTCCTACACATATCCTCTAGCTATGAATACCATTAGCTACCTAGAAGTCTCATGGAAGAGTTCTTGGTTTGCTCTTGCTACTTCACAAACAATATCTTCCTGCATGAATACAAGCTCCACATCACCTTCCACACAGAGGAGCAGTTCCTAGAGGAGTATGCTGAAGTTAGTCAGCTAGCTAGCTAGCTATAGCTAGCACATCAGTAAGTATTCACAATTTTTTCAGCTGTTGAAGAGAAGAGGGTGTGAGAGGAAAGAGCAACTCGAACAGGTCTTAAAAGACGTGAGTGAATAACGCCAATTCATATGCCTCAAGAATCAACCATTACGATACTGAGATAGCGTCATAGTCCCATAGTAGTGGAGACAGGACCTCCTTCACATTCTTGTGTGGGCTGAGTGAAGATCTGGTTCATGTGACAGGTGGATGATGAGGTGAAACGAAGGAAGAATGGAGGGAAGGAGCAAGTGAAAAGACGTGACTTGGTGAAACGATCGTATGTGCGGCTCCATCCATCAGTGTATATCCTACAGGTGTGCATGGTAGCTACAGCTTGAATGACCATTTCATCTTGCTCACACTATAGGAGAGCTACTTTGAGCCGGAGTTTCTCCGCGCTGTCTCGTACGCTAGATCTCCCTCGGCTTCCCCAGAGGGACTCCTCAGCCTCATCAGAGAAGAAGAGGGTAAAGTCATTGGACTGGTGAGATATTCATCACCTGTGCAGCTGTTACCTCATTCTCACAGCTTCCAACACCTTCTCCATGCCTGTCTTCACCAAAGCCTTCTGTGCCCAGCTGATGGAGGAGCTGGAACATTTCGAGAAAACAACTCTGCCCAAGGGAAGGCCCAACACTATGAACAGAGGAGGAGTAGGCTCAAACATGCACCAATTCCTCACTCGATTCATACTGGTCAACTCCTTGCAGTTGCTTCTCTCTGAAATGGGATTTGACGAGGACTTTGTGGATCATTTGCGACGGGACTACTTGATGCCTCTCTCATGCCTTCTCTACCCTCAGTGGGTGGGGAAGGGACTAGATTCCCACAGGGCGTTCGTGGTCAAGTACGCCATGGAAGATGACGTGGAGCTGAGCTATCACTATGACAACGCTGAGGTGACACTAAACGTATGCCTAGGTGAGGAGTTCACTGGTGGTGAGCTATATTTTGGAACCTTGCGAACCGTAAGGAGACCTGGATTAGCTCTTTCCAAGTTTACGTCATATTGTTGAATTCGCAGGAGAAGAGTGGACATGATAGGCGACGTACCTACGAGCACAGAGTTGGTAAAGGGTTGCTACACAGAGCGCAACACATGCACGGAGCTCATCCCATCACCTCCGGTATCCGGTACAACCTGATTGTCTGGATGCGTTCCTCCTCCATCAGGAACTCTCTCTGTCCCATGTGCAACAAAACTCCAGTCTTGGTTCCAAATCTGGGATATGGGGATGGATTCACAAAATGAATTGGTTCCAAACTTTTTTTTATGCATTTCTTCTGGCTATTTTAATGGTGTTGTTCTAGCTACCTACTTGGCCGATTGCCCTTAGCTTTTAGAGTCAAGTTCTCACGTTACGGCAGCAACAAGTTTTTGAGCCTTCTCATCTCCTTCAACACCTTCCTTGCTAGTTTCTTTGATGCTTTGAGTGTCTATAGGATCTGAGAGTACAATATCGGAAGTTGATATGGACTCTTTGCTCTTCGTCATGATCAGCTCCAGTGCTCTTTGATTGGTTGCTAGGAGGGCAGTGGAGACCCAGCCTCCTTCGGTCCCATAGAGCACGCAGTCGCTCCTCCAGTTAATGTCACATGACGTCAGGGGGGCATCGACACACATGGTGGCAACCAGGTCACCTTTCTCTGTGTCCCAGATGCGAAGCTGGCCATCTTGGCACCCAGTGAGACAGTGGACGCAGTTTGGGAGGATCTTGACGCACGTTACTGGGCCTCTGTGAGCCATGAGGACGTGCTCCAGTTCCCCCGTGTCCATGCCGACCACATGGCAGGCACTGTCTTGTGACCCTGTCACGAAGAAAGCTGAGTCAGCACTCACAGCGAGACACAGGAGGTTACCAACATGTGTTTGTGAAGACATGATTATCTTAGAGGTGTGAAAATCCCTCATGCATACAAGTCCGTCCCTCGAAGCAGACACCATGCGGTCCCGAGCAAATGCCACACTGACGATAGCCTGGGGGTGATTGTGAAACACCCTCATCTCCGCACCCATTTTCACATTCCAGAATGCAACCTCAGCGTTTTCGTTGCCGGACATGAGCAGCTCACCATCGGCAGAAACAGCAACGCAGTTGATCTTGGCTGTGCTGGATCCTTTGAACGTCATCTTCAACTTGCGTTCCACCCCATTCCAAAGCTGCATGGAGCCATCATGAAGAGCCACGAGAATGTGCTGCGAGTCGTTGAGGACCAACACCTGAACGACTCCACCATCAGTCGCATTTGTCTCAATCTCGCCCACGGTGCTCACGTTCTCGAGATCGTAGAGCACCAGTTTGCTGTTCCCGCCTCCCGAGACTCCATACGTCCCAGAGGGGGAGATGGAGACGGACGTGGTGGCGCTGCCCTCGTGCTGCCTGGCCCCCTGTAAGGGGGAGCTCAGGAGGTCCCAAATCTGGAGGGAGGAATCTTGGCACCCCGCGAGAAGGAGGCTGCCACGATCAGCCAGCACTGCTCCCAAGACACAATCATGCTCCGTCAAATCGTGAAGGTGGCTAAGAAGGCCATTTTGCAAGCTCCAGACAGACAGAACCCTGTAGTGAAGAAAAACAATGAAATCTACACTCTACCTAGCTTTGGTGCTCAAGGCTTTGACACCTATTCTCTCACTATGAAATGTAAGTAGCTACCTGTCCTCATATGAGGTGTACACTCTGCCAGCTGCTGATACAGCAATGCTATTGACGCGACAGGCTGAGCGTCCACTACATTTCAGTGAGCAGGTCAACTCTCCAGTTTGCGTCATCCTCACACCAGTTAAACCTCCCCTCTCAGAGCCAGCCAGCAGGTAACACTCGCTGTCACAGACAAAGACAAAGACATCAAGTTGCTATTTGTAGCTAGTTTGCAGCCTCTACAAACCTGTCCTCCATCTTGGCCACAGATATGGCAGTGATGGCTCCCTGCTGCCCCTTGTAAGTATGCAACACCCTCCCTGATATAACATCTGTAAAGAGGGTGGCTGAATTCTTGGCTCCTGAGGCAAGAAACTGATCGGCGTGTAGCGCCATGCTCAGAACAGGACTCCGGTGGTTTTTCATTGTGAAAATAATCTCTGCACAAGAACTGGTGTATTTTTGATTCGGTGAAGATGGAATTCTGGTGAGAGTATCTTGACTTACCTGCTGGTTAAGTCTGTGTTCCAGATTTTAATGGTGCCATCGGATGATCCAGACATGGTCTTGGAACCGTCCGTCGTCGTGACCACGGCATTCACAGCTGCTGTGTGCCCCTTCATGATATGCAGGCACTGAGCACTGGGGACATGCCACATCCTGAAGAACGAAAGACACAAGCAGGTTCTCTTAAACCAGAGAGAAGCAAAACTTTAAACACCACAATGTGACCACCTTTCTATTCAGGACATATTTTTCCAGGCCCATTGATGTCACAATATTTCAATGAGCAGACCTGGCCACCGTTGGGACCAGTCTAATCTTCCTGATCGGAGGGATGGCCTCATTTCTGTGATCCAGATTAGAAGCAGTTCACATACCTGATAGTCGTATCAGCTGAGCCTGATAAAGCATGGAGACCATCCTGCGTCAGAGCCACAGAGAACACCTTATCAGTATGGCCATCGAAAGTCTTCAAGACACCAGTTGTGGTGAGGTCCCAGCTCTTCAAAGTCTTGTCCCAGGAGGAGGACACTATACAGAGGCCTGCCTCTCCCCCCGTCTCCTCTGTGAGTGGTGGTGAGGCCACTGCCACGCAAGAAATGGCGTCCCGATGGCCTTTCATGCTGACAAGAAGGGGCCCACCAGGAAGGTGCTGAAGGGACTGCAAAGGCGTCAGGAGGAGCTGGGAGTCTTGCAAAGCTGATGTCACCAACTGTTCCAGAATTGGCCTGTAGAGTGTGAGAACAGCAATAGATTACAGAACTAGAAGATTCCAAGATTTCACCTCTTTGTGCCTTTTTCCACTATGAAAGGCATTAATCTGCCATAGAGTTGGGATGGCAGCTGAGAAGGATCCGCGTTGAGAGTCTTGATGGAGAGACTGAGAGCATCTCGTAGCAGACGCAGCTCATAGAGAAAACTACTGTCGTCCTCGCTCCTGTTGAGAGGCACTACTGGAAGTACGGCAGAGAACTCCTCCACAACATCAGCACAGGAGGACGTAGCAATCTTCCCCTTCAGCCAGTGGTAGTCCGTCAGCAGATCCTGGAGTTCTCTCAGCCTCCCACTCCTTGCCAGGCAGAAAGGCAACTCGGACAGTTTGCGAGTGTTGTAGATTTGCCTCTCTTCGTTCAGGAATAAAGGCTGCGAGAAAGCTGGTGAAGAAAGCCTCTCAGTCTCTCTCCCAGAAGATCCTGCATAGTCACCAAAATACAAAACTTGCAGGTGCAAAATACATTTTATATACCTCGCGAAAAAACGTATTTTCCACTGAAATAGTCAGCAAGAGATTCGTATACAGCTTGTGCCTGATGATTCAAGTAGCGAGCCTCGGCAAATTCTGTGAAGTATTTGTGAGACCACCGTATCACACGGCAACCCCCCATCCCCATATTGAGCTCAACGAGAGGCTGCAGCTTGTGGTAGACCTGAGCCCACAGCATGGAAGGTATGGAGCTCAGTCGTGATGAAGGAGCATATTCTTCGTTCTCGTCCCTTCTCAAAGTCCTGCTAACCCACATCTGGTTGATGTGCTCCATAACCTGGACACGTCAGATTCAGGGATTATGTATCATGAAGATTGTGTCAGATAGAGCTACATACTTGCTGGTTGCATGACATTATGTCCAGAAGCTCCATTTCTGTCAAGCCGTGCTTTGTAGCAGTTAAGCAGCCTGCCAAATAGCTGAAGAAAGCTTTCCCAAAGGATTCTTCCATATCAAGGAAGAGCTTCTCTGTCATATCTGGAGTTTTGATCACTTGAGATGAATCTAACTATTTACGACTGTCAGGCATCTAGCTACATAGTAAACTCCCTCTAATCTCACTGGACCCCCAGTGTAAGTGAATGTGGCTCCCCAGATCTGCCTACCTTTGAGAGTTGAAGGAGGCGCTGCACCTTCCCATGGCTTGCTGCCGAGGTAGGACTTCCACTCCTGCACTTCCATGAGGAGCAGGTCTGCATAGAGCGGGTGCGAGCAGCGCATCAACACCATCACGGCTGCCATCTCTTGGTCGCTGGTCAGGCTCCTCCTCTTAAACGAGAGCTGGTGCGTCAGAAGAGACTTGCACTCCATCCTCGTCAACATTGGAACCTAAGAATGAGATTGCTGCTGATCAAATCTCTCCTCCCACCCCCCAAGACTCACCTCTAATAAATTTTCTGAGTGCTGACTAAGAAGACTCTGCAGCATAGGGTAGCAGCGATATTTGATGTCACTGGCTGTGGAGAGTACGATTTTGACATGAGGAGGGAGCTGGAGGGGCAACCATGACATTCCGGATGCACCGTCCTCAGGAGATAGCCGGTCCACCCCGTCAAGCAGGATACAAATGGACCTTTCCGCTGTTGCTCGGCTAAGGAGAGTCTTGAAGTAGGCAGTAATGGAAGGAAAGTCCCCAGGAATGAGATAAGGGTCATCTTCGAGAACAACAGAGATCTATGGAAGGAGAATGGCATAATTTCAGCTCAAATTGCCAAAACAGTAGAACCTCTGATAAAGGACCTCCTGAACGAGGATAACCTCATACAAAGGTCCTTCTTTGAATAAAACAACCTCCAAGATGAGGACAATCTTCCTTCATCGGTGTGATCCTAATGTGTCCTTTATTCGGAGGTTCCAGTCTAAGACCTCACCTGCTCACAGATGCTCTTCAAGGTGTTTCTGATGCTGTGAGATTGAGGGGAGATTCCGATGAACCTCATGGCCAAAATCATCTTCTGCATTGGAAACTTCTCCCCCATCTTGTAGGCAGTGGCGGCCATGATGTGGGTCTTCCCGCACCCCTTCTCCCCATACAGCACCATCGGGACGCCACAGGAGCTTCCCACGTACTCAAACAGCTTCCCCGTGATACCAGGACGATCCTTGAAAAGAGACAAAAATTTCCATGGTCTATCAATGGTTTATCTACTGAAATTCATACCATGAACGTTTTGGTCTTCTTTCTACAGTAAGCGCTGTGGCACATTACTTCCTGGCAAAGAGTGTCCTGTGCTTTGCAGTCCAAGGATTCGGCCACAGTGCTGATTCTCTCCTTCAGCATTGTCACCATCTTCTCAGTGAGCTCCCGGAGGTATTCCTCGTGGGCGGAGTTTTCCTTGGCATCCAAGCCCCTCCCCTTCTGCCACTTGATGGAGTACTCAAAGATGTTCGTCGAATCTAACCCGATGTACTTGGCGGGTAGCCTAACCTCTTTGAGGTGGTTGAGAGCCTTCAGGCAATCCTGGTCAAATTCCATCCCTCTCCGGCCTGGGGCCATGTCAGTGTAGGAGCAGAGGGAGGGGTCAGAGGTCTTCTGGTCTAGAAGGTCCGTGAAGACCCGCTTGAACCAGAAACAGCATTGGTTGGGGTTCCGTTTCAAGGTGAAGATCCCTAGTGATATCTCTTCCTCAATAGCTGCAAAAGAAGCAAGAAGCTTGGTCAATAGAAAATAGAGAAGACAGAGACTTATCTAT
>JAAGOD010035511.1_pt1 | contig 11281 bp, 14 predicted proteins | sample 8389681 | NCBI WGS metagenome assembly JAAGOD01 (sample SAMN13964374, study PRJNA552185) | sponge metagenome | biome: deep-sea hydrothermal vent fields; feature: spots directly above weak diffusing fluid; material: seawater and sediment | host: Tedaniidae sp. KZ-2020 ... | reverse complement strand
TTCCCCCCCCCCCCCCCTCCCCCCAGGGTACTTTACAGTTGGCACAGATGTGATGTCATCATCATCGTTAGTTTATGTGTGTGTGCGCATATAGTGTGAATTTTTTTTTTAATCATCTCTTCTGCTAACATTTTAACCACCATTTAATATTCTGCTCTGTATCTCATTAGCACCTGATATTACCTTTTAATAGTCTCCTCACCTCTCCTCCTTTGCATGACTACAGTGAACTCCCTCTAATCTGGACCCCTGAAATGGGGCTGCGCCCTGTTTTGAGAATCCCCTCCTGCAGTGTAAGGCTTTCACGCAAACATGGAAGAGCAGTGCATTCGATAGCCACAGTTTTTTTACTGTGCAGATATCTCTTACACAAAATACACAACTCCAACCTTTTAAAACAACACACCAAGTCGAAACTATAATAATAATATATGACGACATTATAGAATGCAAGCCAAAATATATGAGTGACAAAGATGTGCTTTTTTTTGCCAGGCATACACCAAGCAAAAAAAAATAAATTAAAATTGTACTATATAGACCTGTATACAATTAATTGGAAGTGGTGGTATGTGGAGTTCCTACATTTCGTTCGCTTGCTTGCTTGCTTGAAGCAGGAAGCAGCATTTTGGGATGAAGGGATGGAATGGCTGGATGGATGGAATGATGGATGAAAATGGAACATCTCTGGCATAATGGTGGCATGACGAATGGACGGACGAACCAACAAAAACTGACGAAAATACGGGAAAAAAATGGGAGTGAAAACGAAAAAATAATTTATCTCTTGAGTGCCTGCTGAAATTGTTCGGATTTGATGAACCGTACAAAGCTGTCTCTGGCCATGAGGAGGTAAATGCTCTGCTGTGCTCTGTTGAAGGTGGCCTTGTCTGGACGCTTCATGTTCTCCACTATCTCCCGGCTGGTCTGGTGGTCTATGTTCACCTGGGCAACAGAAAAACAAGGGGTCAGAGGTCAAATGTTTAAATTCACAGAGGTCAGAGGTTAAAGTTTGAAATTTGGCGGTCTGTTACCAAGGAGGGATGGCAGGGTAACAAGTTTAGCAGCTACCAGAGCCTCTCCGAGTATCAAGGAGTAATGGCAGGACAAAGGATACTGAGTCTAGCACCTACTAGAGTCTTTCTGAGTGACAAACAACACGATGGGGGTCAAGTAAGTTTTGGTGGTTTTTATCACCCAGGGACAGCAATTAAGGGTTTAATTAGTTTCAGGTGGTTAGTCTCTAACTGGTGGGAGGGAGAGAGAAAGGGTGAGAGGGGGATTTACAAACCTCTGTAAGTGGATTCTAATGGGGTAACTGGAGGGGTAAGTACTCTTCACACTTTGTTTTCTCTCTCAATTGACCACAAACCATACCTTACTTATTGTGGTTAAGTCAGCCCTGTTATTATACACACACCTGTTTGCCCTGGGGGAAACTGAGTAGTCACCCACTCTCTATTGCCCAAGCAACTAGAGTTACTGTTCCACTTGCTAAGGCAGCTAGCCATGAACAGCAAAACATGCCCCCAGCTAGCAGGAAACTACAACCAGAGGAGGGAACAGCAGCAAGGGTGGGAGAGAGAGGAGAAATGACCTGAAGACTAGATTACAACAGTTGTGCCTAGGGGTGATAGTCCCTGAAAGATGAGCCCAATCAAAAAGCAATAACCAGCCACTGGAGATCAAATTTCAGGAGCTCAAAAACCCGTAGCAAGTCACACAACCTGGAGCTTGCACAGTAAGGGCTGGCTAGCTTGCAGCGCCTAATCTTGGGACCATCCATCCACCAGCTCCACCCACCAAGCTCCCAGACTCCACCCACCCCAAGGGAAGGCAGGAATCCTGTACCACAGCAAATTCGAAAAGTAGCGGCTCGACAACTATTTCCAGCCAAGTCTTTCAAGTCTCCTGCGGCATAATCAACACACCTCTCTGCCACCCTCTGGGGCGTCCCTGGGTCTAGGTGCTATGCCGACAGGACACTACTGAAGGCTCTTAGCTGAAGTGTGGAGAGACGACAGCAGTAATGTGTGTGGTTTTTACAGGTAAGGATTTTCAAAACCCTCCATTCAAAAAAAACAATTCCTAGCTAGTACAAAGATACCATTTTCATCTTCAAGACCTTTTCCCTCCCTTCCTCCCTCCCCTACACCCTAGAGCCATTAAATTCTCCTCACCAGTTTGGGCGCCTGAGGGGCTAGGAACTCTTCATACACAATGGCTGCCTCCTTCTCCACCTGGTGGTCAGGAACTGTCTTGTATTTCTCACAGGCCTTCCAGAACTGGATGTTCTCCTCACTGAACTCAGACTTAAGGAACCCTTCGAAGAGATCCACGCCATCTGGGTGCTTCAGGAGAGAGTTGAAGGAGATCTCCCATTCCTTCAGAACCTCAACACTGACCCTGCCATGCAAGAGAAGATAATGTTACAGAGGCCTTAGCTATTGCTGCACATGTCAGCCTGACATCTGCTAAGCCATGCAGCTGCATCACTCACTCATTCAGTCCCAGAGGCTCTGATTGTGGAGATGTTGCGGATGGTCCTAATACTCTGGACACTTTCTTCTTCTCCTTGGACTTCTTTGGAGAGGCCTTGTTGCTGCTGGAGGCGCCTGAGTCCTTGGCCTTGGCCTTCCCGTGTCCAACATTGAACCTAGTGGAGATGGGCAAGACAAGATTCGTGAAGTTAGAACTGGGGCTGCCGGCGGACTGAGTGGAGGAGTGCACTGGAGCCGACTCTGCTGCGCGATCGCTGAGATCCATCCTCATCCTGGGTCTATGGTTGGCCATGATATCGCTGTACTTCTTGGATCGTGGGAGAGTTGGAAAAGATAGTTTTCTCCTCACTGGTGGTGCGAATGGAATCATTACTAAAGTCCTGCTGGAATTGATTACGTCACAAAGGGGTATAGCGAGAGAGCGCGAGGCAGCTGTTTACTGAGCTGGCGAAGTGAAAGTTTCAAAGAGGCTAAGTACACTGCTACAAAAGACTCCAGACTCCTTTGCTTCTCTGCTCCTCTGCTGATATAGATCTGTCATTGTGGCCAACCGCCTCGGGCTAAGGGTTTATATAGCTCACTGCTGTGTGGAAGTGCCTATTGAACCTCAGTGGAGTAAAGGTCACCATTGTATGGCCACAGGAATTTCAGCAAAGGCTCAGCCAAGTGTGGATAGGTTCACTGGTTCAAGGTGCAGTATAGATGAGCAGCAGTGACGTTCAGATAAAGAATGTCTAATCCATGGAATCACTGGCTCCATGGTGGCATCATGACTCGCTCCATATCCACTGCACTCTTCTCCTTTCAGTCGACCGGCAGTGACCCCCTCGCTGACTAGCCCTCAGTCTCTTACGTATATTAGCATAACTAGTTTGTCCAGGATCCTATTTTGTGAATTAAGTTCAACCCCCACAGTTGGTGACCTAACAGTTTTCATTTTTAGAGGTTAGGCACTTTCAACGAGTGATTTAACTGCCTGTAAAGTTTACTTGATGATATAAGGGTTGCTCGTAACTCAATCCTGACTAGAGTGGAACCTGTCTATAACGGTCACCCTCGGGCCCACAAAAAGTGGTTGTTATAGAGAGGTGACCTGCTAGCACAGGTTGAAATGTACACTAAAGGCCATTTTGGGACCTAGACTCCTGGCTGTTATAGAGTAGGTGACCTGCTAATACAGTGACCATTATAGACAGGTTCCACTGTACCTGCGTGTGCATTTTATAGCTGATGAGCTGAAGAGAAATGGCCGCTAGAAAGCTGCCGTAAGGCTAACTCTTTTTGGTGTGCTCTGAATTTTCCACTTACAGACTTCTTCGTTTCGATGCCCCTCTCCTGAGTGGACTGTCGCTGGGTTTGGAGGAGGGGGTGTGGTCTTTCTCTCCCCTCCCTCCTCCCCCTTCCCCTGCTGCCGAGTCAGGTTTCCTCTCTGGAGAGGTGGGAGGGGGAGGGGCCGCCCTCTTCCTCCTCCCACCACCCCCAGCGGCAGTGTCGGCAGGGTTGGAGGAGAGTGCTGACTCAGGTATCGGCGCCATGGGGTTGTGTGATGTCATAGTCACCTCCTCGTTGGTGTCCACAGCGAGTGTGGAGGCCAGCGTGGAGTGTTTCCTCAGGGCATCGTACAGTCTGTGACTGCGAAACTAAAAAAGGACATCACAATACCATAATAATTAAAGGGGCGGGGCTAGGGGGGAATTAGTTCCTAACCTGGGATAAGCCAAAGCCTAGCTTACAAGATGCAGAAAGATTGCTGCATTCCAGTGTATAGATACATTAGCTACATCAATTACGAGCTTATTGAACACTGATTCTCCAATTCAGAAGTATTATGCATGTTTTAGAACAGAGACTAGAAGTCTCTAGAGAATTTTGAAGGGCCTGCTAGTACGAGTATCCACAGCGTAGTGACTAGCTAGTGCTAGTAACCACAGCGTAGTGACTAGCTAGCTGAAAGGCTTGCACCATCATCACTGCAGGTTCAACAGATGTGATGCTCTTGCAAGCATGCGTCACTACATGAGCTGGCCAGCTGATTCCTGTAGTTTTCCTCTTTCTGACTACCAACACATCCTTACATGCTCATCCAGCTGATGCCTTTTCCCACGAGACCACCTTGATAGCTTCCAGCTAGACTCTGAACCCAACCAAGCTGTTGCCCAAGGCTACAGTCATTAGATACTGATGCAGCTGGGCCCAAGGTTTTGGCTGACTGGTGGACGCTATACAGCTGTTGCTTAGCCTGCATCCATGGAAACCTTAAAGGTTTCCTGCTCAAAGGGAAAGTCGAGTCAGCTTATCAAGGCCTACCTCACAGCACAAGGTGATCTGACCCACAAACTGAAGGGTGCTGAGATTATTTTTTGAACCCACGAAATAAGCCTCCAATTTCAATGTTGTGGCTGTTTTAAATTTTCCCCCTCAAATAGTGGAACCTCTGAATAGAGGAGATGCTGTCCTCTATAGGGAGGTAGTCCTCATCTCTATACTCTAAATTGATGCATTTTTTAGTTGTCCTCTGTACAGAGGTTGTCCTCTATTTCGGGGTCTCGGTTCCACTGAAGCTACACTGATGTGTACGCACTTTATGGTCTCCTGGCCTCCTCCTGTTGGCCAGGGAGCCGCTTGCCAGCTCCTTCAGCTTCTGAACCCACTCCTCCTTGGCCTGCAGGCTGGGGGCACGCAGCAGACGATTCAAAGTCTAAACATAAACACACGCCATCAAAAAATTATCCTTAATTCAATCAACTAGAACCCAAAGTATAATCAATTTTGGCATGATTAAGGGATTTTGGGATGTTAAATTTAATTAGTGCTTACCCCTTCCACCACGACCAGTTGAAAGTCCGTAGCTGTGTGTTGGGCAGAGAGCATGTTGATAGTCATGTGATGGCGTGTGTGTAGTGGCCAAAGGTCAGCAGAGGTCACGAGTATTGGAGTATAAAGGAAGTGATGTCATAGTCATGAGAGATGTGGATGCATGTGATAAAGATGATGACATAATGGGACCTCTGAACAAAGGACGCTAATAGTGGGACCCCCCAATAAAGGACACTCCAGCCTCTGTACAAAGGACAATTAAAATTGACTTATGCACATGTGAAGGAGAACCTCTCTATAAGAGACTAGACACAATCCCCCTGTGCAGTGGAACCCCAAAATGTGGACACTTTTGGAAGGTTGTATCTGTCATGTGACATGGGCATGTGGATCACGTGACACTTTAGGCATGTGTGGCCAGCCAGAGGTGGTGGATAGGCGTGGCATGTGAGATCCCATGGGTGTGGCTTACGTTCGTTGATGCTGATGTCGGGAACCATGAGGTTGTCCAGTTCAATCGGGTTCTCAACACATGTGAACAGCTTCCCATTACGCTGAGTCAGCAAAACAATGTCCGAGAACAGCATTAGCCACAGCTGCATTATGAAATCGGAAGAGATTTGCATTAAATCACTTTGGACTCTTCAACTGGGAATGCTCTCAGTAGCAAACTAATTAGCACCTTTTTCTTTTTCTTCTTTTCCAGGAGCGTGACGTCTCCCTCGTGGAGGAGGAACCTGCCGGGGAGGAGAAGCTGGAAGGAGACCACCCTTGGCCCAAACCCCACGCACAGCTGCTTGCTCTTCATCACCTCGCAGTCTCGCTCCCACTTCTTCACCAGCTCCTTGTCTGTTGAGAGGGGTAGCAGGGCTGGTGGGAGAGGGGAGGGGGGAGGGGAGGGAAGGAGGTCCAGATTTGAGTGAGTTCATTGTAGCTACTGCCATCAAAGTAAAATCTATTCACTTTGATGGGATGACCTCTCCAAAGTGAAGACCTCCCCATTAAGGACACATTCATCTTCCTCCCCTCCCCCACCATAAGTGGTCATATTGAACAAGAGCTCCCAGACTGTGGTTTTGAAGAGCTGACTGGACATCCTCAGACCGTAGCAGAGCACTGGTCTAACAGCCACTCAATGCCGCCCAGTTTGCTCAACAAATGACCCCATTAACTCCCATTTCCTGTTTGCTGCAAAGCAAGCTGCAAAGGCAGTGAAGCCTCTGCATAAAGGACAGTCTCCCCTTTGTCCTCTATAGTCAATGCCAGAGGACTAGCTTTCATCCGGCCACCTTTGCAAGCAATTCATAGCTGTCTCTGACAAGAGGGCGGCCTGTACAGTACAAAATGGTGCACTGTCCCAGATATCCACTTCCTATTGTGACCATTGTGCTTATACACTTCAACTTCCTTCGGAGAAGAGTCCTTCCAGTACAAAATCCATCCTTGATTGATTCACTGTCTGAGCAGACACTTGGACTGGTGGCCTGATCGAAGCGAAACCCACGACTGTATATACACCAATAGAAGCCACCCTTCTAATCAGGTCCCAAGGGTTGAAGGGAATCCCTTAAATAGGGGGCCACCCTTCCAATCAGGTCCCAAAGGTGGCTGGATTGAAGGGAATCCCTTTAATAGGGGGCCACCCTTCTAATCAGGTCACTGATTAGGTCCCATGGCTGGCCAGATTGTGGAGGAGATCCACCAGCTACTAATTAATCAACGAAATTAGTGAAAGGGGGGGGAGGTGTCATCGAAGAAACTGATCGGCAATGAAAAGTGTCTTACGTACTTTCCACTAGCGTGTGGAGGTATCTCTGGTCAGGATGGTGGGTGGGGGTCAGGTAGGGAAGAGCTGTCATCCACTTGGTGAGGGTCTGGATGTAATCCTTTCCAGCCTCCACGATCAGGTAAATGCTCGGCTTCTCGTGCTCCTCAACTTCCTCCTGAAAGCGAAGGGGGAAAAAAATTGTTGATACGTCGCAGTTGTGAACTCTGTAGCGTAAACAACTTCTCTTCGAACTAGCGCGGAGTCCCCTACGTTTGTTAGTTCGTTATCTGAACTAGCCTCGTAAAGTCCTTGTTGGTGAGGGAGTTCTTTCTGCAGTATTGTGGATTCCTCTGCCATTGCTAGTCAACGTACCTGAACAACTCTAGTGAAGTCCTCGTTTGTGAAGGAGAGTGCAATCTCTTGCCGTGCGATTTGACAGTTTTGAGAGTACACCTTCAGGCTCTCTGCAAAGTCCCTCAGCTGTGCAGGGGATCATAGAAACAGCAAGATTATTGTAAAAGCAGTTTGGAAGGGAAGCTAATCTATAATGAATTTAAGCTCCGAGACAACCTCTCTATAAGGAACAACGAGACAACCTCTCTATAAGGAACAACGAGACAACCTCTCTATAAGGAACGAGACAACCTCTCTATAAGGAACGAGACAACCTCTCTATAAGGAACGAGACAACCTCTCTATAAGGAACGAGACAACCTCTCTATAAGGAACAACGAGACAACCTCTCTATAAGGAACAACGAGACACATTCAAAGTACGTCAAGTACAGTCGATTTCAGTTGACAGGAAGTTTATGGTTTGTGTTTGCAGTCAGTTTCAATGTACACCTATGGCACGCACAAACCATAAATTTCCAGTGTACGTACGGTCAACAGAATGTTCAAAATGCAACTGAAAAATTGACTTTGTGAGATCTTTTTCGCCTCTAACTTTGTCCTACCCGTGCTGCGTAGATGTCTGCAATGGCTCTGAGGTGGTGAGAGACTGGGGGCGCTTCGCTGTCAAAGGCTTTCCTCCTACGCTTCAGCTGCTCACTAAACTCCAAGGAAAACGTGAACATCTGGAAATACAATGACGAGATATCAATACTCACCAAGACCCGTGCAATACAGCGAAACCTCTGATACAAAGGACACTCCGAAAGAGGACAAACCGCAAGTACACTAGTATTACAAATAACCTCCGAAAGAGGACAACCTCTCTATAAAGGACGAAATGCTTGGTCCCCAAGCATGGTCCATTATTCGGAAGTTCCACTGTATAGCTAACCATCCTAAGTAGCGTAGGCGTACGATACCTCAGGGATGCCGAGGAACATCTTCCTGTGTGATTCAGCGGTGAGGATGTATTTGAGGGGTTTCACGTACGTCTCCATGCCAACCTGCAGCTCCTTGAAAAGCGACAGCTCAGCAGTTACGATATTGTGGAGAGCCTGAAAAATAACAATCATTATTTTTGCCCCTCAAAAAAGAATCAAGTGGCATTTGAAGCTTTCATTTTTGATGACCCCCTACCTTTTGCCTCTTCTGCTCCTGTAAGGTCAAAGTCTGAAACGAAGCGAAAATATTGAAGTTGACGTTCAATAAATAATAATAGAAGTGTGTTAAAATTCTCACCTCCCACTCCAAGGGTCTGTCATCTTCTGCGGCAGCTGCTGGACTCCCATTAGCCTCGCTCACGACAATGGTGGGCTTTTGCCGGGAGTTTTCGTGGTGTGGCATAGCTGCCACCAGTGCTTGTGGTGGTGGGTAGCCATTGCCACTGCCGGCCCCTCCCCCTCCCCCTCCCATCTGCCGGGATGCGGTACGGGAGAATTGGATCATTCGATCTCCCTCCCACTGCCCCGCCTCCTCCTCCCCCTCCTCGGCATATTGCGTCAGGGACGTCCTCCCGTCAAACCTACCCCTCCCTCCGCTCCAGCCGACAGCCGGATACATGGGGGCGGGGTTCCGCATGGACCCGCCCCCACGACCACCTGTGTAGAACTTAGTTTCGTCGCTGGGCTGAGAGAGGGCCCCATAAGCAGTCTCCTCCGCTGGCTCTCTTGCGCGCTTGTTGGGTTTCGGTCCCCTCCGTCGCCGTGACGACGTAACAACGGTCGCGGTACCGTACGAGAAAAACCCGCCCCCCGGGTCTCCCACCATCCCGCCGCCCCTCCCCCCTTCATCCTGCTCGTACATGGTCTCGGGCTGGGAGAGGACGCCCCTCCCCCCGCCCACGGGGTAATCAGACCGGGAGAGGGTGGCGTACGGATTGGTGGGGGGCTGGGGGGTCTTGTGGCGGTGGGGGGAAATATTCATCCCCCCCAAGTAGGGGTTCGCATGATACTCTGGCATCAGCTGAGACTGCGAGCCGTAATGATGGACACTGTGTCTCTTGCGTTTGGTGGTCCCCAAAGTCCCGGCTGCTGCGGTTGATGGCTGCTCGTTCTCTGGTTCTGGCTTGCTGGGGGGAGGGAGGTGCGGTCCGGAGATGGAAAGGTAGGAACGAGAGCGGGCGGACCGGGAAAGCGAGTTAAACTGGTTGTGCGAGGATGAACGGGAGCCGAGGAGATGCTGGGGATTGGCCAGATCCCTCTGCAAGATCATGTGCACTGTATTAGGACACTGCCTATAAATGGAGAAAAATTTAGAAATTCACACACAAACTCCGCCCCCCCCCTTTTTGCCACACCCACATACTGGATCATCTCCACCACTTCTTGGCCGCTCGCATTTCTAACATCAGTTCCCTGGACTTCCAATATCTTGTCCCCCAATCTGATGTCGGCATTAGCAGCGGGGAGGTCTACAGCAGGTGGCATTATAAAAGTAATGGTAAGGTAAAGGGTCATCAGTGCAACAAACCACCTTCAATGACTTGTGTGATGTAGATGGGGGTGCTGGCAGAGACACTGAAGCCGTAACCCTGGGTGCTCTTCATGACCATCACTGTGAACACCTTCTCTCCCCTCAGGGAAGAACTCCCGTACTTTGAAAGGGATGCGTCGTGTTTGGAAATGGTCGTCGGCACTTGCATGTTCTCAGTTCTTCCACGATACTCGTCAAGGACTTGATACCACCCATTGAAGCCCTAATTTACAGTTGGGAAACAATTGAATTAGTTACAGTCATCAAAATCCGGCCTCCCTTGGGGACCAGTGATCCTGAATTGAGGGGAGACTCTCTGATTATTGCTGCTTCAAATCTGGATTCCCTTGGGACACAGTCTTGATTTAGAGGGATGGATTGCAGTGGACTCCTTCAATCCGGCCTCCCTTGGGATCAGTCTCTGATTAAGAAGAGGCAGGTATTAGTTACGAACTCCTTCAATCCAGCCTCCCTTGGGGCCAGTCACGATAAGAGAGGAAGTTAGAGTGGAGACTCTTTCAAATCCAGCCTCCCTTGGGATCAGCCTCCTGATTAGAACGCGCGGCTGCATACAATGGACTCCTTCCTCCCTTGGGATCAGTCTCTGATTAAGAGGGACAGCTATAAGTTACAGCGGACTCCTTCAATCCGGCCTCCCTTGGGATCAGCCTCCTGATTAGGGGGGAGGGAGGGGGGGCGGCTGCATTAGTTAACTCTGGCCTCTCCTGGGACCAGTCCTGATTAGAGGGGCGGCTAGTAATTAATCACAGTGGACTCCTAATCCAGTCTCCCTTAGGACCCAGTAAAATCGTGTCCTGCATTGTCAAAATGTTAGAGGAGTGGCCTTATATTTCAGGGGTGCGTTTGCACTGCATACTTCAATGTCAAAGGGACAAGTGGCCACACTAAATTCCTATCCTGACGACTTTGAGGGATTTCACTGTAATTCCATTTTAAGAGGATGTAGAAATAGGATTTTCAGCTGAAATAGCATTATAGTTGTCTGTTTGTCATGGGGTGTCTGTCTCCAGGTATTGCAGGTATGTATGGCTACATAACGAGACTTATATGTGTGTGCGTACGTGTATGTATGTATGTATGTATGTGTGTATGTGTGCTCCAATTTGAATACCCACCTTGTTTGGCCCCAGGAGATCGGCTATCTTGAAGGTCATGCACCCTAGCATCTCGTTCCTGCATGAACAAGCACAGACAGGGAGAAGAGTGGGCGGGGCAAGGCAGTGGGTAAGGGAAAGTGCATGAAGGAGGTTGGAGGTTAAATGATTGAACCAGGAAGGCTACAAGACTTCTATTTAGTGGACTCCCCC
>JAAGOD010041388.1_pt1 | contig 11285 bp, 1 predicted proteins | sample 8389681 | NCBI WGS metagenome assembly JAAGOD01 (sample SAMN13964374, study PRJNA552185) | sponge metagenome | biome: deep-sea hydrothermal vent fields; feature: spots directly above weak diffusing fluid; material: seawater and sediment | host: Tedaniidae sp. KZ-2020 ... | reverse complement strand
TTGCCCAATTTTCCAATCCCAAATGATTTGAGTATGGCGGAGTTTTTTTCGCAGGAATCTGAGGCTGGGCTTGATAATCGCCTAAAAACCATTACTGCTGATAGGAAAATATACGATGAGGAAACTCATCCATTGTTGTTGTGAATATTTCCAAGACTGATATTGACTTGATCAAAGAGATTTTCACACTAGCAACAAGTGTAGATGATACATTTGTTCGCTTAGACTCTGGTTCAGTCTTAGACATGAATGGGAATGAGATTGTGGGGATGAGCAATGGTATGGCAATCCTGGCAGATGCCTACATTCCTGACACCATATCTCCTGAACTACTCAATTTCACTCTTGACCTTGATATGGGAGAGATACTTCTAGTGTTCTCAGAAACTGTCAACACACAAACCTTAAATTTCTCAGCAGTCACACTCCATAATGACACTTCCTCCGAAACATTCAATATGTACAGATTGACAGAAGGTGTAACTTCACTAAGAAATTTCACAGATGTGACAATTTTCCTGAATGATCAGGACCTCAATGTAGTGAAGTCCTTGCTAACCCTTGGAACAACTGTTAGCGATACTTACCTGTCATTTACATCCAACTTTATTGAAGACATGAATATGAATGAAATATCTCCTGCAGAAACTGTCCAGGCTTACAATGTTGTTCCCGACATATCTGGACCTCTGCTGCGGAGCTTCAATCTAAACCTCAGCACAGATATCTTATCTCTGACCTTCAGTGAAACAGTGAGTGCACCCAGCTTTAACCAAACTGCTATCACATTCCTAAATAACCAAGATGGTCTTGTGCAACACACACTCACAGATAGCTACGTGAATCCAGTTATTGACTCAACAGAAATATTTGTGCAGCTCTCTACCAATGATGTAAATGAAATAAAGAGGTTGAGCTTGGCAACATCATTGGAGGACACATACTTAGCCATCACTTCAGATGCCATTACTGATACAATGGAGAATCGTGTGGTGGCTGTTCCACCATCTCAAGCACTGAATGTGTCTGTGTTTTATCCAGATGAAGTAGATCCTATCCTCTTAGAATTCAACTTCAATCTTAGTTCAGGTGAAATTACTTTGACCTTCTCCGAGACAGTGAATGCATCTACCTTTAACGTAACTGGGTTTACTCTACAGGCCGTGGCAAATGCTTCAGATTTAATGACTTCTGAAGGAGTTTATCAGCTAACTCCAGTGTCTACCAGTTCTGCTAATAACAGTCACATTCTGGTGATCTCTATAGCTGACTTTGATTTAAACAGCATCAAACAAGACACAACGCTCGTGGTCCTGAACTCAAGCACATTCCTTTCTCTCTCTGGAGCCTCCATTAGGGATATGAACAACAACCCAATTGTGGCTATTTCTAGTAGTGAAGCACTGGCAGTTTCCATGTTCACTCCAGACACCGTCTCCCCAGAGTTAGTGTTGTTTAACTTGTATCTTGAAAGGGGAACTGAGGACTTGATCCTAGAATTGGTGTTTTCAGAAACTATCAATTCCTCATCTGTCCAACCTACTGGTTTTACATTCAGTAACTCACCTAATACTTCAAACAGTACTCAAATCTTTAGGCTCACTGGTGGCTTAACCTCAACAGTGGATTCTACTCTGATTATGATAATGATTACCCCCACAGACCTTGAGAGCATTAGACAGCTAGACTTTACTATGCTGCTGACATCACCTGAAACCTCCTATCTAGCTATATCTGCTCTCTCTCTCTATGACATGGCTGGAAATGTACTTGAGCCTATTAGTCTTGATGATGCCTTTAATATCAATGGTTCCTTTGCTGACTTGAGTCCACCAATGCTTGACAGTTTTATTTTGGACCTTGATAGGGGAACTATATTCATACAATTTACTGAACCTGTTTTTCCCACTTCACTTGTACCAACTAGACTGTCAATTCATAGTGGACGAGAGGTGGGTTTTAATTCAAGCCTTGGAGAGTTTATTACTCTTACAAATGCCACAAATGTAACCACAACACCAGAAGGAAGCCTTCTTTCTTTGGAGATAATCGATAATGACCTTAACGCTGTCAAACTTCTTACCATGTTAGCCGTGTCACGAGCATCAACATTTATTTCATTTGATAGAGGTCTGGTATTGGACTATTCACTTAATGAAGCTTTTGAAGTCACATCAAATAATGCTACGAGGGCAATTATGTACATTAGAGATGAAACCGGACCTCGTCTTGAAGTCTTTGATTTTGATCTCGCGGCAGAAACTATTACACTTAGTTTTTCTGAGACCATCAATTCTAGTTCTGTAAATGTTCGTGAGATAACTTTTCAGAACAGTGACCGCAATGCAAACAGTTTTTATACTCTCACCAACAGTGTTGTGCTGAGCAATGACTCCACTCGTCTGGTTATACTGCTCTCCGAGGAAGACAGTAATGGCATCAAGGCCTTAGACAGACTCCTAACCTCTGAGTTTGACTCGTACATTGCCATTGACCGTGAAGCTCTCAGAGACATGGCTGGAAATGAACTAATTGATGTGTCACCAGATTCAGCCCTGGCTGTTTTCAATTATACTGCTGACACTATCCGTCCCCAGATCCTCAGGTATGTCATTGACTTGAATGCTGGTCAAATACTCATGACCTTTGATGAAACTGTGAATGAAAGAACATTAGATGCTTCCCAGATTACTCTAGTTGATGCCTTCAATCAGACACTCCACAACCTTACTTTGAGGAACGGTATAAGCAATTTTGATGTCAGCCACATTGTTAATATCACTCTCAGCAGAGTAGACCTGAATGAGCTCAAAAGGCTTCCACTCTGTACTGGAATTGATGACTGTTACCTTACCTTTACTCAAGATCTGGTCTTAGATGCAGTGAATCTTCCAGTCTTTCCTCTAACTTCCAATAACTCAGATGTTATGCGAGACTTCATCCCTGATACTACCAGGCCTGAGTTGGAGCAGCTTGTGCTTGTTGACTTTGAACAAGAATTGGTTGTTTTGCAGTTCTCTGAGACACTTAATGTAGACACACTCAACTTCTCCTCAATTTCATTCAGGAGTCTATTTGCTGATCCTATTTCATCAGTAATGCTTACTGGAGGTTCAGTGCCATCAGAAAATACGTCAAGATTGGAAATCAGCTTATCGCAAGATGACCTTGACTCACTGAAGCTGAACAGCATGGTGTGTGCCTTTAGGGGAAATTGTTACATTTCATTCACAGAAGAGCTTGTTGAGGATATGAATTCTAACATTGCTTCCCCTATTCTTGATGTATTTCCAGGTTTCTTGGTGACAAGTTTTATTAGAGATGAAACTAACCCTAGTCTGATAGCATTTGATTTGAATTTGGCACAGAGTTACATTACTCTGGACTTCAGTGAACCAATTAACTTAGAATCAATCAATTTTCCAAGGCTTATCTTGCAAGGAGTTAGAAATGCATCAAATACAACAGATCCTGTGATGTTTCTTGTGGAGCGCCCATTTAATGTTACTAGAGTCACATCTAGACGTGTTGTTTTGCAACTGAGCAGCAACAACATAGAATCTTTGAAGGCATCCAGGTACTTTTCAACAAATGACACTACATTCATCTCAGTTAGTGCAGAATCTTTCAATGATGTTGCATTTTTAGCCAACCAGAACAACGAAATATCACCTGATGATGCTCTACCAGTGAGAATCTTTACAGCTGATGAAGATGGTCCTATTCTTTCCTCCTTTTCAATTGACTACAGCACTAACCGTCTAGTGCTGATGTTCAATGAGCCCGTTTTGCCTGACACATTCAATTTTACTGGAATTACTTTCAGTAGTGTTCCTTTCCCCTCGGCATCAGATGAAGTATATACATTGACTGGCGGAAGAATTGCCAATGTACTAGATAGTGACGAAGGACTCATGAATGTAATAATTGAGCTCAACATGGCTGATGCCACAGCTCTGAAAGCATCTCAGACTTTGGCATTTAATGTTAACAATACTTTTATTGCACTGCAAAATGAGACAGTATTAAATAGCTTTGGAGAGCCCAACATGCCAGTGCAAGGTCTGGGCAGTACAGACATCACTGTGGACCTTACTGATCTAAGGGTAGAAGGCTTTTCCCTGGATATGGACTTGGGTCTCCTCATACTATCTTTCAATGATGTTGTTAGCAGTAACAGCTTTGACCCACGTGGTGTGATACTCCAGAATGCAGCTGATGCGGAAGATTCGTTCCGATACCAACTTACAGATAATAGTGTCAACCTCAGTCCAGATGGATTTTCTCTCAGAATACAAATAGGTGATAATGATCTGAATAATATTAAAGCCATCAATAACTTGGCGGGCAATGAATCAGACACATTCATCACCCTCAGGGCATCCACAGTTGAAGATGTTTTTGGCGAGAATGTTATTTCGGTGACCAATACCAATGGTATTCAGGTTAGTGCAGGAGAATTCACAGCAGATACTACACTCCCTACTCTCACTAATTTTACACTGGATCTGACTCAGGGAATATTGAGGCTCACATTTTCAGAGGGTGTAAACTTTAGCAGTTTCAGAGTGGAGGATGTAGTGATACAGGATAACAACAATGTCACCAATGACACAATTACTGAGCTGCTACTGTCTCTGAATAATGAATCATTGGTAGTGCCCAGTTCCTTAACAGAACTAACAATAATGTTGCAACTCTCTGACCTTAATACAATCAAGCAATTTCCACAATTTGCTACTGATGTGAGTAATACATTTGTTGCCATCATGGAAGGGGCTCTAGTTGACTTTGCTGATAATGGTTTCAACATGATTGATGGACTACCTGCTGCAGAGGTTATTCCAGATACCATCAGTCCTCAGCTGCTGTCATATCAACTTGATTTGAATGAGAGTTCTCTAATACTTACATTTTCAGAGACAGTAAACGGAACATCTCTAGATGTGTCTGGCCTGACTTTCCAAGGTGAAGCCATATTCAGAGCTGGTAACAGTTACACACTTATGTCTTCTCAAGCACAGTTGGATAACTCACCTGTCATCTTTATCAGTCTCTCCACCGAAGACACTAACAGCATCAAACAACTGCCTGATGTGGCAAGCAGTCTAGGGTCCACTTATTTGGTTGTTGGAGAAAATGCAATTTTGGACACCAGTGATAATCCTGTTGTACCAATCAGTGATATCATGGCTTTGGGTGCAAACAGATTCATACTGGATGAAGTCAATCCTAGACTGGAAAGCTTTGGTCTTAACCTGACTACTGATATCTTGAGCCTCTTCTTTTCTGAGACAGTGGATGTGCAAACTTTAGATGCCACACAGATCACACTTCACAGCTCTCGTAGCAGTACAGCCTCATCCATTTCCTTAACAGGGGCATTAACTGAGTCGCTGAATGGTCCCATTCTTTTGCTTGCTCTTTCCACTCCTGATCTCAACTTCATCAAGGAAGATGAAAGTTTTGGAACAGACTCCTCCAATACATTCCTGTCATTGACAGCAGGTACTGTCAGGGATGTAGATGGTAATGAAGTAGAAGCCATCAGTGCTACTCAAAGCCTCCAAGTAGATGCATCATCTTTCTTCCCAGATGCGACACCTCCTATTTTAAACTTTTTTGAGTTTGACTCAAATACTGGTGTCCTTACACTGAATTTCTCTGAAGTTGTTCGTGTGTCTACTTTCAATGCTACGGGATTAATATTTCTAAATGCAACTAGAATTTTTGTAGAGTACCGACTAACCAATGCTTCTGTAGTAGGAGGTGACAATCTAGCCTCCATTGAAGTCCAGTTATCAGACACTGATCAGAATGCTATCAAAACAATTTCCAATCTTGGCTCTAAGTTGGAAAATACCTTCCTGATATTTGAATCAATATTTATTCAGGATATGGATGGCAACAATATTGAAGAAATAATGCCCATAAATGCCATCATGACTACTGTGTACATTGAAGATGAGACATCTCCTGCACTAACTGACTTCAGTGTCAATCTAAACACATCTCAATTGACCCTAACATTTTCTGAAACTATAGACATATCATCATTTAATGTGAGTGGGGTGACACTCCTGAGTTCTGCAAATTCCTCTGCTTCACAGGTTATGCTTATGACTAGCACCACGTCCCAAGAAGACTCCACAGAAGTTACTATATTTTTGAGCAGAAGTGATTCTAATGCTCTCAAGCGAGAATCAGATATTGCAACCAACACCAACAATACGTTTATCTCAATAAGAGATATAGCTGTTATGGATGTAAATGGAAACTTAGTAAGAAGTCTTGCACCTGAAAACTCTTTCACGCCATCTGAATATGTTCCTGATGAGATATCACCTGTTCTAGAGTTTTTTACGTATGATGCAGATCAAGGCCAACTCCTACTCACATTCAGTGAAACTATTGCCGTGGATTCTATTGATGTTACAGAATTCCAGCTACAGAATGGAGCTAATTTCAGCATTTCAAATGTGTCGTATGCTATTGCCAGTGCAACTATTGTAGGTTCCAATAGCCATATAGTGACCATACAGCTCCCTGTCATGGACCAAAATGCAATTAAGCAAATTTTATCGCTGGCAAAGAGAGCAGAAGACACGTTCATTAGCTTCACTGAGCTAGCTCTAACAGATACTTCCAACAACTCAGTGGTTGGTGTAGACCAAACTTCTGCTACAGCAGTACAGGAGAATGGCTTTGTTCCTGATGAGACATCACCTCAATTGAATAGTTTTGATCTGGATATGAACAATGGAGAATTGACACTCTTTTTCTCAGAAACGGTGGATCCACAAAACTTCAGAGTGGATGCCATAACACTGCAGGGGTCAGAGCTTGATAATGAAAATAATACATACATGCTCACCTCTGGAAGTCAAGCATCTACGGAATTGTCACCAGTCGTTACCATCACTTTAAGTGCATTTGATTTGAATAACATCAAACTAGATGGTAACATTGCAACAGACACCAGCAACATTGCTTTATCCATTGGTCCCACAGCAGTACATGATGTAGTAGTCCCTCCTCAAACTCCCAATTTTGTGGAACCTGTTGTTCTTCCCACTGGAAGCTTCAACCCTGACACTACACCCCCAGTCCTTCTATCGTGGATAGTAAACTTTGATGAATCAGAGTTGGTGTTTAACTTCAATGAAGCAGTGGACAGCAGCACACTAATGTTTGAATCTATGACTCTACAATCAGTTATGAATGCTACCTCTCTTAATAATTCTCAGTATGAGAGCTTGACACCTACAAATGGAACATCCTTAAATGATGATGGTCTTCAGATATCTATTAGACTCTCTGAAGGCACAACAAATACCATCAAACAGATGCTGTTATTGCTTCGCGATCTCGATAGTTCTTTTCTGAGCATTCAACCAACATTTATTGAGGACCTAAATGGGAACAATGTTACCACAATATCAACTGATAATGCACTAATGGCCTTGGCTTTCTTTAATGACACTATGATGCCACGCCTCAGAGATTTCTGGCTTGATCTGGACACGGGAAATCTCACTCTCTCTTTCTCAGAAACGGTCAATGCATCATCTGTTTATATCCCAGGCATTGGTATACAAAACCAAGCTAATACCTCTGAGCCTGGAGGACTTGAGTTTATCCTCACCTCAGGAAGTGTTGTTTCAGAAAATGGTCCAGTTTTAGTTTTAAGTATCACCAGGGATGATCTAAATGAGCTTAAAAGGCTAGGTATAGCTCGCAATGCCAGAACAACATGGCTGACACTGGATTCTATGACACTCTCTGATGTTGATGGGAATAATCTTGTCCCTCTACTTGATGCTATTACGTCACGAGGAATAAGACGCAGAAATTACTCCCCTGACATCACAGGTCCAGTATTGGAGATGTTCAATGTAGACTTCACAGACGAAACAATGCTATTGTTTTTTGATGAGACAGTCAGAGCCAATACATTAGATGTGACAGAAATTACACTTCTCAGTTCTCGTGATAATTTCCAACGTTCAATGTATACTTTGACAGACTCCAGTTCTGTTGTGGATATTAACTATAGTAATGTCACTGTTATCTTGAGCACATTTGATTTGGACAATATCAAAATATTTAGCAGCCTTGCCACTTTTACTAACAACACTTTCATATCCATCACAAATATCACTGTTAGGGACATGAGAGCCAACTACAACTTCGAGATTCTACCAAATCAAGCCCAGCTTGTTAGTGAGTATACCAGTGACACCACTTCACCAACTCTTAATCAGTACAGTTTAAATTTGACGTCAGATGAGCTCACACTACAGTTTTCTGAAACAATCAATGTGAGTAGTTTCGATCCCACTCAACTAACACTGTACGAGAATTTTGATGGCTCTGGTGCCACTTTCACATTGACTGGAGGAATGTCGAGATATAGAGATAGGCCTAACATAATCATTCTGGATTTGTTGAATGATGATGATCTAAATGTGATCAAGCAGTTGAATACTCTTGCTATCAGTTCAGACTCCACTCACTTAGCTATCACCAACAACACTGTAGCTGATATGGATGGAAATGAGGTAGTTGAAATCCCAGCCAGCAGGGCAAGGCCTGTGATGGTATTTGTTGAGGACACAGTTCCACCAGAGCTCCTTCACTTTGACCTTGACATGGATGCTTCTACTCTCACTCTGTACTTCTCAGAGACTGTGAACAGTCTAACATTTGATCCATTAGCCGCAACATTGCAGGATGCAAGAGAGGCTGATGACAGCTACCAGCTAACTGGTGGTCTCACAGAGAGCTTAAATGACTCTACCATCTTGGTCAATATTAGTAAGACAGACTTGGATGCACTAAAGCAGAACACAAGCCTTGTGACATCAAACCTTGACTCCTACATTTCCTTCACCGAGTTCTTAATAGCAGACATGAATGGTAACAGAATTGTTCCAATAATAGATGGAGAGGCACTGGTTATCTCCAACTACACTGCAGATACTACTGCACCAGTTTTGATTGAATGGGAGTTAGACATGGATGAAGGGCGAGTCACTATGACTTTTTCTGAAACTGTGAATGCTTACCAATTTGATCCTTCACAGATTACTTTTCAAGCTGCGAGTGAGGTTCAGTTTTTCGATGAATCCTACACTCTCAGTGGAGGAAACTCTTCCCAGGAGAACATCACTGTCATAACTTTTGACATCTTGTTTGACCTGACTGTGAACCCTGATGACCTCAACACTATCAAGAACTTAACTCTGCTTGCCACAGCCATCAACAATTCATTTGTCTCCATCACACAAAACCTGATAGAAGATATGAACGGAAACCGTGTTGTGGCCATACTAAATGGTGAAGCATTGCAGGTATCCAACTTCACTGAGGACACCACTCCACCTTCACTGCATGCCTTTGACATAGACATGGACTCAGGAGAAATTTTCCTTACATTTGATGAGACTCTAAACAGGGAAACTTTGAACATCACCATCTTCTCCTTGCAATCTGAGCCTAATCAGCTTGTCCCCACTCAAATCAATGAGACATTCCTTGATGGCAGGGTGACCTTGGAGGTAACTAGGAACCTGACAAATGCAGCGTTTAATTATACCCTCACTGATGGTACAGCAGTGGGAGAGTGGGACGATCAAGTCTTACGTTTCCAATTGAGTGACCGTGATCTAAACAGAATAAAGCGACTTGACCTTTGCACAGAGTTAAACCATCAAAACGACTGCTTCTTGGTCTTTTCTTCAGAAGCAGTAGAAGACATGAATGGCAACATGGTAATTCCTGTGGGTACCTTCATAGCTGAACGGGCAAGATTTTTCACTGAAGATCGTACTCCTCCCTCTCTTGGCGACTTTATTGCTATCAACTTCAACACAAGGAGAGTTTTACTTGAATTTAGTGAAACCATTAACGTAAGCTCATTTGATCCCACCCAAATAACTGTACAAAGATGGACATACAATGACTCTGGAATCAATGCTAATGTGGCCGTCTTCAGACCATACCAACTCACTGGTGGTTTAAATATCACTGAAATATCTGACACAACACTGGAATTTACGCTGACTTCTCTTGACACTAACATTATTAATCGAAGGCCTGAACTGTGCACTGAAGGTAAAAACTGCTTTGTGCGTTTCACTGAGAGAGTCTTGCGTGATATGGCAAGTAACTTGGCTGAACCACTGGTGGATGACACTGTGGCAGAACCATTTGAGTTCGCAACTGACTTTTTTGCTGATAGAGTTCCTCCTGTGCTTATGTCTTATGAAGTTCATCTTGACAATGGAAGTGTAGTGTTGACTTTTGATGAAACAGTGAGCTTCAGTGATCTGGATGTTAGAGCCATCCAGTTTGTAAACAGGGGAGATGAGAATGCAACAGAAATGTATCGCTTGCGAGGAGACAATGGTAGGGACACTACTATTGATTTCATCTATGTCCAATTTTATCTCAGAATGGATGACATCATTGAACTGAAGGCTATAGAAAATTTGCTTATTTCCAGGAATTCAACTTGGCTAGAAAATGGGAATGATTTGATTGAAGATGCAAGTGGCAATGATGCCTTTGTAAGAAACTCATTAAACCGTCTGCAGGCTACAGTATTCACTGGTGACTTCACTAGTCCTCGTCTTATTGACTTTCGACTCCGGTTTGATACCAAAACACTAATCCTAGAATCTAATGAACCAATATATCTGCCATCTGTGGACCCCACACTGATAACACTAGCTTCTGGCAGGGATCTTACCATCACAGGTTTTTCCAGTTTCACCCTGACAAATGGAACTGTAAGCTACTTGGAACCTGAGAACTTTCAGAAGCGTAGAGTTGCAATCACACTGACTGATGATGATCTATTTGTTATACAACTAGATTCTGCTATTGCAAGTGACCCTGCAAGTACATTCTTGTCTATAGAGAGTGGTGCATTCACTGACATGTTTGAAAATAATGTTATAAGCATCCAATTGAATGAATCTCTCCAAATAGACCCAAACAATCTTATCACTGATTCTATTGCAGTAGCTCTCATCAGCTTCACCATTGACATGAACCTCGGCACTCTTGATCTCACTTTCGATGATACTGTTGCTACCTCTACTTTTAATCCAATAGGTATTGAGATTCAGAACTCTGACAACCCAGAAAATATAACAGCAGTGCATAGGTTAACCGATGGTTCATCCACAACGTCACGTGATGGTTACTTCTTGACAGTAATTCTTTCCAAACGCCTTAGAACTAACATTTTCTGCGTCAGTTAGCAGCAAAATATTGGT
>JAAGOD010044333.1_pt1 | contig 11300 bp, 9 predicted proteins | sample 8389681 | NCBI WGS metagenome assembly JAAGOD01 (sample SAMN13964374, study PRJNA552185) | sponge metagenome | biome: deep-sea hydrothermal vent fields; feature: spots directly above weak diffusing fluid; material: seawater and sediment | host: Tedaniidae sp. KZ-2020 ... | reverse complement strand
GGGAGAGAGGAGAAGGAGGGGAAGGAGGGAAGGAGGGAGAGAGGGAGGGAAGGAGAGATGAAAGGTGGGAGGGGAAAGAAGGAATGGGAAAGAGGGAAAGAGGGAGGAGGGGGAGGAGGGGGAGGAGGGAAGGAGAAGAGTGGAAAGCAGAGTAGAGGGTGGCATATGAAATTTAGAAATAATGGGGGGAAAAGGTCCTCACCGGAATAAAACGATGGCCACAGCATCATTCATCACACTCTCACCAAAGACAAGTGCAAAAATGTCATGGTCCACATGCAAGTCATGGAAAATTGCCAGCACAGTCACTAAAAGAGGAAAAGTTTGAGAGTTTTAATGCTTTTGCTTGCTGGGAAAGTAACTCTGTGTAATTTGGTTCAAGCTTACCAGGATCAGTGGCGGAGATGAGGGAGCCAAACAGGAGGGAGGGGATGATGCTGGCGGAAAACCCATCAGGGACTGGGCGGTTAGTCAGGTTCGCGAACGCAGAACCCTCCGACTCCACCTGACTCACAGAATACCCGTACATCAATCCCCTGAAACAACAAAACCAATACAATACTTTTCTGGGGTGCCGAACAAAACATTCAGGGGGCAAAACCATTCAATAGCTATATGGCTGTCCACTCTCCTCCCTGACTTTGATCATTTTCAAGCAACTGAGCATGCTCAGTAGTGGTTTATGCCATGACGGTTCACAGTATATTTTTGCAAGATTCCCCAAAACAACAGTATTACCTTTCTTGAAAAGCACCGCTCTCAGTGAGTACATTACCTACCCAATTATGAAGGTGGATATTGTGGTCCCCACGAAAGCATAGAGGAGAAGGGAGCCTAGGTTCCTGAAAAAGTGCCTCTGGGAGAACATGGGGGAGAGAGAGAGTGAGTCAACAAAGACAAGATGGGCGTACTTCAGTCAGTGGATGGTCCTACCTTCATTAGACTGTAGCCAGCATAGAAAATGATAGGAGGGAGGAGAGCAAAGAAGAATATCTCGGGATCGAACAGCAGCTGAATTGAGTGGAAAAGGAAAAACAATACTTAAGACACAATGAAATCTCCTGTATGCAGTCGAGTTCTGCCATAGGAAAGATTACAGATAAGCCTATTTTGGCAAGTACAGCTTACTATTATTGTCATGAGGAAAACTACTGCCACATTCTTCTACCCTCCCTCCCTCTCCCTCCCCTCTCATCCTCTCTCTCTCCCAACATAGCCTTGCCTAAAACCAACCTCCCCCCCGCCAACAAAACATACCGTTTGCCGGATGAAGTTCCCCCTGTTGTCTCGAAACACCTTCCCTTCCACCGAGCAAGCAAAGCTGTCCTCCATGGTGTTCAACTGGATGGTCTGCCCCACCTCAAATGTCCTCTCCGACAAGTTGGAGCAGTTGTTGACCTGCTCGGCAAGGTAGAACTGCTCCGGCTCCGTGCTCGAGGGCCCGTACGTAAATATGATCCCAACCACCACACCTACACAGTGGAGATATGATACTCACTTCAACTCCTTGAAACGCTACCCCCTTTAGTTCACCACCTTCAATTCTCAAATGAAATGAGGCCACTCCCCCCCTCTAGTCAGTAAACTATCAGTAATTGTGGTCACCCCTGTCCCAATACAAGTCCACCACTGACTTGGGGTTACCATTCCAATCAGTACACTTTGATTTGAGGGATTCCGTTATGTGCACTCAGAAAAGACAATTATTCTTAAATTTCCCCCACTGGATAAGAGGGAGGACGTGGTCAGAGGATTAGGTGAAGTCAACTCCTTTAAGGAGTCCCAAGACAGCCAGATTAGAAGGAGCCCACTATACTCACTGCATGAACCCATGGACAGTCAAGATGTTCCCCCACTGGTAAGGGTGAAAAGGGAGGTGAAAGGAATGGAAAGGGAGGTTGAGGCGAGAGAATTGGGTAAAGCAGTCATACTAGATACCATACAAAATCTTCTATAGTAATTGAGGGTCTTCCCTGAAAATTAAAAACACCTAAAGGCCCTCTGTGTTTAGACAGCTGGAGTGCTTCACCAAGCATGAATAGAGATGACGCTGCGCTTTGACATGTTGGACATCGCTAGCTACAACTTCAGACCTTTTCAACCTGCTTGCTTGCTTGAAGAGGTGTGGCCGGCTAAAAAATCAATTGTAGTTCACGGCATTGGAACCCCAAAACGTGAGACTCTTCCAAAATCAATTCCAGGCACACAATGAAAGCATACTATTAATTCGCCACCTGAAATAGACACCTCTCAGTCAGGACACTTTCACGATCCAAAGAGTGACCTCATTTTGGAAGTTCAGTGGCTAGCTATATTCCGTACATGATGCTATTTTCACCGAAAAATGCTGACTCAGGGACTTACCGTACAGCAAGGCGAGGCCCGTCTCGTGAAGGATTCTGAATCTGCGCACCTTGAAGACCCATATCGTGATGATAGTGAGAAACAGCAGGAACATGATCACCAGCAGAGCAGCACTGTCCAAGAAATGAGTCCTCTCCGATCGCTCATCCGTCGTATCTTGAAGGATGGAGGCCAGGTAGTAGGGGACACTCTTGTTACTGGCTCCCTCCAAAAGCGAGGAAACATCCTCCAGGTTGTATGAGGAGTTCCTTAGGTTCTCTCCAACAATACAGCGATCAGAGGGGTCTATGTGGAGCACTGGGAAACAAGCACTCTCCGATTCGTTTCCACCACCGCTGTCCTCCGCGACTAGATTGAGCAGGGAACCCCCTGGAAGACAGCCTGAATCCATCGCCAACGCAGAAAACCTCAAGCAGGCTAGATGAGGAGTTCCACACAGCACACACACACAGAGGAGAGAGGGGGAGGTCTGATTCTCCTTTACCCCTTGGGAGGGGGGTGGAGTTTATGTCACGAGGTTCCTGTGCTCAGCTCTCGCTCGATCATCATGCAGCCCCACCCCCTCCCTAATCACGTGCTGGTAGGTTGCTAGGAGACAACACAAAATTCTATTTAGAGCCCACCTTGCGGGGAATCGTCTTGCACACTGCAAATGATGGAACTGCCTCCTGAGAAGGTCCAAAACAACGATAATATGCTCCTCCTGAGAAGACCCAGGCCTCCCAAATCAAATAGCTTGGACTTGTCGCCTTCCAAGACCGCTAGCTCCCTGTCAAGGCGACACACCACTGGTGTCAGTCTCACATCTGACCACTCAGGATCACAGGTTGTGAGAGATTTTCGCAAATCCCTAACACCGCTTCTGGATAAGAATCTGTACAAAGCAGACGTGGAGGAGAGATTGCAAGAACTGTCTCATTTCATGACGGTTCCCAAGGGTCCCAAATTTTTCCCTCCAGGGCGAGTTTTTCATTCTGAATCCTACCCCTCTATGCTGCTGGATCTGCTGCCAGACGAAATCCACTTGGCGGAGCCCGAGCACGACTTCTCCTTGAACGACTTCCGTCTCCCCCCTCCCCCTCCCCACCACCCCCACCTGCAGGTCAGCCACGGGACGGTGTCTCGGGAAAACTACCTCAAGCTCACAGGATGGTTTGCCAAGCACGTGCCAACACAGGAGAGTGTGAACACTTTGGAGATGAGCGTGGATCACCAAGCCCCTCCTGACCGGGTACCCAGGGCACAAATTTTCATTGGTAAGTGCATTGCCACTTTTCCAAGCTATTTTAAGCAGTATAGTCAATCAGAAGGGGTATTGGGGCATGCTTGAATGCAAAATGTTCAAAGCTTATCCACAAAAAGACTATCAAATTATGCGTCATAGAACAACGTATCTGTCTATTTCAGAGCTTCAAGCTTTAGTGCGCAGAGTGCTAGAGGAGTCACCCTCTACACCCAGTGGTGATAGTAACTTTTCGTCGTCTTCAAGTCAGCTTCCTCACTGGCCGGCCCCTGGCCCTGACGATGCCCTCTTCAGAAGTGCCACCTCCAGATACTTCTGCGGACAGGCGAGGAGCAACTCACCATTTGGTATTACCTCAGAGGGTTCTCTATTAGAAGGGTCTATTGCACTAACTTTCGTACTTTTATGTGTTCTTAGATGCCAGGCATCAGCCTTTCATTTCTCCTTCCGAGGCGGCCATTATTGAGAGCATGATGACAGGTGGTTCACACATCAGCCTCAAAGCACATTTCATTGATGAGCTCCCCCTGCTCACACCCCTGGCACACACCCTCATCTCTCTCAACCTCTCCTACAACAGCTTGAAGGTGGGTCCGTGCTTAGAGAACCTAGCATTTAAATGCACATTTCAAATTGCAACCTCTTCACAGTAAGCACTAGGGCAGGGGCCAGTGCAGTGGCCAGAAGCCCTAGGCTAGGCTTAGCCCTACTTAGGGCTCTATACACCAATCAGTGATAGCTAGAGTTTTTTTCAATTAGGTTTTTCCTACCGAGATATTTCAGCTCAAATCTCTGGTTTTTCTTTCGATGCGAAACAATCCTCTTAGAGACATTCCTAACGGTAGGATTTGTGACTCAAGTTAAGGTACAGATATATTTCAGTCCACCTACTTCTTTCGTTGTAGGTATAAAAGCTCTTCAAAATATTCACTTTCTCTGCTTGTCTTTCTGCAATCTCTCTAGTCTCCCTCCCGGGTAATGATCTGATCTCAAATTTGTAGTTTATCATTGCTTTCTTTGTCGTATGATGTAGATTATTTGATCTCTGTAATATCGTGGATCTTGATATCTCCTACAACAACTTGGAGCTGATTCCTAGAAAGATCTGCACTCTCAAGTAAATATTTAAAAGCATGTCCCCTTAATAAGAGTCACCATTAGCAGTGTGGAGGTTCCAACTCTCTGCTTATAATAATGATTGATAGGAGACTTCAAAAGCTGAACATTGAAGGGAATCGACTTCCAGGCTTGCCGTCTTCTTCACTGTGTCTGACAGTCTCTCACATCGTCCTGGGCAACAACCTCATGCACCCTCTGCTCTGGAGAGAGAACACAAAGAACCAGCCACAGGTAAGCTGCTACTGACTCGACCTATAGCTACAAAAACAGAAGTGGACCCATTTCTGCTTATCTGTTTGTCGAGTCAGATAGTATGTATATCTGGATCTCATGAAATGGGGCCACTGCGTTATACGTAGTATAAATTGTGGCCATGAAAATGAGGCCACCTTTAGAATGATGTCGGTGACACTGTTGCTGGTCCTGGATTGACTGTACTGCTGTTTTCTTTTGGACTCTCAGAGTTTAGCTGATCTCTGCTGTGTGGCAGTGAAGAGAGGTATGGGAGGCGATCCTGAAAGCTCTCAGCTGCCCGTAGAAATACAGGAGAGACTTCAAAGGCAAAGATTAAAAACATATTTTTATAGGTGGGCATTATTTCATTTTCTTTTGTCAATTGCAGTTACTCCAGCGAATGTTGTGATGAGTGCAATGAAAGCATTTATGGAGCGGGTTTGCAGGTTATTCGTAATGTCGAACACAGTCACTTCAAAGTCAAAAACCTTCCGTTCATTTTTACAGTTTGCTCTTCTCAGTGCAGTACGCTTCTTAGGAAAAAACCTGGAAAATTTTGGCTAAACAGATGATTATTTTTATCATAAAATTCACAGCAATCTGTAGCTATCTGTAGTTTTAAAATACCATCATTGAAATACTACTCTAATCGGAGTCAGCTTCCATAAGGTCTCTCTGGTAAAGTTCAAAATTGCTCATTACTTTTGACATTTCCATCACCTCTCCTCCATCTCCTCCTCCCCCAATGCTCGTCCAGTCCTCCCCACATCTCTCTGCACCCATTGGTGTGGCGGCTGCCCCCTCACGGTCACACTCCGTGCCCCCTTTCAGGTCTGACTCTTCAAGGTCCCCCTCGTTCCTCGTCAGCCTTCCCTCGCAGTCCACTGTCGATGCCAGCTCCCACGCCAAGTCCTCCAGTGCCTCGCAGTCAGCTCTGTCTCTTTCCACCTTCTCCTCCTCCTCCTCCTCCTCCTCCCCCTCGAGATCAGGACATGGAGTGGCACTGGGGGTTGGTCGTGCGCTCCACTCCACAGAGTCACGCGTCATGCCAAGTCTGCTGCTGATGAATTCTTCCCTCTCGTTCTCAGGCTCGGAATCGCTCTCAGTGTCATCGTAGTACCGGTCCCCGCACTGACTGGTACTTGGTCTGGACGAAGGTGGTGGTGGTGGTGGTGGAACCACTGCGTCTGAGGTAGCACCATCATGATGGTGGGAGGGGCCTTTGTCGGACTGGGCTGCTGTCTGCACTGTACTGCTGTGAGGAAGCCAGATGGTGGGGCCAAGCTTGAAGTTAGAAGTATCGTCACCACCTCCAGAAGCTCCATTTGGAGCAGAAGCATTATTGTCATCACCAAGCAGCGGTGGGACATTTTCTTCACCTTCATTCTCGTCTTCCATGGGGGAGACCCCGTGGAGGAAGAAATGTGTCAGTGGCTGGGGGGTCTGGTCTGACTGGGAGCAGGTTTTCCATGCTGCTTTTACCGATTCTGTAAGATCTGGCAACTTGTGCTGCTGGGCACTGCACTCCTCAGAGTGCACTTCTCCAGATGGCACAGGAGGGTTTGTTGCTTGAACCCTACTGCTAGTATGCCCACCAGTTATCTTCTTCTTCTTTTTTGCACTTTTACTTCTCACTGCAGGCTTTTGAATGCTGCCACTTGCATTTGGCTGCTTGTCTTTTTGCGCTTCACGTGCACTTGGCTGCTTTGAGTCTTCCTGTTTCAGCTCTGCACCCGGCTGCTTGGAAGCCTCCTGGCTTGGTTCTTCCACTGTCGATCCAAGGTTCTTGAAAGACACCTCTTCAATCGACACCCTGGGTGGAGGCTTGCAGTCTCCAAAGTCTTCGCTGCTGAGCACAGTCTCGCACTTCACACCTTCGTCTCCAGCTGGCATCTCTTCGGCTGGCATGACATCAATGTCATAGAATACATTGTACTGGGAAATTGCAGGGAGAGGCTCGGCATCTTCTTCTTCCTTTGTAGCCTCACTTGGGTCACTATGCTCTGTAAGACCATTGGACCTTGGTGGCTCTCTCTCCGCCATGGAACCGTCCTGATACTTCCGCATCAGCATCTTCTCGCAGTATGTGACTTTGTTCGCGTCCGAGAATTCGATACTGAGTTTTTTCTTGGTGTTTGAATTCACTGCACCAGTCATCGTGGCTGCTTCAAATTTGGCTGATGTAGAAGAATCTAGAGAATATAGTTTCCAGTATTATTACAAAGTCTCATCTAGTGGAAAGTGAAGGTACCTTTTGCAGTGTGCGTACTCAAGGCCTTGGAGGTATGATTTGAAGAGTCACTTTTTCCGCTTCGCCACTCAGCTAGGGCCACTTGGAATGACTTCGTACTGCTGTCTTCATCATATCTTCCATCCAGGAGGGAAGGTTTGGAGTCATCTCCTCCGGACCTCACTGATGGAAGCTTGAATGAAGGTGCTTCTGCATTTTGAATATTCCTAGGAGTAATGTGCTTGATCTGTTAACAAGAGGGGGAGAATTAATAATAATAGTAGCAAGGTTTTAGTGCATACGCTCACATTTGCAAGAATTGGTTTCACATGATGTCTTGACAGGGCGCCCTTTTGGTGGACTATGGTGAAGCAGACTTGACAGTAATTCTCAATGCACTCCACACAGCTCTGGATCAATACAAAACATGTCAGTACTATCCTTTATACTGGTAGTTTTATATCTAGTTACCAGTGAAGCAGAGGATCTTTCACACTGTCCGCAGTGGGGTAGAGAAGACTTTGGCTCTGATAATCCCCTTCCACCGTTCTTCTCAGAGAGTATCTTAACCTTCACTGGTTTGCCATTCTGAGGTTGCTTTGAGGGAGTGGAGGAGGAAGGCTGTCTGTTCTTGAGAGGGCCAGATCTCCCCGACTGCCAGTAAATGCCATCCTGCCTGGGAACATAAAATAATTTAGCTCAACATTGTATCACATTGCATGCTTTGGTATCTTACTCTCTCCTTGCTTTCTCTGCACTCATCATCTCCCTGAGGACTCGAAGTCGGTCTTCCATCCTTCTATTTTCCACTTCCAATTTAGCAGCACTGCTGTTTCTAAAATAGGGACATTAATAAGTAGATCTGAAGAACTCCTGTAGAACTAAGGGACTCACTTTTTCATGTTTAGCATACTGATCTTGTTTGATCCTTCAGGGCACTTTTTATCCTCCTACTCGTTGCTAAGTTGATTTGAAGGCTGGTTGCTAGGGATTACATAATCCGTTTTTGTAATTAGAATGTGAACGTTTAAATAGAGAGACCATTGAAAAAAATTTGAACTGTATCCGAAATTGGGCGGAGTCAAGGAGTCCCACCACGCTTTTCAGAGAAGTTCTTTTTTACCTTGGAAGTGTCTGTCGTGTATATAGAGAGTGTGTAAAAGTGAAGACTCTTTTGCAGGTGAAAGTCTCGCTCGGGAGAGCTGTATTGCCCCCTGGAGAGCTGTACTGAACTTTTAGGCGCTGCACTGGAGGTACAAGGAAAGTAGAGAAAGGGAACAGCTGTTTTTGACTCTCATGAAAGTCCGGTGTGCACAGCTATAATGCTTCCTATTGGCTCAGTGAAAGCGTAGGCCTGTCAGTTTGAAGATTGTACTGCTCAGTGAGAGTTAACTAACAGCTTAGCTAGACCTGTAAGAGTGTGAAAAAGTAAAAAGAAGACCTACTGAATCATCTTGTACATTAGTTAGGCTATGTTAAAGAGTAGGCACTGTTCCACTTTGGCTGCCATTTCAGTCAGAACATGTGCCTAACTTCCTCCAGTCGCTACCATCCAGTCATGTCTTCTGGTGACCCTTCAACTGTTCCCTCCTCCACCGCCACACCTATCCCTGATAGTAAAGTACTCCCCTCTTCGCAGCAAACCGAAGCTAATGAGCAGGATGAGATGAGTCCTGACTCCTCACTGAACGTGGAACCATCCACCGAGAAAGCCATCTTCAGCATTTCTGATTCTGACCTTCAACTCAATGAGCTATCGATGGGCCCCTCGATTAGTGACTCGATAGAGAACATGACTCCTATCACAATCAGAGGAGAAGTGACCTCGCTTGACGCCATTTCGTTAGATGAGGAGGTTGGAGAGTTGCTGAAACGAGAAGCCAAGAGTGCTTTCGAAATCACCGAGTTTCGACCAAACCCAGATGAACTGGACAAGAGTATGAACAGGCACCCAGTGTCGACAGAATCCCTCCAGATTGTCAAGGGAGAGTCGGGAGGTTCAGAGGAATCCATGACGGCTGTTATTGCTGTCTCTTCTGGTGGTGACGAGAAGCAGCACACACTGGACATTCCAGGGAAGAGGTCACAACAGTCGGCCCCAAATCGGCCAAAATTCGTGATTGGCACCAAAGATCCTGGTTCTGTCGAAGCGCCGTTAGAAGCCCTCGAAGATGGCGCCTCACAAGGTGGAGTTACCTCATCGCCAAAGACGATGGTGATTTCGGATGATCCAACAGCCGGAAAGATGTCCCCTCACCCCAGCGGGTCAGCACCATCAGCTCCCTCAGCCAACGGCTCTAGCGTCCAGCCCAACCGTTTTCGCAGGGTGAACCTGTACGAAAGGGGTCGGTGGACTGTCCGAGACTCCCTGGTGACGGAAGAGGCTGCCGTGAAGAAACAGCAAGAAACCAGTAGTGAGGTCGTGGTGGGGGCAAGCAACGACACACCTCCTCTGCCAGTGAAGGCCACCCACCACCAACAGCAGCGTTCGGACTCCACCACTGACACCACCTCACATCTCCAACCCACCCTCACAGAATTCAACACTCTCTCGAATGTCGGGATGGGGATCGGGATACTGGTGGGGGGAGGTGGGGGGGCGGGCATTCCCAGCGGTGCTGAGTCAACCAGTGACAAAGACAGCTCGAGCATCCACATGGACCGCAACTCGACGGCAGCTGATACTCTTTCCCTCTCTCGCAACACCAGCATGTCCTCCATCATAGCCACAGAGAAGTCCATTGATGGCGACGAGATCCTTGGCGATATTGACATGGAGAGCGTGGGTGGTGGCGTCATCACAAACTCTGCCCCCATCTCTGGAAGCCAGACTCAAAATCCAGTGCAAGCGACAATGACGGGCAACGACATCCTCATGGCCTTTCTGCCGACCTCGTCATCAGGCTCCGTGCCCCTCCCGTCCGCATCCTCCACCACTGTCTCCCGGGACGACCAATCAGCCACACCGGCCTCAACATCAAATCCAGCTGCTGCACCTGGTTTGGAGTAAGTTACATTGTTTCCCTAATAAAGCTAATTTTGTGTTAGAGTGGGCTTTTGAGTGTGGTTGACAGTGTGTGTGAGGGCAGTGGATATAGGCCCTTTTACTCCATATATAGAATGCTCCATATTTGGAATGCACTTTTTTTATAAAATGATGGGGTGGTTTCCTATTGTCCTGTGAAGTTGTAAGTCTGTGCTGGATGTTGGTCTCTCTCTATCTCTCTCTCTTTCTCTCTCCAAAGGAAGCTTCGATTCTTTAAAGAGCGCTATTCAGTTCAACCTCTATAGTATGGAAACTGAAGCGAAGTGGCAGTCATAGAGGTTCCACTGTATTCTTCTTATTGTGTGGGTGGTTTCTACTCCAGTGCCTGTATGCGCGCAGGAGTATACAGGTGGTTCGGCACGCACACATAGCACAGTGTGGATGTGTACTGACACAGTTTTATGACAACACTACAGAGATAGCGATCACCATGGGAGGGACGTCCTGTAGAGTGAAGTGAATCAGTAGTGCCTCTGTACTCTCCTAGAGTGTAGAGTTTGTCTGCCAGTATGCTGGGAGGACTGTGCAAAAAGCACTGTTTTTGGCTGTAGTGTTGAAGGATGCCTAGTTCCTCAGTATGATGGGTATGATGGGAATGTACTTGGCACTGTTCTAGGCTGTAGTGTCAAAGGATGCTGGCTCCTCAACATAGTCCTATTCTATATAGGCCATAGTGTTGAAGGCTGCTGGGAGAACTATTATACCATACATGGCATCTTATATTGAAGGATGCATAGTTCCTGTATTTGCTGGATAGTGAAGACAGTTTCTGACCTTGGCAAGTCACAGTTGTATCTGATGTGGTTGGTTAGAAGCAGCATGTAATGATTGTTTGAGCAGTACTGGCTGGAACCCTGAGGTAGTGTACATTGTATCAGTGGACAATGTTGGCCTTTCCAGCTTTTCTTTTGTATAGGAACTCCTTGTTGATCCCAAAACAAATTGCTCAAGGTACATAGAGCTTGGTAGAGCTTGGGAGTGGGCTGGCTCTGTGATATGCAGTAACTGTGGCCCTGGCCCTTATCAGCTGGTGCATAATATTAGTGATACCTCAGCTGTTGACT
>JAAGOD010058110.1_pt1 | contig 11309 bp, 18 predicted proteins | sample 8389681 | NCBI WGS metagenome assembly JAAGOD01 (sample SAMN13964374, study PRJNA552185) | sponge metagenome | biome: deep-sea hydrothermal vent fields; feature: spots directly above weak diffusing fluid; material: seawater and sediment | host: Tedaniidae sp. KZ-2020 ... | reverse complement strand
GGAGGGGAGGGGGAGAGGGAGGTCACAGTCTTAATGGCCACACGCAATACTTCCAACTTACTGTGATGCTCTTTGGAAGATTAAGTTTAGCGGCCATGTTACCAACTTCCTTGAAGGCATTGGTGAGGGCGCGATCTGCCGAGCCCATCTAAACGCCATGTCATGTGTGTATGTGTGTGCGAGTAACAGACGGATTGCAAGGGGGTGGGGCTATTAACTTACTCCGCCTTTTTTCCATTTCGGGAAGTTTGTTTCTGGTGCTGCTGAGCCGGGCTTTGACGTCACTGTGCCGATATATGTTGACATTTCTCTCCCCTCCAGAAACTTGTCCTGGTTGCACACACTAACACACATACAAACTCAGCGAAATGCCAAAAAGACTCACTTCTGCTGCGCCAACACGAGAGCGATCTGTGCTGGACTTCTCATTACTAAACGTTCTCCACTCCGACCCAACATCAATCACCCTAGGGGAAGATTCTTATTAATGCCCACCACCTCAATCTCCCTCTCAATCCCAGTCCCCTGGCCTGATTGAGCTCACAGCTACCTTATCACACATGCATGACTTCTCTCTGAGCTTGTGTATATCAGTTTACCTGTCTCCCACCACCAGCCCGCACTCGGGGCAGATCATATCCCCAGCAGAATGGTCCTCGATCAGCGCTGATCCAGGGTGGTAGGGGCACTCCACACTCACATAGCTACTGCTAGACGAGCCACAAGCCATCTCCAATCCCAACACAACCTCCTTTTGCTTTGCTGTAAAGTGGAAAATCACCCTTGTTTATAGAGACTGCCCGTTAAGGGATTTCCCCCTTGTGGCTACTATTCATAGCCTGTGGTTTATTTTGTTGCATAATTGTTACTTGGGGGGGGCTTTTCCAGACCAGCTAATAATAGAAGTTGAATGATGAAGTGACTTATTGCCTAAAATGGGAGAAAAGGTCTGTCTGTAGCGTGTCCTTTGACCTCTGTGCGGCCATCTCCAGGGACATGCTGATGAGGAGGTCTTTGACGGGTGCTCTCTCCACGCTGTCCGCACCGTCCCTGATCTTCACCCGGCCAAGCTTGTTCAGCATGCTCTTGAACTGGTGCTTCTTCTCACTGGAGGGCCACTCCGGCAGACAGAGGTGGAACAGCTGAGTCAGCAAACAGACCACGGTGTACATGCTGTAGTATTCAAACTGCGCAGCAGGTGTCTCGCAATACTGCTCCACGATCGTCGACATGAAGGAGCAATCGGAGAGGGGTCTCATTGGCGTGGCGGGGAACACCGTCCTCCATATTGTCTCCTTGCAGGCAGCTTTCTGGAGCTCTTTCATGCGCGTGGAGGTGGGCAGGAGGAGGCGTGTCAGCTGGAGCCTGTCGTGGTGGTGAGGGGAGAGGGAGACGAGCTCAGCAGCCAGGGAGAGAAGGACGCCGCCGTCGCTCTCCCAGCTAGACTTGGGGAGGATAGAGACCAGCGGGGAGAGACAGCTGGAGACGTGGGCCAGGAATTCAGGGTTTCTATTGAGGGTGGAGTCGAGGGAGAAATACGCCAGCATACGAAACAACTGGAGCGCGTCCTCGGTGCTCAGAGCAGTAGGATTTGCTGAAACTGCACGCGAGAGGTAGCGTAATAAGTTTGAGATGTTGGACAGCATTGGCGGAGGAGGTTGAAACACATCATCACTCGCTTCTACAGCATTGGCCACATGACTCTCCTCTCGCGGAGACAAACTGGGCGTGCCCAAACTGGCCGCTTCCAAAAGAGCTCTGTCAGCACCCATGCTCACCAGGACGTCCAAAATGACACGAGGTGTCGGTACATAGACCACACCCTTATCATACGACCATTCGATCAGCGTCAGCAGGTTGACACAGGCTCTCTCGGCCAAATGCTGGTCACATGACAGACATGTGACCTGGAACAGCCACTGCCATATGACGGTGGGGCAGGGCTTGGTTCTGTAGCAGAGCAGGAACCAGCGCTGGCAAATCAGCTGACTCAGCACATCTGGATCCTGCTGCCCCATCAGGTTCGTCTCCAGGTGATTAAAGGGGCCTCCCCCCGCCTCCACCTCGTCCAGCCCCGGGGGGTAGAGCTCTGTGATGAGGTGAGGGGGGTGGAGCAGGAGGGGAATCCCCGGGCCTGACAGGGGGAAAGGGAAACGGTTGGACTCTCCGGCGCAGCCGAGGTGTTTCGGGTGGGGTGCCACGCCCCCTGCTGCATCCATAGGAGTGCTGTCGTCGTCTGCGTCCCCGTCGGAGGAGGTGGAGCGCACCTGCTGTTCCACTTGGCGAGAGAGCCCTCGGATCCCTCCCTTGCTGCGGAACGTCTCCAACTGCACAGTCAGCAAAATAGACACTACATGGCATACTATACAGTGGACTCCCCCTAATATCCAGCCACCCTTGGGAACAGTCAGAGTGTCCTGATTAGAGGGGCGGTCTCATTTCAGGTGTATAATATACACCATACCTTCGTTTTCCTTTCATTCTTTGTTTTGAGGTCCTCCACAGTCTTCTCGAGCCTCTTGGTCAGGATCCTGTGCTTCCTCAGCTCCTTCTCGTGGCGCTCCATCAGGCGCTGGGAGGGGGAGGGGCTGTGGGTCAAGGAGCTGCTGAAGTGGCTGGCATAGCTTGGGCTGGGCGTGCTGTGCTGGCAAGGGATGGGGACTGTCGTCCGTGGGGACTGGACCAATGGCTGGGCTGGTGCTTGGACCTGCTTCTAGACAAAAACAGTCTCGTCAAAGGGTTAATTAGGGGGTCAGTGCATGTGATTGGCTATAGTGGGCTCTCTTTAACTCAGTCAAAGTGTTAAAAGGTTGATTTGTAGCAGTTGGCGATGGGAGCTTTAAAGGAACACAAAGATTAAGGGCATACCGCACTCACCAGTGGAGACGTTGGTGTCACTGTTGGAGATACTGGTGGCCTGGGAGGCACTGTGTTTGTGTCCAAGGTCCCACTGGAGGTGGTGGGCTCTATTGGAACACTGCTGGAGGTCACTCCTCCCTCCTGGTCTTCCTCAGAGGGCCTGGGGAACTTGGAGGGCGAACAGATGTCGGTAACTGGGAGATCAGCATCACTAGAGTCTGAATCAACGATCAGCTCGGGCTCAGAGTCGCTCTCCAGATAAGCAGAGGTCATTCTTTCAGTGGGTGGGCACTATTTAGAAGTTTTTTTTTTTTTTTTTTTTGCAGAGTTTTTCTGTTTTGCAGTGTTGTTGGGGGCCATGGCCAGTCTGCAGCAGCAAGAGGCTGATCTGGAAGCACAGATCCAGACCTACAGGGATCAGGTGAGTGCATTGCACTGGAGATCAGGAGCTGGGGACTGAAAGCAAGGATGCTGGGGGGATAGCTAGCTAGATAGTTTACTGAGAATGAGAGAAAATGATGAAGGACATTATTAAGGAATGCACTGGGGACTTGTCTGGGGGTTCCATTAGCTCATGGGCATCTGTGCGTTTGATTTCCGCAGTTGGCGATTGTCAAGGAGAAGGTATCGAATGGTGCCGGAGAAGAATTGAAGCAGCTTCTTTCAGACCTGGAGCAGCTGATAGACTTGAGTGAAGGTGTGTTCAGAGAGCCAGCTGTAACTGACTGCAAAGGAGTGCTAATTGGTGTGAAAATCCCCCCCACCCAGAGAACCTGATAGAAGTGAAGAAACACAAACTGCTCCTGTTGCTGCAGCATCCTCGTCCTAGTGCTGGCAGTGATGGCATGATGGCTGCACCGGAGACGCGGACAGGAGCGCTTCCTTCCGATGGCCAGGAGGGGGAGGGACGGGGGGAGATTGAGGGAGGCCCCTCCAATCAACCTCCTCCTATTGATGAGCTGATCGGAAAGAAATGCAGAGCCCCCCTGGAGGAGGTCAATCTCTAGTGGAAACTTCAAGTATTTTTAAAATGCCGTCCACACTTACACTTGTAGTCATGGGGAGGAGAGAGCCATCACAATGCCGTCATCCTCTGTCAGGAATCCAAGCCCTGTGATCCAGGGGTCTCCGATAGCGCCCCCCCTGAGTCTGGGCCCCCTGAAGTGCGCGTGCTGTTTTTGCAGCCCCTCTATCCGGCCATGAAGCCGTGCTCCTTCTTCCTTGAGTCCACCTGCAGGTATTCCGAGCAGGAGTGCAAGTTCTCCCACGGCCATGTCGTCCCTCTCTCCAAACTCCGCCCCTACATGGAGCCAGACTACAGGTGGGTGTGTCCCCACCATTAGGTTGTACGTATGTGTGTTATGCTCCCCCTGACCTCTTACACTTTGCCCTCTGACCCATAGCCTGGCTCACGTGGGAGGGAGGTGTTTGGCTATGCATGAAGACGGGCTGTGGTACCAAGCCATCGTGAGGTCAGTGTGATGAAATGGAAGAGATGAGAATTGAGGCTGTTTTGGTGTGTGTGATGTGATTAGCTCCGTCGGCGAAGAGTGTGTGGTGCACTTTCCAAGTCTCGGCCTCACCTCACAACTCCCTCAGGAAGACATGATGCCATTAGGTATGTGGGTCTTCAAGGTGGTTTGTATACTTAGAGAGAGGATGTATTGCCTTTGCATAGAGTCGTCTGTGGAGTGTTCGAGTGCCAGCAGCGAGGGGGAGGGGGAGGGGTGGAGTGAGGGAGAGGGGGGAGAGGAGGAGGAGGAGGAGGTGGTGGTGGTGGAGTGGAGACCCTCGGGACCACACTCTGCCCTGGGGGAGTGGGAGAGACACACCACGGTACGTCGCGTCCCTCCGCCATGCTGATAAGGCATTCTTCCCTCTCTGTTCCCATTCTAGGGCATTGGATCCAAACTCCTTGCCAAGATGGGCTATGTCGTGGGGTGAGTTACATGCAGTGGAACTATAATGGACCTTCCATCAAAGGACACCTCTCTATAAAGAACACCCCAGAAAAGTTTAGGCCAACCTCCCTACAAGGGACACAGCCGACAAGTCCTTTATTCAGAGGCCCCCCACACAACTGTGGATTATTGAGTGTCTCTTCAGGCAGGGTTTGGGGAAGGAGAGTCAGGGGCGCGTGGAGCCGGTGGAGATAGTGATCCTCCCCGCGGGAAAGTCCCTGGACGTGTGCGCTAAACTGAGGGAGGCCAAGAAAGTCAAGACTGTGGACGGCCTTGAAAGGAGGAAGAAAAGAAAGAAGAAGAAGAAAGTACTGCCCACTGTGGCTGAAGAGAAACCCACGGACATGTTTGAGTTCCTCAACACCAAAGTGTTCTCACGAGGTATAATAGCATTGCAATGTTTGAGTTTATGCATTGCATGATGCATCGGGTAGATAAGAAAACAGAGACCAATTTTTTGAAGAAGTCGAACTTCAAGCCTGCCAAAAACGAGAATCTGAATGTCCAGGTAGGTTTCTTCAGCGCGACTCCTTTGCTCTGTCCTGAGGGTTTTGTTTGTGTGTGCCACTGCAGCTGTTCAGCATCCAGGAGGACATAAAGGCCGTCAACAAACGAAGAAAGTCGTTGAAAGAATCCCTTATTCGGCACGAGAAACGGTTGGTTGTTAGACGAGCGCCGTGGAGGATGTGTTAGCATGCGTGCGTTTTGGCATGGTTTTTCAGGAAGGATAAGCAGTTGGCTGATCAGGTGAAGGAGAAGCTCTCTGCAGTGGACGCCCAGTTGCTCCAGTTGCACAGGCAAGAACATGCTATGCAAAAAAACATTACTTCCAAGTCAGAACAGAAAAAACTCTCCATATTCTAAAATCTCTATTAGTTTGCAGCAGCAGTATCACGACATGGAAGTCCATTGGGTATGTGCAGTCGTGAAGTCCCATTAGGATAAGGTAGATGCCCCTTTGCCCCATTACTGCTGGGAGAAAGAGCTACGAATTAGAGAAGTGCTGATGTGGTGAATTGAGGTGCCCTGAGGTCGTTCATGTCTGATGATGTCTGCCTTACAGTTAAGGCCGTACTAATAGTGTCTCATTGCTACACATTCATTGATTTCCAGCCCTCCCAAAATTGTAGGGGGTGCACTAATTAGAGAGGTAAACAGCATGGGTCCCTAATGCAAGGATACGCAACTTTGAGACGTCATTGATGTCAAAGTAATTCAGGTTCAGTTGCTTTGCAATCTCGTAAGCCAAGGCTCTAAGTTTCTGTGGATGAAAGTACATTATCTATGGGATGTAGCGATTATCTGTAAGACTCACCACTCTGTTCACTGTCAGGTTCGACACCAGAATAGGGTAGTCAAAACCAAGCCCGTTGATCACCAGAAAGAACTTGGTCTCTCTGAACCCTGTGTGTGTCCGTGTGTGCGTGCGTTCATCTCTGACTGTCCTAGTGGAGGCACAGGTAAGCCCCTGGTCCTGCATACCTGTAGTCCTCTGGTGGAGGCGGAGGTAGATGTTGTGGGCGTGGCAGGAGGTGGTGAGGGTGTGGTTGGTGTAGATGGAATAGCGGCTGCTGAAGGGCTCCAGCACCACGTTGTGTAGACTGTGGTACTCCACCATAAAGTAGCAGCTTGCAACAAACATCAGAACGCCAAACAGTAGGAACTCCTGCACAAAAATAATCACCACTTCACACTCCCTTAGTAATACGTACAACCTCCATATAGAGGACAGACTTCTTTATTGAAGGTTTCTAGGTAGTGCACATCTCTAGGTCCCTCTGTACCCTGTCTCCTCTGGCTAGGATCCAGATGATGATCCAGGCCACGCTCACGATGCAGCCCACGATGGAGAAATAGAAGTAAGGAGTTCTCCTTGAGTGGACGTAGATAGTGCGGCCATTTTCGTCACTGCAGAGCACTTGGAAGGGGTAGTTGGGATTGCTGCGAAGCCTCTTCTCCAAGACCACCTCAGCTTCTTCAAATAGCTCCCACCTGGTCGTCACCATGCTTCTGGAGGACTGCATCCTGTGCACACTCGATCCTTTTCTTCTCCACCTTGCAGCTGCAAGGAAAGGAGGCGGGGCTGGTTCCCAGCTAGGGGGATTCCCGGATGGGCTCTAAATAGAATTCATCACCTTGGAAACAAGATCTGAATAATAAATTGAAAGGGGAGAGGAGCCATAAAATCAGCTTTCACTGGAATTATTTAGCGAGCAAACTTGAAAATGTCCTACAGGGATTTAAGAAGTGAGCTGGTGAAGAAAATGAATTTAGATGATGTTTAAATGCTGATTATTTCTGCTGAAGATTTCACTGAGATGATGAGAGCTCTGGGCTACCCTCGGCTCATCTCCATGGAGAACTTTAAGACCCCCAATTTCCCCCTTGTGGCTGAAATCCTCACCTGGCTGATTAACAGGTCAGCTCCCCACCTGTCGATCTTACCACAGATGTTATGGTTGTCCGGTTGGCGTGCAGATATGACCCAACGGCTGACCTCCCCATTGACGTGGATACAGAGCAGGACAGAGTCATCTTCATAAAGTCCACTGCCCAATTCCTGGTGAATAGCTATATACACTGCCTACTGTGGTCTATGTGAATTGATTGGTCCTTCCCCTTCCTTCCTCCCTCCCTCCCTCCCTCCCTCCCCCCATATCTCACTACAGGCTTCTAAGGCCCACCTCAAGCTGAACACCAAGAAGCTGTATAGTGCTGATGGCTATGCCGTGAAGGAGCTCCTGAAGGTGGCCTCAGTTCTTTATTCCGCCATGCGCACTAACCAGATAGCCAAGGTATTGCCACACAGTGTCAAGGACTGTCTCTACATGTACGTACGGCATTCTACATGTACGTATGGCATTCTACATGTACGTACGGCATTCTACATCTACGTACGGCATTCTCACACCTGCAGACCATCAGCACCAGCGAATTCACCACACCCCTGGAGCTCACTACAAAGGTAATATTTGTGATTAGAAGATGCATAGACTCACTCATGAAAATTACATTCTTTTGTGTAGGCCACAGATCTGAAGGCTTGCAGACAATTGGCGTCCGAGATTACTGCTCGTGGGGCCAAACTTTACGAGCTGCTAGGCAAGGAGGTGCATTTGAGGGTAGGTCAGGGTGCCATGGCATGGTGATGGAGTGTTAGGGCTGAGCTAGCTGTGGTGATGTGGCGTGCAGGAACAGCGCAAAGGAGCCATCTCCAGGCCTGTCGATGTGGATGAGCTGGAAATAGGAGTCAAACGAAGCATCTCACAAGTCAATGTCAGTTCATGCAAAACTAAGTTACACCAGACTATAAATCATTTTGCATGTTGGTTATTTCTTGCAGAACGAGATCCAGAAAGTGGGCCAGATGCTTGAGAACTTGGCCAGCGATGAAGCGAACCTGGAGCTGAAGGTGGAGAAGAAGAAACAGGATTTAGAGAGAAACCAGAAGCGTCTGAAGAGCCTTGCCAACGTGCGTCCGGCCTTCATGGACGAGTACGAACGCCTGGAGGTAGAGCTGTCGAAGCAGTACCAGGTCTTCATGGAGAAACACTGCAACCTCAGCTACCTGGAGCATCTCCTGGACCAGTACTACAAGGTCGAGCAAGGCAAGATGGAGGTACGTCTATCCTAGGAGCTGCAATAGGAAAATCAAGGGAGTTGGTTTAGCTCTCTATCCGATTCTGCTGTCATAAACTCTGAATCTTTCTCTAGTTTGGACTAAAGGCACTAGGCAATGAGTTAGCTGTTAGCTAGCTAGTTTACAGGCCATAGGTTCTGGACTTGTAACTAGCTAGATGTGATGGGTTGTGGCGATTGCATGCAGGAGACAGAGACCTCTCTGCGCCATGTCCAGATGAGAATGGCCGAGGCAGAGAAGAGAATGATTCAGGACGACATCCTCAGTGACGACATGCTCATGGTCACCAGCGGAGAATTCAAATCAAGTACACTGCCCTTTCTAAATGCCTGCCATGCCCTCTGACTTGCATTCACGTCTCACTGTATGTTTGCAGGAGAGCCCAAGGTGGTGGGATCCATGGGTGGTGAGGGGCTGTCAGGATCGGATGATGTGAGTGTGTCTCTGTGGGTGCTGTGGCTTTGTAGTGCATGCGTTGTGTGTGTGTTTGCAGGAGGAGGACGATAGTGGCACTCTCAGCTCGGACTCTGGAGAGCTGGAGGTGGGGGGCGGGGACCAATCAGGGGATGCTGCACTAGAGGAGGAGGAGGATGATGAACAGTTTGGCTCTGATGACAATTTCTAAACAACAACAACAACAAACAACAACAAACAACAACAGCAAACCACAATGGTTTTTAATACAAATGTACATGCGCGCGCGCGCATGATGGCTTTGTGTCCATGGCAACAGAGGTGCTACATAATTAGAGAAGTGTCAACAAAGTGAAAATCACTGATTTTTCACACTAAACAAGCCCTTTTGTTGGCGATCGGTGCAAGTCTCCATCTTCTAAGTGTCCTGGCGAGCTATGAACCGCTCTCTCTCCCCGCCAGTTCATTTGCATGTGGGCAAGAAGACCCCAGTCCATCTGCACATCAACCCAGGAAAGAAGGTGCAATGCCTACCAGCCATGTTAGCTTAGCTGATGCTGATGTGATGGTGTTATATTATTATGCAGAGGCTGAGTCGATTGGAGCAGCAGCAGATTTCCAACAGTGAACTAACTGCTGGGCGTCATGTAAGATTTGCCCTGAAGGTTGATTGGTGCTCATCTTGTGTTTTTTGCTGTGCTGTTTAGAGCGGGCAGAGCAATGACAGTTTCTTGGCCTCTCAGTGCAGTCGCTCCAGCCACTGGGTCAGCCCGTCAGCCTCCAGGAGCCCCTGGGTCCCGCCCCCTGGGAGGTCCAGCAGGGGAAAGATGGCATGGGAGGTGAGCCAAACCCCCAAAATAAAAGACACATTTTAATTAGTCTATAATGAGTAGGGGCTTACTCACCGTCTGGAGATCTGTCCGGAGGCCAGTGGCACTACTGTGGTGCTGAGTGGGGACAGCTTCAATGACGGGGATGCAGGCGGCTACGAGGAGAAAGTTCAGGCCCTGAGGGAAGAGATGGACCACATCAAAGCAGAGGTTCTTCGCTAGACTAGTTGTCCTTTGTACAGAGGTTGTCCTTAAATTGGAGGGTCCTTTGTCGAAGTCTCTACTGTATAGTATGTCCCTTTTATTGGAGGCTGCTCTCGTGTGCTCAGGTGGACCTGCAGAACTCCCTGCGCCAACTGGAGGTGAAGGAGACAGTTCTCCAGGACTCTGTCTCCTCCCTGCGCATGAAGGAGGCGGAGCTGGCCTACTGTCAGGACGAGCTCCTCAAGACTGAGATGGAGAACGCCAAGCTGAAACACTCTCTCTCCAGGTCTCGCAGCCCCAGCCCTCGCAGAGCCAGGAGTAGCCCCAGCCCTCGCAGAGCCAGGTATGTTACAGGCCAGCCTCTCCATAGAGGACATGTACTGACCCTTGTAGGGAGGCTGTCCATCTTATCTATGTCCTACGTAGATACAGTCCTAAGCCTTGCTGCAGTCCAGCCAGATTCACGCCTCCATGCTCTCCATGCAAACACACACGGCATTCTAGACAGTGCCCTAGTCCAGGCAGCAACTACCCTCCCCCACACCACCACCACCGAGTATTATGTCCCAGCCCTGTGAAGAGGTGCCCTCAGCCCCCCACACACTGCCCCCCTCACACACACCACCCTACACCCTGTCCCAGCCCTGTGAAAGGGTCCACACACCACCACCACCACCACTGTCTCTCTCCACACACACACCATCACAATACACCCTCTCCCAGCCCCACCATCAGGTACCCTCCCCCCTCCACACACCACCACCACCCTCCCACCCCCCACTGCAGGTCAGCCCTGGACGCTGAGGAGTCCCGCAAGAGGGAACGTCTCCTGGCACAGCTGGCCGCTGTTGAGGTGGAGGGAACTGCTGTCATGAGGCACGCCAACAAACTCAAAGCCTCCGTCAAGAAGTTGCAGAAAGACAGAAGGTTCGTGTCCGTCCATGCTGTCCAAGTGACAGAAAACAAAGACATTTTTCTGGCAAGCCTTTCACAGTTTGAGAAGTCTAACAAAGCCCTGGGGCAGCAGCTTCAGGCCCAGCAGGCTCACCAGGTGGGCGTCAGCCAGCTCACAGAGTACAGGGACCTCCTGGAGCAGAAACTGGTGGTGACAGAGTCCACCAATCAGGTGCTGAGGGAGCGTCTGGAGGAGCAGGAGGAGGCTATCACACACTCTAAACAGCTCCATGACGAGATAGGGCAGAGAGAGGGGGCTATACAGTCACTCAACATCAGAATACAGGTACGTATGTGTGTGCGTATGTATGGATAGCAGAACTGTTTGGAAAAGATCGTTTTACAAGTCATATCTCGTTCATGCTGTGCCTGAGAAAGAAGCTAATTTGGGTTTTTTGCAGTCTGGCGGAGCTTTTCCAATCAATTGAGCGAATGTCATCGCCGAAT
>JAAGOD010029821.1_pt1 | contig 11312 bp, 19 predicted proteins | sample 8389681 | NCBI WGS metagenome assembly JAAGOD01 (sample SAMN13964374, study PRJNA552185) | sponge metagenome | biome: deep-sea hydrothermal vent fields; feature: spots directly above weak diffusing fluid; material: seawater and sediment | host: Tedaniidae sp. KZ-2020 ... | reverse complement strand
TTCAAATACACCTGCTTACCTTGTGGGAAAATACAGCTAGACAACCAGAACACTGTAGTCTAACATTCTGGTGCTTCTGGACCATGCAATGCCTCCAGACTCAAACACCCGCTTTTTACCAATTACAGTGCAAAAAAAAACACCTCTAGGCCCTGACCTTTGAGAACATGGTGGAAATTGAGCTGCCCTTGCTGTTACTGGTGAGTGAGGAGAGCTCTTGCATGCTCTTCATAATCCTTTTCGAGGCAGCTAAGTGCTCCTGCCCAGAGTTGTAGAACTGCAGAAAGCCATCTGCAAAGTTGGTGAGAGCAGCTGATATCTGTAAGAAAGATAGAATATGAGCACCCTTTGAGTAGACATAGGGTTGCGGTACAGTGAACATATGCACACCAGATGGAGGACTAATTAGCAAAGAGAGCTAACTAGCTACACCTAGCTAGGGCTGATAAAGATGGAAGTTTGGCAGCTTTCTACACTGTCTCTACAGTCAAATGCACTACCACAAGTACACACATATGCATTCCAGCTTCTCCTTCAGCTGCTAGTCAGCTCACCTTGTCGGTCTTCTGAGCCCAGTGTGAGAGGTTTTGCCTGAAGTTGGGCTTGTCTTGAAAAGTTGCATCAAATTTGGGAAAGTCTTTCAGGTGTCGGAGGTCCTCTGGTATTGCCTCCATGTTTGAGAGTAGTTTGCTAGCTAGCAGCAGTACACACAGCTAGAAGTAGCGTTCTCTTCTGGAATCAATCTCCTCTCTTTTTTTAGGCTCGATATTAAATCCCAAATCAAGTGGGCGGAGCTTCCCCACTTAATTAAAAATTCAATATGGGCGTGGTTTCACATTGCCTTGACAACATTTGTACACTTGGGAAACAAGGAAGATGGACTCAGAAACTCTATTTTGTAACCTGCACTACCTGGGGAGCAGTGGTGTGGTGCTAAGTGTTGAGCAGAAGGCCTCCCTGCAGTCCTCTCTGGTGACCCTCCAAAGAGAGCACAAGTTCCGTAGGGTGAAGCTCTGGGGGATCATCAAAGGAGTGCAAAAGGACTATTTCATTGCTTTAGGGGTGGGAAAGAATGAACTTCTGGACAGGAAAGCTCTTTACAGGTAAGCAGAGGATAAATTCATACTTAAAAAGCATTGGTCTGGGGCACTGTGAGTCCATACCGAGGCAAAATGTACTATGTCGTCCTTGTTCTGCTTCAGTCAAGACTGTGTCTATTGGCACCTCCTCCCACATGCCAACTCCGACATGAAGGCGAAGGTGACCCTGCTGGAGGGGAGGTTCACAGGTGATCCCTCTTTTGACTACGAGCACACTGTGACCCACCGTGTGGGAGAGGGAGATGCCACTGAGGATAAGACCACCACTGTACGTTGATGTGACTGCGAACATAATTGTGAATCCCATTTCTTGTTTTGGACTGTACAAGTAGTTAATGAGATAGAGGGTGCTAGTCCAGACGACACACAAGCCATTGTTACTTCTATTTTCCTTCAGAGGCTTCAGATAATTTTACATATACAAATCAATCTATGGTACAGTGCTGACTCGTCAAAGAGCCCCAACATCCTATCTGTCTGTATTCCAAACTCTCTGTATTGCACAGATTACTATGAAGGAAGAGGAGAGGCTGGCGGCTGTGGTGAGCACCATCGACACAGAAGTAGCTGTGGTTCCACGTGGGGCTTATGTCAAGGCACCACTGGGGGACGTGATTGTCAACCAATCTTTTAAAGGTTAGATAAGTGAACTCCACCTAAAGGTACCCTGCACTTAGAACCCCTGAAACTAGACCAGCCCTCTTCTCAGGATACAAGCAGGATAAAACCATACCCTCCCATGATTACAGAGCTAGGGAAAAACAGAATTCAGTTGTGTTTAGACTAGGCCAGTTTTTACATTACTATGGCCCTCCAAAAATTACGTTAGGTAGGGACTAACAGGTCAAAGGCTCATTCGGCTTACCGATGAGATAAAGAGCCTGTGGCACAGCAGGGGATAGCTTAAATACCCCCCTAAGGCCTTCAACCACTCAATGGGTTTCAGAAAAGGTTAATCTCACTCCAATGAATATCATTACAATTGGCAGCCTGTGGGGGAAGCCCTATAATGCTAAACCACCAATCAACACATGCACAGGTCTGTCTCTGGCTGATGCAAAGAGGCTCAACTATTACTTGCACTTCAGACCCCCAACGCTGAAAGATGAGGAGAATATTGTCACCAACAGTAATGTAAGAAAGTCTGACAACCTAAGCCACTTCAAAAAACGCTATTATTGGGGCTTTGTTTTTGTGCCTGCAGACCATTACCCGGTCCATCGAGTTCCTAGAGAGTATTGAAAAGGACATTCCTAAAGGTAAACTGTATGGTGAATTCGGACCCCTCAAATGTGGCCACCCCCTGTATCGAGGCCACTATTGTTTTTCCAACTGGGCTGGGACGGTCCCAAAGGCTGGGCTGATTTACACCCATAGCACTTTAATCTTTTAACTTTCAGGTTGCTGGAGCATCCAGTGTGACCAGGGCGGGTCCTGTGTCATTCTGCGAAACCTCACCTGGATTGGCATGCTGGCCTTCCTTGTTCCCAACTCAACTGCCTTTGGTCACTTTTACTGCGGCACCGGAGAGAGGAATCCTGACCTTCTCTTCATGCTATAGCTAGTTCACTCACGCAAACTGGTACGTTGGCCAGACTCACTGCTAGCATGACATAAAATTGTAGTACTGAAGTTTTCAGGTATAATATGTCGACACGAGCAAATTTGCACTCACACAAAAGGGCTGCTAGCGTCTTGACTATTTAACCAACTGTTGCTGTAACCAGAAAATTTGTTTTTCAAACACAAAACTTAAATAGTTGGTGAAGTGGTCCAATTGTTCAGCTGTCGTTCAGGGTGGGTATCTCTGCAATGCGCAGGTCTGTTGCTCCGAAGGGGATCAGGGTGATGGGAGTGAGGGGGTTGGAGGACTCCACGGGGCTAGGGGGCGGGGCATCTGCCGCATTGTGGGCCACTTTCCAGGAGTCCAGAACTTTTCCCTGTAAGAGGTGAACGATACTCATAAAAGACCATAGCTCACCATCAATACCAGTTACAGTGGAAGGCCTCTGACAATGGACACATTAGTATTCGACTGTGAGGAAGAGTTCGTTCTGTCTTTGAAATTGAGCTAGCCACTGAGGTTTTTTTTTGTCAGAGTGCCCCCATTGTAATACCTTAGCGTTGATCATGACAGGGGTTCCCTCATAAGAGAATGGATGGAGGCCCTTCTGCATGCCCCTCACCACCACACTCAGCGTTGTGTTGGCCTCTTGGTCACTTGGCAAGTAGAGAGCATAGTTCCAGGGGGTGTTGGCTGTCACCTGGAAGTCCTTGCTATCAAATTTGTAGCTGTTTAGGATCTTGAAAGCTTCGTCCATGTGCAGGCCATAGAGAAGTGGCCTGAGGGAACCAAACAGAATCGTACATAGCTAAAACGGCAATGTTTTAGAAGCTGGAAAGTGCAATTTTTCTTTACTGTGTCGTGATATTGATAAAGAACCTCAGAAATAAGGACAACCTCTGTACAAAGGACGAATGCACCTTCCTTTAGTGCTTTGTGGTATTGCCTACACAAGGGACAATAGTCATGAACCCAATTTAGAAGTTGTGTATATAGTAGTCTAGCACGAGCAGGAGTGTCAACAGTACCCTCTGTATATGGACGCTGCATTGTTGAATCTCCGAGTGACGGTGGTCCTCATTGGGAAGGTGATGTTGACCTTTGTGCTCCAGCTACAAAGCACTGGGTGCATGGTGCCAGGCTCTGGGGGAGGGGTCGACACTGACGTACCATTCACAGTCACCACAGGGTCAAAAGTCCACGACGGTATCCTCAATGATAGGGTCATCCCCTGACCACAATACGCACTGATAGAAACGTTCCCATCAAAGGGATAATCTGTGGAGACTTCGACGGAAGCATTGACACCGTCGGGGAGGACATAGTGCAGACGGGAGGGCGAGTACATGGTGATAGCCACGCCCACTTCACTGCCGAGCTCCATCATCAGGTGCTGAGCAAACTTTGGCCAGTTTTGGTTGAAATTGGCCGTGCAGCAGCCATAGTTAGGGGCAAGACCATAGCTGCAATAATGACAGTATAGCATGATGGAAAGATGAAAGTAAATAGCGAAACCTGCCTCAAAGGCCACTAGATCCAGATAATACCATCTCTCTCTATAAAGACCTCTTGGTTGTGTCCCAATAGTGCTTGTACAATTGATTTTGACCTCTGTAAAGAGACCTAAGACCTTTTTTTTGCAGCCCAGGAAGTTATGGTCACTCACTATGTTTCACTATAAGGATCAGGCCTTATTCATGGGTCTGAATTGGATGGAATATTTTGGGAGAAGGTTTCCACTATTCATACTGACAGGGTTGAATCCGGTCCATCGTGAGTCCAGACATGATCATCAGAGTGTACGGCGTTCATCTCGTTGCTCTGCTGGAGGTACTGGTGGGCCCACATGTCGGGGGTGATGGTGGCTGGGAGGGCATTGTAGGCTAGCTGCTCAGCCCTCTCTGCGAACACTGGGTCCCCAAGGATAGAGAACAGGGACTCAAAGGAAAACATGGTCTCCACCACTGTGCATAGCTCAGTCCCTGAACAAAAAGACAGCTCACTACTCACTTCGCTACAGCTTATTGCTAATTGATTTGATTTGTTTTGCAGCTAGAGTGTGAACAGTAAACATCTTTGGTCTGCTAATTGCAAATCACTAAACTATGACATTGTGTGAACAATAAATATTGTCAACCTGACCTTGAGGAGAGTGTGAACAGTAAAACTAACTGGTTTGCTAATTGGCCTACAATTACAAACAAGGCCTGTGCAGTGGAACAGTAAACTACTGGTTTGCTAATTGGCTTAATTATAAACAAGGCTAAAGTGATTTTTCTGGGTGTCCTGCTAAGAAGCAAAACTCACCTCTTGATGGCATTTTCCCAGCCAAGTGCTCATCACATGCAAAGATGCCTGAGGCCTGACCGTGGTAACGATCCATCTTCTCCATGCGTACATATGATGATTCAGTATCCGTATGATCATGAGATTGCCGATACCTAGAGGAAAGAAATCTACAATTTAGAAAGTCCAGCTAAAAACTGAAGTTTTAGTATTCACCAAACAGCTTCAGATTTCATTGCCATTCCATTATTGACCCCATGAGTGTAAAGGGTGGTTGGCCCGACAGCTTCTGTCGGAAACGTATCGTTTCCGTAAAACCCCTTCCAGTCGAACCCTTGCTTGTGCACCAGCTCAGCGAGGTCCCACAGCATCTGCTCCTGCCCCTGAGGGTTGTTCTCCAGCATCCAGTGCACCGTCATCATCAGGTCCTGCCACCTGGCCCCGCTCCATGTGCTGCCCAGGGGGACGCCGAACATCCTGTCGTACGTCAGCTTCAGGAACTTCATCATGGCGGGAAGGACTCGGTCGTCACTGCTGTTCGCTTCATGATACTGCAGACATTATAAATTTTATCATGTAGTTACCAATGTGTTTTTGACGGTACCATTCTCCTTTGTAGATGGTGCTGTCTATCAATCAATCAAGTCTCAGTCATTGTTCAAAGGACAATGTCAGGACATAGTACTCTATAGTGGAACCTTGTTTGGGACCCAGCATTTTGTCCTTTGTAGGGAGGTTTGTCCTCTTTCGGAGTGTCTGGGGATTGCTACCTGTCTCATGATGAACATCATCAAGTACTTGCTCCAGTACTGATTTCCATCGTGGACGTCATCCGGTCCCAGCCAGCCCTCGGCAGTCTGGTGACTCAGGATGTAGTCAATGTACTTCTGAGCAGTCGCAATCAGTGTCTTGTTCTGCAGCTGGTAGGCCAGCGGGACAAACCCGTTTAACCAGTACGGTGTCCGCTCATGGAGGTAGGTGTCGGACTGCCCGCCAATCCAACTCGAGTTCATGACATCGTTCCAGAAGAAAGGGAGGTGTCCGGAGAGGCTGTTGGCCTGGGTCTGCAGCTGGTCCAGCAGCCAGCCCGTGGGCTGCACAGAACCCACCGGAAATGGCCGATACTTGAGGGGGATGAGGTTGGGCGGACCCTTTACACCTGACACCTGCAAAAAAGAGGCCAAAGCTATTAGTAAGAGGCATTATTGGCTGCAGATGGCATTAAAAAGACGTGTCCTTTCTTGCAAACTGGGAGCCCCACCCTCTTTTTTTCTGCAGACAATTAGCTAAAGCCTCTCACTCTGCAAGGGTTTTTGACTTGGTCAGGGAGGAGAGCCTTGAGGTAGCACTGTGGGGTGCCAGAGGACCCCCCACAGTTTGGTTTGGCGAAAGCCCAGGCCTTGCATTCGGGACTGTCGTTACACATCTCTGCACAGTCCCTTGGTGGTGCTGCAGACCCATTCTTGAGGTCGATGGGCATGTCTGGGAGGTCACTGCCGTACCTATCCACGCCATCATTGCCGTCCAGCCAGTCAGCGCTCACCACGCTGCAGCAGAGGCAAAGCAACGCACAGAAGAGCTTACCATCCACCATGTTCATCAGCATGCAGCTGGTCAGAAAGTTAATAATCGGAAAGTGGGTGTGGCTAATTAGTGCTAATTAGTACCACCACAACCGCCAACCCAAAACAAACAACACAAAAAAAATACACTGTCTTCACTGTATCAGCTAACTGGAAATTATTTCTTCCTGACTTGGCACACTGCATACTGTCCCGTGACCATCCAGTCCTTGTTTTCCCCGGCAGCCCTGGCTGCTGCGCCCTGGGGCAAGCCGGTCACCAGATCAGCCTTGAGTGTGCGCAGAGCACACAAGTTGGTGGGCTCAAACCCACCCAGGGCCATGGAGAACTTCTCCGTGTACAACCAGTTCCTGTCGGCGAGCAGCTTGCGGTAATTCAAGTCCCCCTTGAAGAGGACGAGGTAAGATTGAGAGAGCGTGGTGTAGAGATCGTTTGTGACACTCTCCATGGCTGCAAATTCAAAGGAGGTGGACCAGAATGGGTGATCTGTCAAGACGAAGGTGCCGTCCCGAACCCTCCCCTGCCACTTGCGCCCAAGGGACGAGAGATTCTGGTCTTCGTTGGAAATCATAGCCTCCAACGTCCAATCAAAATCCTTGATCAGTGCATCAGAAACGAACCAGGGCATCTGCTTGAAGTGGAGCATCACCTTGTCAGCAAGCCCAGAACTCAGCAACCATTCCGCCAAGCAGAGATCTGAAAACAGCTCCAGTCCGCAGTTGTCCAAGATGAAGTCAATCCTGCGTGTCTCGGAGCTGGCCTTTGGCTGACGCAGTAGCTCGACAAGGTCCCAGAGCACAGAGGTGTGGTCGGAGAGGAGGTTTGTCCGCATCTTGGCGGAAGCAGTGGCCTGGGAGTCACCACCGGAGAGAAGAACTTGGGAAGTGTCGTAGTTATCCATGGAAGCAATCATGGACAGGTCCATTTTGTTTCCCCACAACGAAATCTGAGCCAATCACAGTATATTATTATGATGACAATAGTCTTTAAATGGGGTCTAGAAAGTGATTGTTCTCAGAGGATTCCCTTTAATTAGAACAGCCTCTAATTAATGCCCTGTATTCTGATTATGAGCTCACCAGGACCAAGTGCTCGAAGTCCACCTTGATGCTGTCAGAGTTTTGGCTGGTTGTGTTGGAGGACTGGAGGAGGGTGGAGAGGAAAGCAGCAATGGACACAATCTGCTGAAGGGAGGACGTGAAGGACAGCTGCTTCTGAGCGCCAAAGGGGTCAAAGTCCTTCAAAAATTTGCTAAGGCCAAACAAGAATAACTTGATCAGTTTCTGGATGACTGAAAGGGTCAAAGTCCACACAGTGAAGTCCCTCTAATTTGGACCCCTGAACCCCTGTATCAAAGAAAGCCACTTTAACAAATCCACCCCTGAAATGAGGCCACACCTCTAAAGGGTGGCTGGGTTAGCAGGAAAGCTCAGCCTCCACTTATTCAGTCAATACTACTATATACAATACCAAAAACATACGCTATCAAAAAAGCTTCCTTATACAGACCATCCCTACATAATATGTAATGATTATACCTGGAGTGTAGTATTTCCACGATCTTCCTGTACATATAGCACTCTGCAAACAGCCAGGATACGGCAAACCACTTGGGATTCTCCCCTTTGAACTTCTCCCGGTACCTCTCAAAGACGATTGCCCACTCCTTGGTGTCCGTCCCTCCCTGTATCTGCTCCATGGCCTTGTCTGTTTGGAGTTCGTAGCGAAGTTTGGAGAGCTGGGCTAGAACTCCCTGAACGTCTTCTGTGCCCGCCTACGAAAGAAATCACAAAGAGATCTCTTAAGATCAGACAGTAGACGACTCTAAGATTGCCCAAGAAGTCTACAAAATTGCCACTGCATGCAAGATTGCCTTTGTGATCTTGAACGTTTACCGTTATACCTGACCATGATCCTGCGCAACGACCTTCTCCTCTCTGTTGACTATGTCAATGACTTGAGTCAAAATTCGAGGCATGCGATCTTTCACCGTCAAAAATGCAAATGTCCTGAAACAAAGTTGATCAACAAACACACGCCAGCACACAATGAAAACAAACAAACTATAGCTACATCATTAGCTGCCAAAAGGAAAGCAAGAAAGCAGCCACAAAACTAAAAGAAACACTCACCCTTCAAAGCGTGGGGACATCCGCTTTTTCACAGGGTAGCCTGCTGTTTTAGTCAACTCTTGCTCACTGGCCATCTTTTTTGCAAGGAGACAGTATATAAGGGTCAAATTGGGTAAAGTATAAACACAAAAATACAAAAACAATAGGTAGTCTGTAGCTAGATTCCCTTTTCCAGATGACCACAATGATGGGGTAATGCAGTTGAAACTTAGAGGGTATGAACACCACAGAGAGGGTTGAAGCTCTAAAAATCAAAATCCATCGACTCCAGGCCAGGACCGATCTGTTGGAACCTACTGTGGAACTGATCAACAAGGAGTGGCCTAAATCGAGAGAGCACAGGTGTTTTAATCCAATTATACCTCGTATCATATCTACATATCCACAACATGTGTACTTAGGTTGTCGTCACTCTCTGCGTTTCAGGATGCAGCAGCCACTCTTCCTTGTTCCTTGGTGATGACTGATGGGCCCACCAATAGGGTCTTAGCGCACGCTCAGCTCCTAGCGGTCGTGGGGAGACCCAACTCAGCATACCTTCACGATGGTGAGGTTAACTCCCTCTAATCTGGACACAAATGCCTCAACATATCACTCTTCTATTGAGGCCACTCCTCTAATCAGAGCACTTTTACTGGTCCCACTTTTACTAGATTAGTCCGCCTTGGCAAAAGTGTAGAGGGTGGTCTTACATGAGGATAGAGAAGGTATTCATGTCCTATTAAAAGTCCAATCTCTTTGTAGTTCTGGTGTCCCCTGAGTGGAGGGGGCGTGGTCTAGGGAGGAGGATCATGGAAGAGACCGAGGAGTATGCCCGCAGACTCAGCCTCCACACCCTGTACCTCTTCACCCTTGACAAAGCAGACTTCTACGCACACCTTGGATACGAGAGAGGACCAGTTATCAGCCCTCAGAAGAAGTGCACAGCCAAACTAGATACTCAACAAGCAAGTATATATAGTTTAACAAACACATTGGGGTCATGTCTATTGTCCTTGTATACATACAGAGGCAGATAGCTACCAGTTGCATTTTTAGTTGTCCTTTGTCCAGAAACTATCCTTATTCAGAGGTTCCAGTAGTAGAAGTTCTACTGTATGGAAGTTCCTTTGTTCTTTGAAGGTTGCTTCACTCTTGGAGAACATTGAAGGAGACGTCAAAACTGTTAACACAGAGAACTCATTTACTCAGGAGTGCAAAGCTGGTCCATCCTCTGGCCCCACCCCTTCTCCATCCGACCCACACCCTGTCCCCTCTCCCTCTGCACTGCCCCCTCCTCCTCCGCCCCCTCCTCCAGCTGTCAGAGCAACTGTTCCTACATCACCCCAGGGAGTTTGGATGATGAAGTCAGTTTCTGTTATCTAGCCATAATGGTTGGAGAATTCATTTGGAATCTTCCAAATTGGTGTGTAGTCAGTGACGATGTGAATGCTACCCCAGTAACTACTACTGTTTCTGGCTATCAGCTCTTTATAGACTGCTTATTTCATTTGTTTGTGTGATCATTATTATTAGAATCTATTGTGGTTTTTGTATGCTCAAATTCAAGTGAAGATAGAGTGCTTTTGCAGAGAGAAGAGACAGTTTTCTCCGACGGTAGTCAGTGGGCTTCTTGTAACTAATAAACAAAAACAGCAGCAGCTAGCACATCACTGAGCCAATTATCTTACTGGCAAGGGATGACTCACATTTCCAGGTAGGTCCTTCCTGGCTTAATTTCATCCATTTCCATGAATGAGAAGCACTTTGTGCTGATGAATCTCTTCTTAGGTTTGAAGTGCTTGAACTCAAAGAAGATGGCAGACCCACCCGGTATCTCCTCCAATGGCTGCTGAATCTGGACTGTAGTGTTGAAACAGATGGCTAGTGGTTCTCTTTCAAGCATTGTAGGGGTGTCTTGAGAGTCTTCTATGCTCTCTGCCACTAAACCTGCATGTTGAATAAAACCTTGGTAGCTAGTTATACCCAGCTTGTTCAACTAGCTAGAAACTGACTTTTTACAGATACTGTAATGAATGGATCAATGTAATTTTGAGGATCCTTCAGTTCAATTTTCTCTATGGTGATGTCCAGATAACTGTAGCCAGGGAGGACATCCTTTCTCTTCAGCAGTGTCCCAGCTATTAAGTGAAGCAAAAAAAATGCAGCGACCATTTGGACCATTTCGGTCAAATGTTACATTTTCTCTCCATTGCCTCTTCAATAGCTTCAGCATACTCATCTTCTGGCATGTGGAGGAAAGTGTGCAAGTTATTCTCTTCTGTAGAAGCCTCAGGGTCACTGGCTAGTCCTTCTGTACTCATTGTCATACTGTCCCCAGGAAGAACATCTTTCAACATACTCTCCATTTCACTCACTGATAATGTCCCCTTGGTAAAGCTTTCAAGGGCTGAGATCCAAGTAGTTATTACATGATGCAAATAGAAACACAACTGATTATTTAAGAACTAAGTCCATTACTGAAGCCCTTAGCTACATGTCTAAAACCTAAAATTCCCTGCGCTTTTACCTGTGTGGATTTTCTTTGCGTCAATGGATTGCTTCTGAACTCCTAAGCTGAGTCCCTCTACGGACGTAAGCTGCTGAAGGGAACTGTATTTATGGTAGAGAGCTGCACCAATCTTGCTAAAGATTTCCTAGGGAAGAG
>JAAGOD010043835.1_pt1 | contig 11332 bp, 10 predicted proteins | sample 8389681 | NCBI WGS metagenome assembly JAAGOD01 (sample SAMN13964374, study PRJNA552185) | sponge metagenome | biome: deep-sea hydrothermal vent fields; feature: spots directly above weak diffusing fluid; material: seawater and sediment | host: Tedaniidae sp. KZ-2020 ... | reverse complement strand
CTTTCACAATTAACCTTTTCGTGTTGAACCAACAGATGGCCTCAGTTCTCCCTCCCCATTCGTCAGCTGTGCAGCGGAGACTGGGATCGCACGCTGAAATTCTCAGTCTGGGACTGGAACAGGTAGCGCTAGTTAGTGATGAAATAAAGTGTTGGTGCGTGTGTGACGATCGTCTCTCTGTTTCAGGTCAGGTGACCACGACTACATTGGGAGCTGCAGCACCTCACTCAGGGAAATATGCCCGGAAAGGTACGTTTTGAGTAGCAAAATTTGGTAGACTATAGGTGGAAAATGCTGTTTCCTGCATGCAGGGGTGGCCAGATCTTCAATCTGGAGCTCATCAATCAAACCTTGAAACAAAAGAAGAAGAAATATAGGAATTCCGGCACTCTCAATTTCATCTCTGTCAAGTAAGTGAGCACATTGGGGCTCTCCATCTTGTTGTGACGTCTCTCAGATGATGCTGTTCACAGGGCCACACCTCTTCACACCTTCGTGGACTACATCAAAGGAGGCTGTCAGATTGGTCTGATGGTCGCCATCGACTTCACGGTGAGTTGGATGTGATCACATGACCAGTCACATGACCAGTCATTTGACTGTCACCCTCCGGCCCTTCCTGTACAGGCATCCAATGGCAAGCCTCATGATCCAAATTCCCTCCACTACAAGGATCGGTTCAAGGTAAATAGTAAGGGGGCGTGTCTGCACTATATATAGTGTGGGGTGATGACGTAATGGTGTAACTGGAACCATGTATCCAGTCCCAAAGTGGTACAGAATCCTGTCTAAATGATTCTAGCAGCGTCCATAAGGGGCTACCCCCACTAAGAGTGGGATGATGATGTAATTGGCTGGATATTCAAAGAGTCAAATGATCGCATTGTGTGTTGGCTGAATCACAGCAAGTGTCCTAGCATCCTCAACAATAGCATTGTGCCCTATTCAAGGCATTGCAGTACTCCATGCTCTGCTGTGTCTATCCCTAGGATAACAGCTATGTCACAGCCATCAAGTCTGTTGGGAGTGTGCTAGCTCCCTACGACACTGACCAGCTGATCCCGGTGTACGGGTTTGGGGCGAGAATCCCCCCCACGGGAGAGGTCTCCCATTGTTTCCCCCTCACCATGAACCCCCAGCGACCAGAGGTCACAGGAGTCCAGGTGAGTCCACACCAGCCAACATGAAGAAGCGACCTTGTGTGATGAAGTTTTATTTCCATTGGCAGGGCATCCTAGACGTGTACCATTATGCCATCAGTCAGATTGAGTTCTACGGGCCAACCAACTTCTCCTCGTTTCTGGACGAGGCCATCCGAGTGTCTCGTAGCTCAGTGACGCAGCAGTCCCAGAGCTACAACATCCTGCTCGTCATCACGGTGAGAACAACATCACGTAGTCTAAAAAAACCTCCGATAAAGGAAGAGGACTGGCAAACCTCCCAACAAGGGCAAATGCAATGACCTCCGAAAGAGACAGAGGGTTCCAAACAACGTGTCTGGATGGTAGCTACTGTATCTATCTTCTTGCTTGTGTTTCAGGATGGAGTGATCTCCGACATGGCCAGGACAGTGGACAAGATTGTGGAGGCCTCAAAACTTCCCCTTTCCATCGTCATTGTGGGAGTGGGAGGGGCTGACTTCTCAAATATGGTACGATTGAGTTAATTAATGTGCTCCATCACATGACTGTCATGTGATTGCTCCTCTGCAGGAAATTTTGGATGCTGATGACGACCCTTTGAAGAGCAGGTCTGGCGAGCTGATGAGTAGAGACATTGTCCAGTTTGTCCCCCTCAGGCGGTTCCTGACTCAGGGAGGGGCTAACTCCAGCCTGGTCAGTCCACACCCCCCTCCTAGAACTTGCTGACTAGGCATTCCTTTCATTGTAGGCACACGAGACACTGGCAGAGATTCCAGAACAGCTGCTGTCCTTCATGAAGAGGAGTGGCATCACCCCCAACCCTCCCCCCCTCAGGAGACAGCAGACCTCCTTGATCCAGCACAACCCCTCACAGCATGCACCAGCCAACCCCAGCCAATCCCCTCCTCCATACCCCGGTTCCAATCCCAGCCAAGCTCCATATCCCGGTTCCAATCCCAGCCAAGCTCAGTATCCCGGTTCCAATCCCAGCCAAGCTCAGTATCCCGGTTCCAATCCCAACCAAGCTCCGTATCCCGGTTCCAATCCCAGTCAAGCTCAATATCCCGGTTCCACATATCCCTATGCTGGGACAGCACCCCCTTACCCCATCTGATCATGTGACTGATCATGTGACAACAGCAGTGTACAATTTTATCCACTCTGATTAATTTTTATCATGATAATGGGAGGTTATTATACAGTGCCGCTGAAAAGATAAGCATAATGGTGTGGGAAAATATATCCATGAGATGTTAGTTTTAGAGTGCACAAGTCCACACTTCTGTTCATCACCAACTGTGATGAATGAGCGAACCCCTGGTTTGTCCACTATCTCCTGATGAAGCCTTTGGTGATACCAGGCCTGGGGTCGTCAGAGGCTGCCATGTGCAAACAGGATGCAATATTATGCAATCAGGATGTTATTCTCAATTAATAATAACCTTGGGGGATTTTGCACTCCTGCTGACTCAGCTCCTGCTCCTATAAAAAAAGTAGTGATCTAATATTGAAAATGGAGCTTAAAGTAATGCCTTTACCTGCAATCCCCTGTTATTGAAATGCAAAGATCTATTCTGGTCTTTCAGGCTCTTCCTTAGATCCTGGTTGTCCAGCCGCAGCTTCTTGATTTCCGTTTCCTGACTTTGCAGCTTCTCCTGCTGCTCAGTAATGGTCTTCTCCTTGCTTTCAACAAGTGCTTTCAGTTCTTTTATCTTTTGATCCTCATCTCTCAGCTATTTAGGGAATACAAGTTAGGCTAACTACACAATAGCTAGCTACCTACCCTCTTCCTTGTGGTGGTGGTGGATTTCAGCTGTGAGAGATAGTCCTGGTGGTGGTGGGTAGTAGGCTGAGTCTCCTGTTGGTAGAGTCCACGTCTCTCACTGACTGGATTTGTGCCATCACTGCTGCTGAGGTCGGCCTCGGTCTCTAATGAGTGTGAACTGGTGTTGCCTCCGTAGGAACGAATTGAAGGGCGCTGCAGAAAAAGATCAAGAATAGCTCCAGGCGCTTTCCAAGTAGAGCTCTCAGCTCTATCTAGTCTAGCTAGCTACCTACCAGCAAACCAACGGGTCCTGGACTCTGACGGGCAGCAACAGGACTTGCTGTACGTGTGACATCTGTTTCTTCCATTTTACTCACTACAGATTCCAACTAACTGCATGTTTATGCATGCACTTCAGTTTTGTTGACCACCACAGGCGGCAGCTGCAAAGATAAAAAATATGCTGCACAGGCGTTTCATGACGTCACTAATGGTAATGAATATCAAAAAACTCTTGTTGATGTGGTGTGTGTGGTACATGTGTGTTGTGCAATGTTCTATGTGGTGTGGTCACATGATGTGTTGCACAAAAAATGCAAGACAAACCAGTAAACAAAATGTGAAAACAACAACAATGAAAACAAACAAACAAGACAGTATGTTTCTTTTGTGTGTGCATCATCAGGGGTTGGTTATCAGGGGTTGTTTATCACAGTCCTCCGACACATCAGACTTGACAGAGTCAGGCTCTGCTATTACTGTAGTTAGTGCAGTTTCTTCCATAGGGGGCTGTACTTTCATCCCTGGACAGGGAGCACCTCCCATCTCCCTGCCCTTCATGCTCTCCTCCTTGGGAGGCTGGTTAATGCCACCTGGACACAACACACACACACATACGACACACACAGCTGACTTCAAGATAGCAGTCATGTGTAATCATGACATACCATCAGTCTCCGAAATAGGTTGTTCCATGGAAAGAGGGAGCTCCGTGGAAATAGTGGAAATAGGAAGTTCCACAGATAGGGGATACCTGTGCAAAAAGAACCAGAGAAGTGGTGTATGTAGCTACCGCCCCGGGCCCCAAACTATAACCACTTCAAAACTGAACTCACTTTCCCTTCTGGTTTCTATAGTAAAGAGTCACGCCTATAATGACAGAGCCTCCAATAACCACTGCCAGCACTGCAATTATAGCAGCTACTGCACCAACAGCCACTTTCACTTTCATTTTGTTACCACTGCTATCACCTCCCTCAGGAGGGTCCACCTTGTGTTCAGGCACCACTATCAGCCCAGTGCCCTGCAGCATTCCACTGCCATCAGGGGGCTTAGTTGTGGGGGTGGAATCTACTGGGGGGCACTTTCGAAACAGCAAGGTTGCGAGAAGCGATCTAGTGCGCAAACGCTCAAACTGGTCTGTCTGGTTTTCAGAGAAGTCCCAAACCAGTACATTCGCCTCCAGTGAATTCAGTGCAGCATTCCTGATAATGAGGTAGCGTTGGTGGAGTGCAAGGAGAGGATAGCACTCCCCTCCACATGCTGTTGTCATGACAGCAGTGACCTCTGAACTCTGGAGGTCCAGCACAAACGCCCCTGCAGTCTTGTCCCTGAAGGCGAAGTAGCTCTGGGTCGCGTTGCCAAAGCACATACCATCACTGTAGGCCTGCCCAGGAAGCTCCACAGTCACCCTTAGATTGTCACTGTCAGTGAACTCAATGTAGCTGCTAAACACGCTCAGATATGCATTGCCCCGGGGGCACACGTAAGGAATTCCCCTTTGGTCCACCCTGTCCAGCAGCAACCAATCCTCCTCGCCAATGTCGTAGGTGAAGAGGTGCTCAGCGCAGTGGATGTAGAACTGTTCCCCCGCCAGAGGTGAGAGGGAGTGGATTCGGTCGCATGCCGATGCCCTGACATCCTCCAGCCTCTCAGAGGAGTATTGAAGGGGTCTGAGCGAGAATACGGACGTCCCTATACCAAATACAATGTACTGATGGTTTATGTCCAGCTCAATGTGCAGGAAGTTGGAAATATTGACGACTCCCCCCAGCTGGGGTGGGATTGTGAGCTGGTTGGTTGGGTACGAGATGAGAGACCTTGCAGGGAAAGTTTTATTCAGCAGAATTTCAAAGACTGATACGAAATTAGACGTTTGATTTGTGCAGACTGCGAAATAGCCGTCCAGGATCTTAAAGACTGCACTGGGACTGCAGCTGATGGCCTGAGGCTCGCCGTCAGTGCGCAGGATTTGCTGGTTGTACTCAACACGATAGTACGGTGCAGTTTGGGTGATGTCCACCAACCCCAGCCCCCCATCCAGAGGAAGAAATACTACAGTGTGTCGAGTGCTGCCAACACTGTAACTCTCCACCAGGAGATCTTGGCAGCGAAATTGACTGTCACCACACTCTCTAGAGAGCTGGTGCCACATGAAGTAGATTTGCTTGGAAGACTGAATCCCTGTGTCAGCCCCTGCCTCCACTTCAGAGCTCAAATTATACAGATAGATCTGCACATGCTCAAAGGACTGTGCCACTGCCATCAGAACTTCTTTCCTGCAAGCTGTAGCTACAGCAGGGAACGTTGTCATTAAACAAGATTTTTAAAACTAGCTGGAGCTACCTTGAGTGGTGAAGGCAAGCAAGAAGAGAGCCAGCACTGCACTGATGACCGCCATTGTAGCACCTCCAGCCCAGTTCCGTGGAGAAATACATGAAGTGTGAATATTATAATCAAGTCCTTCAAAAAGGAAGCCAAGAGAACGCTAGGGGTTGTGGGAGTCCCCTGGGGAATCCCCTAGCTATATATCTACTTTGCATTTTGAGGTTATTAGATGATGATACAGAAAGTTAAATTCTACAGTGTTGGTACTAATGGACGGCCATTATTGTCTAGCGGGAAGTGCCCTCCATTGCTCCCAAACTCGGGAGTGTCACTAGACCCTTCATAACGTGGGCCAGCATGAGGCTCCTCGTGATGCAAGGCTAGCCCAGCGGCCCCGGCCTCACCAAGACTTTCACCATCACCATTGCCGTTGCCATGCCTCCCAGCATCAGCATGGGGACGAGTGTCCAGCAGGGGGGACGTGGTCACTCCAAGTATATTATCGTCGTAATAATATTCAGCATCTACCTTGGAGATTGCGTTTTTCAGCTCTATAGGCCCAAGCTCACCCTGGGGGGCAGTAATGCCTGCTACCTCTGCACTGCAATGCAAAACAACCTTCTAGTCATGTTGCTGAGATAACAATAGCAATGGCACACTTACATTGGTGCTGGCTCTTTCTCCCTGCAGCAACAGCGCCTGAAAGACAAGACAAAATCATAACGGTACCAGTTGTTACGCTAGACTTACCACAAGGCTATAGTCAGCAAAACAATGATCACCATCAAAACCAGAAGGAAAGCTAAGCCACCTATCACGCCTCCAGCTATTGCCGCTGTATTGCTGCCAGCTGGTGGGACCCCGGTACTACCAGCTGATGTAATCGGAGTTGTGACTGTAGGGAGAGGTGTGGTTGGAGGCGTGTCTGGAGGCGTGTCTGGAGGTGTGTCCCCCGCACCATTCAGAACCGCCCCCAGGAGAGTACTTCCGCTGATTTCATCCCTGAACTCTGTGTTGAAGAGATTACGCACCACCAGACCGGTTGCCGTGACGAGCTGAACGGACTGCTGGAATACTCCAGGGGGAACGAGACTCACCCCCAGTACCACCGTCTCACTTGAATTAAGATTTGAAGCGATCACAGTGCCATTGGTCAGCTGCACCACCACGAAGTACTGATTGCCAAGGGGCACACACTCGCCAAGCATGACATCATCGCCATAGGGGAATTCCGTGGGAGGATTGAGGGGAATCCCATCCATATCAGCCCTCCTCCGAAGCGTGAGAGTGTTGTTCCTATAGCTAGCAAAGATTTCATCACTGGAGCAGAAGAAGGGAAGTCCAAACTCCAATCTTGACAGAACGGGGAGAGTGTCACTTAGGTCTATATCCACAATGGTAGTCTGCTCACTGCAATAAACTGCTTGCTTGATCGGTGGTTGGGATATGCCTACAAACCGTTCCTCATTTGAGCAGACAGAATCATCAAAGAACTGGCAGGAGTCTCTGTGTTGCTGGAAAAGAATGTTTCCCCCATCCACAAATACCAGGACTCCTTCGGGAAAGGAGTCCGACTCAAAGTAGACCAACTCTGAAGGATTTGAGACCATGCATCGTAAGTTCGTCTGGAGAGGACCACTGATACTCTCAGTCACGTCAGTCAAGTTGAGAGTCACAAAGGCATGAAATATATGACCATCTCGGGTTTGGCAAAAGCCCACGAGGGAAGGACTGCCTGGCTCAGATAAAAAAGTGGACACAGAGACTAAAGTGAGCTCACAATCCGAAGTAGCAATGCTGATCACATGACTCTCTCTGTAGGTCAGCTGGTTCAAATCCGTCCTGTTATCGAAGGTAGCAACTCCAATGTTTCCCCCCAGGGGTAGCACCACACTGACCACCTCCTCACTGACTGTGGTGTCAGTAATGAAGATCGAACATCTTGTATAATCTTCACCACACACACTGGGAGAAGAGAGATTGTATGGGAAGGTGATGGTCAAGCTCCTTGGTGAATTGGAATCTTTGTACACCAAATTGGTGCCATTGGAGGAGCTCTGGGCAGCGAAGCTGAACGTTGTGGGTAGGCTATTCCCTACAGAATAGCCAAAATTATGTAAACACTATGTCATGTTTAGCATCAATAACAAGAGCTCTTCTCACCTCGACAAATGAAATTCACACCAATTAGCACCCTGAGAACCACAAAGGCGAAAACCTCAGACCTCATCACAGAGAGGAGAGCGTATTCACGAGGGGATACTACTAGCTAAGTACTTCTCCCTAGTCAGCCAACTTCAGACCATCACTAAATACGGGAGGAATGAGGGTGGGAGTGGTGCTGCTGATGCTGGAGATGAAATTTGAGGTATGGTCATAATAATGCACAGCGCAGCATTTTGTTGGTGATGACTCAAAACAATTTAATGGGGCATGCTGTGGGAGTTACACTGTGGGTAGCTGAAAAACGCCGGCTCTGTTTTAATTTTCTAGCTCAAGAGAGTAGAGAGTGAGAGCTCACACACCATAGTAATTTTTAAACATTTTCACTAATTTAGAGAAAGCCACACCCTCCTCTCGTGGAGATGTGTTTCCATAGCAATTTTTTTGTAGTAAACAAAAAAGACAAGATGCCACTTTTCTCAAGAAGGCGGCTAGCTAAACCTTCCTTCAAGCAGCCCAAGAAGCCTCCAAGAAGAAACACCTCTCTCCCCAACATCTCCCAGCTGGATGACTCCCTCAACTTCACCACTGAGAGCATCAAGTTGGATGCAGAGGTGCATGCAACAGGGGAGAGTGCCACACAATCATCTCTGGTCATGAAACTAGGAGACAGTGCTCTCTCCTTCGAAGATGGACAGTGGCTAGTAGGTGAGTAGCAGCAGTGTTAGCATGCCAGCACGTGACACAAATATTCCACTAGTTGGGGGGAAAGGCGGTTCCAAGGAGTACACCAGACTGCATAAACTGAATCAGAAGACCATGGAAGAGAACAATCTTCTCAAGTACAAAGTGGAGTTACTTCTGGACATGCTGGCGGCCAGCAATGCGGACTGTATCGTCATGCAGAAAGAATTGGACGCTATGAAGAAGGCACAATCACAACACAGATAGCAATGAGTGACAAAACATAGCTAGCTACATAATCAGAGCTGATCAGTTTGTGCAATATGTGTAGAGAATGCTGCAATGGGTTAAAAATCTAGTAGCTGGAAGGGGAAGGGGATAAAATTCATTTGGTGATCTTAGTGCATTTTGTGAACTCACAAGTTTTGGAAGAATTTTTTCAAAATGTTGGACATCAACCTCTGCTGAGCCTTCGGCCTTTTTAAAAACTTCATCATAATGAGTCCAATGCTACTTACAGGGACTGTACCTTTGCTTGCGATGCTGCTCTATAAGCTGCCTCTGAATAAAAAAACAATTATGCAAATAAAAAGAACGTATAAATTACACAGAATACCTAAAATGAACATATAGAGAAAATCTGCTGATAGCTTGATAGCATCATTATTAACTGCTTCAATCAAAAAAAGAATAAATTTTCACTTTCAGCACTGAATTCCATACTTTTTGTCTTCTTGTCTTTGAAATTCATTTTCAATAATTGAGACACTGTTTCCTATACAACAGTGCATTGTATGACATCATGGTCACAGCAGTAAAACCAGAGATTACCAGTTTAAAAGGATTCCCAACTTCCATCTCTCCCCCTCTCTCTCTCTCTAGGCTCTCTCTCTGATTGGTCACGTGACATCCAGCATGCGTTTAAAGTTGCAGAGACACTCCTCCATCTGACAGTTACCTATTATCACGAATTTCTTTTATCGATGGGGAAGAAAAAGAAAAAGGTAGTGAAGCCATGGTGTTGGTAAGTCTGTCCCCCCCTTGGTTGTTAATGTTAGCTTTTGTGTATTTGTTGTGATGCGCTTTAATTAGAACCCGTTGTACACATCCACAGGTACTGCAACAGGGAATTTGATGATGAGAAGGTCCTCACCTTCCACCAAAAGGCAAAGCACTTCAAGTGCCATGTCTGCCATAAAAAGCTCTTTTCTGCCCCTGGTTTGGCCATCCATTGTTCGCAGGTGTGCCCCCCCCTTGTTTGTTGAGGTTTTAGTGACATCTCCCCTCCCCTCCCCTCCTCACTAGGTCCACAAAGAGACTGTTTCCCAAGTCCCTAATGCTGTCCCAGGGAGGGATAACATCGAGGTTGAAATATTTGGGATGGAAGGTATTCCTGAGGCTGATAAAATAGCTCACGATCTCCATAAAATAGGTAAGTGACCGCTTCTTTTGTTTGTCATGGACATCTAAGGAAGGAAGATAAATAGTTGTAGTTTCCCGTTAATGGATGTAGGTCTTTAAGAGTAACTAAGTACTGTGGTATGTGAATTCATTATACTTACATTATAAGAATGCTACATTTTTACGTAGTTAATTGCGTACATAAGCTATTGTGTAGAGAGCTCACAAGGTAGGCCTTGTATTATAATGTTTGAGCTCGTTTAAAAGTGCATCTTTGCCTATTTTTTGGCTTGTGCTGAGTGAAATAAGGAGGATTTTCTCTCTGTCTAGAGGCCAGGTCAGCAATCTCTATATAATGCACGCCACACTGCGTCACACTATGTATGCTAATATGCGCTTCCTTACAGCTGCTTTACTGTTCCAATGCCATGGCAACAATGTATGCATTGCTGTGCATGGGTGGTCGGTAGTGCTCACAACATTGAGTAGAAATATATCAGTGAGTCTTGACTTTCTGGGAAGCAATAAGCAGAGGTCCCCTATGTAACTGAGGGTGGTATTCTGGCCTCTTAGCTAGCAATAGACGAAGCAATGAGTTTCTCTCTGAGAGTGTCCTCTCTGTGAAGGACGGATGCTGTTTTAGTGTGCCCCTCCCCCTTGTTCCCCCATAGGGAAGTCCGACTGTGGACAGTCCGACGCCAAGCGTCCCAGGTTGATGGGTATGGCTATGGGGATGGGGCCCCCCCCTGGGATGATGTACCAGGTGATGCCGGGGATGGGACCCCCAGCCATGATGCATCCTGGGATGCCTCCCCCCGTCATGCCGGGGATGGTCCCGCCCCCTGGAGGGGGACCCCCTATGATGATGATGCCCATGCCACCACAGTAAGTCCAGAAATCCACTATTTGCTGCTAGTTGCACACTCCGTCTTGTATTCTCTGCTAGTATACTAGTTAGAGTTAGTTACTGTGTTAGTATTCTATAGATTACTGTCTTTCCGTCCTATAGGAGTACTAACATCCCTCCTCAGCCATTATTCCCTGGTGGTGCTCAGGTATGACATCATAATGACATCATCCTATATCTCTCGTGTTGTTGTTGCTATTTATACTGTGTATGTATCACTATATAGCTGCCCCCTCAGCAAATTGTTGGACAAGCCACTCCCTCCCAAACGAGTGGGGACCCCTCTAAGCCGACCTTCCCTGCGTACCAGAATGCTGAGCAGCCTCCCGTCCAGTTGGAGAGTCGAGTGCAGCAGGCCAGCAAGGTCCTTCCAGTCGGGCCCGGCTGCAAGCTCATGCATCCTGAGGAGGACCTCTCCATGGTGAGTGGGAGGAGCAGTGGGAGGGGCAGTGGGAGGAGCAGTGGGAGGGGCTAATAAGAGGTCACTAGTGTAGCTTGCTCATAGTGACCAAGGTGGTCTAGAAACATGATGAAGTGGCCTCACTGACTAGAGAGGGCTTAGTTGAAATCGAATACTTTGCTACTGTGTCTTATTCATTGAATAACTCACTTGATGAAGCTGAGAATGGCTCATGTGAAACTTTTGCAGTTGCATCATGGTTT